>Ga0075012_10003294_pt1 | contig 15521 bp, 12 predicted proteins | sample All_14_2_FD_71474 | JGI IMG/M metagenome (GOLD analysis project Ga0075012, IMG submission 71474) | Freshwater microbial communities in response to fracking from Pennsylvania, USA - Allegheny Zone_MetaG_DW_15 | ecosystem: Environmental > Aquatic > Deep subsurface > Groundwater > Drilled... | reverse complement strand
GCGGTGACGCTGCGGGTTTCGTAGATCGAAACGAACACGCGGATCAGGTTGAGATCGAAGCGCTCCATGGGACTTTTTCTTTAGTTATAGATTCCATCGATTTGTAACATAAACGGTATCGGTTGGATCGATACTGACGCAGGACTACGCTTGTCTTCACAGAACGGCCCCGCGACAGATGAGGGCCGCACCCCGATAACGGAGGAGACCGGCATGAGCCCCACCCTGCCCTTTGGCGCACAAGCGTCACCACACGGCCCATGTCCCGAGCCCGGCATCCGTGCCGTGCCAAATTTCTCCTCGATACGCTGATCTGGTTCGCCCCGCGGGCTTTCGCGTCCGGTCATACCGGACGTGCCGGCGCGCATTCGTTTGACTGCAAGGAGGAGACACGACATGAAAACAAAGCTGTTTGCCCATCGGCCCTGTGGCGTACTGGCCCTCGCGTTGTCGACCATGCTCGCGGCGTCAGCCGCGAATGCGCAGGAGCGCAAGGTCGAGCTGCGCTTCGCCAACTGGTTGCCCGCGCAGCACGCACTTGCCAAGACCGGTTTTGAGCCTTGGGCAAAGTCGGTGGAGGCTGCTTCGGACGGCACCATCAAGGTGATGCTGTTTCCTGCCCAGCAATTGGGCAAGGCAGCCGACCACTATGACATGGCACGTGACGGCATCGCCGACATGAGTTGGGTCAGCCCCGGTTATCAGGCCGGCCGCTTCCCCATATTTGCCGCCAGCGAGCTGCCTTTCCAGGCCGCCGATCCCGGCCCTGGCTCGGCGGCACTCGATGGCTGGTACCGCAAGTACGCCGAGCAGGAGATGAGCGATGTGAAGTTCTGCTTTGCCCACATGCACATCGGTACCCTGCATTCGAAGAAGCCGATCACCGATCCCGAGCAGATCCGGGGCATGAAGATTCGCCCTGCCAACGGCACGGTGGCACAGATGGTGACCACGCTCGGCGGCTCCAACGTACAGGTGTCCGCACCGGAGTCGCGCGACGCCCTCGACAAGGGTGTGGCCGATGCCATTACCTTCCCGTGGAACTCGACGGTGGCCTTCAACGTTCATCGCGCGGCCAGCTTCCACACCGACATGCGCCTGTACAACGCCAGTTTCGTATGGGTGATGAACAAGGCCTGGTATCAGCGGCTGTCCGACAAGCAGCGCTCGGTCATCGACGATCACTGTTCCAATACCTGGGCGGCCCGTGTCGGCAAGGACTGGGGCGGTGAGGAAGATGCGGGCCGAGACAAGATCGCCGCGATGAAGGACCAGACCATCGTGGCGCTGACGCCCGAACAGCTCGACAAGTGGAAACAGGCGGTCAGGCCGGTCTATGACCAGTGGGCGCGCTCCATGCCCGCGGGTGGTCCGGATGCCCAGCAGGTGCTCAAGGCGTACCAGGACGAACTGGCCAGTCGCGGCGGCAAGCTCTGATCGCGGCGGACCTCAGCCCATGAAACGACTTCTGTCGATGACGGAGACGGTCGCGGCCGTCTTCCTGCTCGCCATCGCCCTGCTGACCACGTGCAACGTGGTCGCTCGGGAGTTCTTTGGCGTCACCATACCGGACTGGTTCGACGGTTCGCGCCTGCTGCTGGGCATTGCCCTGTTCTGGGGGATTGCGCTGGCGACTTACCGCGGCGGCCATATTTGTGTGGATCTGTTGTGGGAGCACGTCGGGCCGCGCTGGCAACACCGTCTAGACCTGATCGCGGGTGCCATCACCCTGGCCCTGTTTGCACCGCTGGCCTGGATGGTATGGGTCAAGGTCGGCGGCCTGGGCGCCCAGGCGACCTCCGACCTGCGTCTGCCGCTGTTCTGGTTCCAGTCGGTGGCGGCGGCCGGTGCTACCGCCGGTGCATTTGCCGCACTGGCCCGTCTGGTCGTACTGGCACGCGCGCCGCGGGCAGGGGAGTTGGGTCATGGATCGTGATCTGGTTGCCCTTTCCGGCTTCGTACTGATGTTCGTGCTGATGGTGCTGCGGGTGCCGGTTGGCGTCGCGATGGGGGTGGTCGGTGTGCTGGGCTTCGGCATGCTGGCCGGTACCACGCCGGCGCTGAACCTCCTGGCCAATGTCCCCTTGTCGGTGCTCACCGATTACAACCTGGCGGTGATCCCGATGTTCATCCTGATGGGCGCGTTTGCCGCCAATTCGGGCATGAGCCGGGAGTTGTTCGAATCCGGGCGGATGTGGTTCGGCCATCGTCGCGGCGGCCTGGCCTATGCGTCGATTGCGGCCTGTGGCGGCTTTGCCGCGATCAACGGGTCGTCGGTGGCCACCGCGGCGACGATGACCCAGGTGGCGTTGCCGGAAATGCGCAAGGCCGGCTACGCCCCCTGCTTTTCCGCTGGCCTCATTGCCGCAGGCGGCACGCTGGGCATCATGATTCCACCCTCGGTCATCTTCGTGCTCTACGGCATCATGACCGACACCGACATCACCCAGCTGTTCGCTGCCGGGGTGGTGCCGGGTCTGCTCGGTGTCGCCTTCTACTTTGCGCTGGTGCAGTTCATCGCCTGGCGCAAGCCGGCCAGCGTGCCGGTGGGCGCACGTCATGGCTGGGGTGAGCGCATCCGCAGTTCGATTGGCCTGTGGCCGGTGATTCTGCTGTTCCTGATGGTACTCGGCGGTATCTATGCCGGCCTGTTTACCGTGCAGGAAGGTGCAGGGGTCGGCGCCATCGGCACGCTGGCAATCGGGGTGGTCCGGCGCAAGCTTGGCATTGTGGCGATCCGCGCGGCATTGATCGATGCCCTGCGCATCTCGTCATCGATCATGACCATCGTTGTCGGTGCCTATCTGTTTGGCTACTTCCTGACCATCACCCAGTTCACCCAGCAGGCGGTCGACTTCCTGGTGCATCTGCCCATCGGCGCCTATGGTGTGCTGGCACTGGTACTGGTCGGCTACTTCGTGCTCGGTGCGGTGATGGACGAGCTGGCCATGATCCTGCTGACTGTGCCCATCGTGTTTCCGGCGATGATGGAGCTGGGCTTCGATCCGGTGTGGTTTGGCGTCATCACGGTAATGGCGGTGACTTTCGGCATGATCACGCCGCCAGTGGGCATCAATGTGTTCGTCATCAACTCGATTGCACGTGATATTCCACTGGGCACGATCTACCGTGGCATCGCCCCCTTCGTGGCAGTCGACATCGTCCGACTCGTCGTATTGTGCGTCTTTCCGGCGCTGTCGCTGTGGCTGCCGGCCATGCTGACCTGACCGATTGCGATGATGATGAAGCTCAATACCGAAGACCACCGGCGTGCTGCCCGCCGCCACCTACCCCGTTTCGTGTTCGAATTTCTCGACGGCGGCGCCGAGCGTCAATGCTGTCTGGCGCGTAATCGGGGTGACCTCGACCGGGTGCTGTTGAATCCCCGTGTTTTGCGTGACAGCACCGTGCTCGACACCCGCATCGAGGTGTTCGGCGAAACCTGGCGGCGTCCCTTCGGCATCGCGCCGATGGGATTCACCGGCCTGACCCGTCCGGGGGGCGACGTCATGCTGGCGCGTGCGGCGGCCGCAGCCGGTGTGCCCTTCGTATTGTCGACCGCATCGAACAGCCGCATCGAGGCCGTGGCCCAACCCGGCTCGGCGCTTGGCTGGTTCCAGCTTTATGTCATGCGCGATCGTGCCATTGCCGGGCAGATGATCCGGCGCGCGCGTGCCGCCGGTTTCAAGGCACTGGTACTGACCGTTGATGTACCGGTCAGTGGATACCGCGAGCGTGATGTCCGTAATGGCTTCCGGCTGCCATTCCGGCCGCCGCTGGCCACGCTTGCCGATATCGCGCTGCATCCGCGCTGGTTGCTGCGTTTTCTTGGCAGTGGCATGCCGGCTTTCGTCAACCTTGCGGAGACCGAAGGAACTGACACCCTGGCGCTGCAGGCTGCGTTGCTCAGTCGTGACATGGACCGCAGCCTGGACTGGGATGGCCTGGCCTGGTTGCGCCGCGAATGGGACGGTCCGCTGGTGCTGAAGGGTGTGCTGCACCCTGACGATGCGCGTGAGGCCTGCCGGCGTGGCGTGGACGGGGTGATCGTGTCCAACCACGGCGGTCGCCAGCTCGATGCCGCACCATCGTCCATTGATGCCCTGCGCAGGGTGCTCGATGCGATTGAGGATCGCATTCCGGTGTTTGTTGACAGCGGGTTTCGCAGTGGTCTCGATGTCGCCCGCGCACTGGCCCTCGGCGCGCGTGCGGTCTTCCTTGGCCGGCCCTTGTTATACGGCCTGGCTCATGGTGGCGAGGCGGGTGCGGCAGCGGTGCTCGATCAGTTCGGCAGCGAACTCGAACGCACGATGACATTGACTGGTGCCCCCACGGTGGCGGCTCTCGACCGTAACCTGCTCGCTTCCGGAGATCCCTTATGAACCCTCCTGCCACCATGCGCCGTATTGCGCGCATCTGTGCCCGTGCGGTCAATGCACCGCTCGAGTATCCGGTCCACACCAGTGTCGGCTCGGTTGACGCCTCGCCACTGGTGCTGATCGATCTTCATCTCGACGATGGCACGGTGGGTCACGCCTATGTGTTTACCTATACCCCGTTGGCATTGGCAAGCGTACGGAAAATGGTTGAGAGTTTGGGCCAACTGCTGATTGGTGAGGCGCTGGCACCCTTCGAGCTCGACCGTCTGCTGGCTGGCCGACTGCGTCTCATTGGACGCCAGGGTGTGGCGATGATGGCCAGCGCCGGGCTCGATATGGCGGCCTGGGATGCGCTGGCCAAGGTGCGGGGGGTGCCATTGGCTGAACTGCTTGGAGGACGGGTGCGGGCGTTGCCCGCCTATGACAGTCACAGCATGGACGGGATGGAAATTGGTCTTCTGCGCGCGCGCCGCGCGGTGGAAGCCGGTTTTGCTGCGATCAAGGTCAAGATCGGTTACCGCGAGCTGTCCGAGGACTGTCGTATCGTCGAGGCCATCCGCAATTGCATTGGTGATCAGGTGCAGTTGATGGTCGACTACAACCAGTCGTTGTCCGTACCCGAGGCTGCCCGCCGCATGCAGGCACTGGCGGCGTATGCGCCGGCCTGGGTCGAGGAGCCGACGGTACAGGAAGACTACGCCGGCCATGCACGTCTGCGTGGCACTGCGGGTCTGGCGATACAGATGGGCGAGAACTGGTGTGGCCCCGAGGAGATGCAGCGGGCACTGGATGTGGGCGCCTGCGACTTTGCCATGCCTGATGTGATGAAGATTGGCGGCGTCACTGGCTGGTTGAAGGCCGCCACGCTTGCCCAGGTTCGTGGCGTTCCGATGTCCAGCCATATCTTTCAGGAAATCAGTGCCCATCTGCTGGCGGTAACGCCCACTGCGCACTGGCTAGAGCGCATGGATCTGGCTGCCCCCATCCTTGCACGTCCGCTCGTCTTTCGTGACGGGATGGCCTGCCCCAGTGACGAACCAGGAACCGGGGTTGCCTGGAATGAGGATGCGGTGAGCCGTCATGCCGTGACCTGACTTTTTCGGGCCGGTGCGCCCTGCATTCCCTCCTCCCCGCACCGGCCTCTTGGTGCCCGCATGGACGGGCATCTTTTTTCCGACCCAAGTGGCCGGAGGGGGCGCATGCGCCCACCCTCCGCTGACCCCTCGCGTCTGGCGTCAATTCGCTGGTCATGAAGGTGATCGTCGCCACCGTGATGTTTGCACTGGCCATGGCCGGGGCACAAAGACCAGAAAGGAGACCACAGCATGGAAGTGTCGTTCAGCAAGGAGGTCAGCCAGCTGCGCCAGGGCGCTGGCACTACTTTCCATGGCGAGGGCATTCTAGCCATCACCAAGGCCCTGTTGCAGTCGGGGGTGTCCTATGTCGGCGGCTATCAGGGGGCACCGGTATCGCATCTGCTGGACGTCATGGTGCAGGCCGAGGACTACCTGGCCGAACTGGGCGTGCATGTCGAAGCCTGCTCCAACGAAGCGTCGGCTGCGGCCATGCTCGGTGCGTCGATCCACTACCCCCTGCGCGGCGCAGTAACCTGGAAATCGGTAGTGGGAACCAATGTGGCGGCCGATGCGCTGTCCAACCTGTGCTCGCCCGGGGTGACCGGAGGCGCGTTGATCGTGGTGGGCGAAGACTACGGCGAGGGCGCCAGCGTGATTCAGGAGCGCACCTACGCCTTTGCGCTGAAGTCGTCGATGATCCTGATTGATCCGCGGCCTGATCTCGAAGTCATGGTGCGCATGGTGGAGGAGGGCTTCGCGCTCTCCGAAGCAGCCAACACGCCCGCCTTTCTGCAACTGCGCATCCGTGCCTGCCACCTGCGTGGCCGTTTCGAGTGCAAGGACAATATTGCCCCTGCAGTTTCGAGCCGCCACCTGATGGCAGACCCCGCAGCCTTCGACTATGGGCGGCTGGCCCATCCGCCTGCCACTTTCCGCCACGAAAAGCTCAAGAGCGAGGCGCGCCTGCCGGCGGCGCGACGCTACATCGTCGAGCAGGGTCTGAACGAGCTGTTCGACGGCCGCCGCGACGACCTTGGCATCATCGTTCAGGGTGGCGTGTACAACGCGCTGATCCGCGCCTTGCAGCAGTTTGGCCTGGCCGACGCGTTTGGGGCCGGCGAGCTGCCCATCCTCAACCTTAATGTGGCTTATCCGCTGGCACCGCAGCAGATCGAAGATTTCTGCCGCAGCAAGCGCGCGGTGCTGGTGGTCGAGGAGGGGCAGCCCGAGTTCATCGAGCAGGAGATTGCGTTGATCCTGCACCGCGCCGGCATCGCGACCCGCCTTCATGGCAAGGATGTGTTGCCGATGGCAGGCGAATACAGTGTCGAGGCCATCGCTGGTGGTCTTGCCGCCTTTGTCGGCGAGCATGCACCCGAACTGCCGCTGGCGGGCGGGCGCGACTGGCTGGCAGCGATTGCCGCGCGGCGCGAAATGGTCTCTGCCGCGCTGGGTGCTCCTCTGCCGGCACGCCCGCCGGGCTTCTGCGTGGGGTGTCCCGAGCGCCCGGTCTTCTCTGCGATCAAGCTTGCCCAGCAGACGGTTGGCAAGGTGCACTACGCCGCGGACATCGGCTGCCATTCCTTCGCCACCTTCGAGCCCTTCTCCTTTGGCCACACCATTCTCGGCTATGGCATGAGTCTGGCCAGCCGGGCCGGGGTCTCGCCCATGATGCAGCGACGCACGCTGGCGGTGATGGGCGACGGTGGTTTCTGGCACAACGGCCTGCTCACCGGGGTGGAATCCGCGCTGTTCAACGGTGACGATGCAGTGTTGCTGATCATGAAGAACGGCTACACCTCGGCCACCGGTACGCAGGAGATCATTTCCACCCCCGACGACGAAATCAAGGCGCAGACCGCCGACAAGCACCAGAGCCTGGTGGACCGCAATGTCACCATCGAGCACACGCTGCGCGGCGTTGGCGTGAAATGGCTGCGGGTGGTGCCGAGCTACGAAGTGGCACGCATGAAGGCGACGCTGGAAGAAGCCTTCAGCACCGACTTTGACGGGCTCAAGGTCATCGTTGCCGAGGGTGAGTGCCAGCTCGAACGCCAGCGCCGGGTCAAGCCCTGGGTGGCCGGACGGCTCAAGCGCGGCGAACGGGTGCAGCGGGTCAAGTACGGGGTGGACGAGGATGTCTGTTCCGGCGATCACGCCTGCATCCGCCTGTCGGGCTGCCCGACGCTGACCCTCAAGGACAGCAGCGATCCGCTGCGGGTCGATCCTGTGGCCACCGTCATCGACGGCTGCGTGGGCTGTGGCCTGTGTGGCGAGAATGCGCATGCGGCCACCCTGTGCCCCTCTTTTTACCGTGCCGAGGTGGTGAGCAACCCAGGGGTATTCGAGCGTCTGCTTGCCCGTCTGCGCCAGGGCGTCATCGGCCTGCTGCAACCCGCCTGAACCTGTTTCGGAGACTCCCGCCATGACTGCCGTGCCCGCGTTCGCTTCCGTCCCTGCTTTTGATTCCCTCCACGCTGCCGCCGACCCCCAGGCCGGCACCCGGCCGCTGACAATCCTCATTGCCGCACTGGGCGGTGAGGGCGGTGGCGTGCTCGCCGAGTGGCTGGTCGAACTGGCCACCCGATGTGGCTACGTTGCCCAGAGCACTTCGATTCCCGGTGTGGCCCAGCGTACCGGCGCCACCACCTATTACGTGGAGATCCATCCCCAGCCAATCAGCGAACTGGCGGGGCGTCGGCCGGTGCTGGGGCTGGCTGCGGTCCCGGGGGCGGTGGATGTCTTCATTGCCTCCGAGTTGCTCGAGGCGGCGCGCCATGCCGGCAATGGCATGCTCGATCCGGCGCGGACCCTGGTCATCGCCTCCACCTCGCGCAGCCTCACTACTGCCGAACGCATGCAGATGGGCGATGGCCGCAGCGATGGTGAGCACCTGCTGCGCACGGTGCGTGAGCACAGTCTGGCCTGTGCGGCCTTCGACATCGCCGGTACTGCGCGTGCCTGCGCAACGGTGCCCAGCGCGGTCATGTTTGGTGCCCTGGCCGCCAGTGGTCGCCTGCCCTTTCCGCGCGAAGCCTGGGAAGCGGTGATCCGTGCCTCCGGCCGTGGCGTCGAGGCCAGTCTGCGCGGCTTCGATCGCGCCTGGCAAAACGTGGGTGGCGCATTTGCCCCGGCGGCCGGGTTCGTGCAGCCGCCGCAGTCCTTGCCCGCCAACGCAGCCGCCGGGTTTCCTGCCGAGGTTGCCGACATCGTGAATTTGGGTCTGGCACGTGTCCGTGAGTATCAGGATGCCGCATATGGCGAGCGTTACCTGGCGCGTGTCCGTGCCGTGCTGGCCTGCGAGCGCCGTCTCGATCCCGAGGTGGCCCAGGGTTACGCCCTGACGCGGGAAACGGCACGTTTTCTCGCCTTGTGGATGGCGTTCGATGACATCGTCCGGGTCGCACGCCTCAAGTGCAGCGCCACCCGCTTTGCCCGCGTGCGTCGCGAGGCCGGTGCGGGCGACGATGATTTGCTGCGCATCGTCGATCACTTCAAGCCGGGCGTTCCCGAGCTTGCCGGTCTGTTGCCCGCCCGGCTCGAGGCGCCTTTGCTGCGTTGGGCGGCGCGGCGCCGTGCGAACGGCAAGGCACCGCTGGAGCTTGCCCTTCATCTCGATGTGACCCGCATCCGTGGCTTCCTGGCCTTGCGTCTGGTTGGCGGTCTGCGCTGGTTGCGCCCGCATGGTATGAGGTTTGCCCGCGAGCAGGCGATGATCGAGCAGTGGCTGGCCTGCATCGTCGACACGGGCGACTGGGGGTTGGCCCACGAGTTGGCGCTGTGCGGCCGGCTCATCAAGGGCTATGGAGCGACCAATGATCGCGGCCGCGACAATCTGGCCCACATCCTGACCCACCTCGCGGTCGGCGCACAGCCGGCGGCCATCCGCGCCGAGGCGGTACGCCGTGCCCGCGAGGCGGCCCTTGCCGACGAGGCCGGCACCACGTTTGACCAGGTGCTGCGCGAGCATGGCGCGCCATCGCGCCCGGTCAAGGCGCAGCCCATCAACTTTGTTCCACGTCGTGTGCAGGGGTCACGCTGATGCAGCGGATCACGACATCCCGCCGTGTCTTGCCGTATCGCGGTCTGGCGGCGGCGGTGGCAGTCGTTGTCGTGTAGGCTGTTCGTTTGCCGACCGGAGTCGTCTGTCTTGCTGCCCACCCGTACCCTTGTCGCCCTCGTCCTGCTGACCTTGTTCTGGGGCGTCAACTGGCCGGTGATGAAGCTGTCGCTGGGCGAGATCACGCCGCTTTATTTCCGCGCCATCACCATTACCGGTGGCCTGCTGTTGCTGCTGGTGTGGTTTCCCTCGCGTGGCATCAGCCTGCGTGTGCCGCGCAGCCAGTGGGGGTGGGTGCTGGTGCTGGCCTTGCCCAATATCATCGGCTGGCATTGCTTTTCCATCTTTGGCCTGCAGGCGCTGGCTTCCGGACGAGCGGCCATCCTGGGCTTCACCATGCCGATCTGGACGGTGTTGCTCGGCGTGCTGTTCTTCCGGGAGCGGATGACTCCGCGCCTGTGGCTGGCAACCGCCTGCGCCGCCGGTGCGGTGTTGCTGCTGCTGTGGCATGAACTGGGCCAATTGTCAGGCAGTCCGGTCGGCATGGCCTGGATGCTGGCTGCCGCGGCATCGTGGGCGACCGGCACCTTGCTGCTGAAGCGCCTGGGGCCGGCGGTTTCCACCGAAGCACTGACCGTCGCCATGCTGGCCTGCGCCCTGCCCGCGCTGTGGACGCTGGCGGTGGTGATCGAGCCGGTTCCGTCCTTCGACTTCTCGCCACGCATGTGGCTCGCCCTGGTTTACGGTGTGGTCATTGCCTGTGCTGCGGCCCAGGTGCTGTGGTTTTCCATTGCCCGCAGCCTGCCACCGGTGGCCAGCGCACTGTCGGTGATGATGATTCCGGTGATCGGCCTGCTGTCAGCCATGCCGATCACCGGCGAGACACCGCACGTGCAGGACATGATGGCCGCCGCGCTGATCATGGTCGCGCTGTCGGCGGCGCTGTTGCCCAGACGGACTGCGTGATCAGGGCATCGCAAGCGGAGGAACTCGACTTTCCATCCCGATTTGTCTATCTTTCTGTACACTCGTTCAATAAGTCAGGAGACACCCATGCCCAGCGCTTCCCGCACCACCCTTGGATTGGCCTTATCGCTTGCCCTGCTTGGCGGGGCGATGTCGCCGCCAGTGCTGGCGCAGGGTGGCGAGACCGTGCGTTTGTCCGAGCGTTGGGACGAAAAGCGGGCCACCGCCTTGCTTGAACGTGCGGTCAAGCATGTCGAGGCCAAGGGTGAGGCAGCGCTGGCGGATTTCAGCCGGCAGGGCGAGTTCATCGACCGCGACCTGTATGTTTACGCCATGGCCATGGATGGGCGTTTTCTCGCCAGTGGTGGCTCGTCGGCTGCATTGATCGGGCAGAACGTGGCCGAGCGTACCGATGCAGCCGGCAAGCCCTTCTTTCGCGAACTGCTGGACAAGGCTGCCGCACAAGGCGGTGGCCGGGTGGAATACCGCTGGCTGAACCCGGTGCAGAACCGCGAGGAGCCCAAGGTCACGCTGTTCCGCAAGGTGGGCGACACCGTGGTGGCGGTGGGTTTCTACGCACCGCGGGCAACGGCGGCCCAGGCCCAGGCCATGCTGGAGCAGGCGGTGGCGGCACTGGCGCTGGATGCCAATGCCGCGCTGGCCGATTTCCAGAAAATCGGCGGCAACTACACCCAGGACGACCTGTATGTGTTCGTCGTCGACATGAAGGACGGACGCTTCCTTGCTCACGGCGCCACGCCCGCACTGGTCGGCCGCAATGGCCACGAACTGCGCGATCCCAAGGGTAAGGCGATCATCACCGACATGATCAATGTGGCCAGCCGCAAGGGGGCGGGCGAGATCGACTACGCCTGGCGCAACCCCACCACGTCCAAGGTGGAAAGCAAGCATACGTATTTTCGAGCGGTCGACGGCAAGCTGGTTGGTGTAGGCTACTACATTCGCTGACCGGTCCCGCCTTCAGAGTGCCGGCAGCTTCATCCCTCGGAGGAAGACAATGAGCACAGTAACCCTGGGTGGCAACCCGATCGAAGTCGCCGGCCGCTTTCCGCAACAGGGCGCGGCCGCACCCGCGTTCTCGCTGACCGCAGCCGACCTGAAGGATGTGGGGCTGGAGGCCTTTGCCGGCAAGCGCAAGGTGCTGAACATCGTGCCCAGCCTGGATACTCCCACCTGCGCAACGTCCACCCGCAAGTTCAACGCCGAGGCTGCCGGCCTGACCGATACCGTGGTGCTGGTGGTATCGGCCGACCTGCCGTTTGCCGCCAAGCGCTTCTGCGTAGCCGAAGGCCTGGAGAACGTGCACACCCTGTCCACCTTCCGCAGTCCGGGTTTTGCCACCGATTACGGTGTGGCCATTACGGCCGGCCCGCTCGCTGGCCTGACCGCGCGTGCGGTGGTGGTGCTCGATGTCGACGACAAGGTGCTGCACGCCGAACTCGTGCCCGAGATCAAGGACGAACCCAACTACGCCGCTGCGCTCGCGGCGCTGGGCTGAGCCGGTCAACCGGCGACACCCGCCGCGATGACCCGCCGTCCTTCCGCCTGCACCGGCCGTCCGGCCCGGCTACCGGTTTCCGGCCGTTGCCTGATCTTCATCGGTGATCACCTCGCGCGCAGCACGCGCGGGGTGCCGGGGGCGCCTCCGCCGCAGACGGTGTCAGCGGAGGCGGTCAGGCTCGCCTGATCGACGCATGTCCTGCGGGCAACCGGGCCAAGGCCTGACCCGCAGCGTCCTGCCGTCGACGGTGGGTCGGGCGGTCTCCTGCCTTTCGTGTCTGTTCCCTTACCGAAATCAGGAGTGCCAAGATGGCTGATCTGTTTGAAAATCCCATGGGGCTGATGGGCTTCGAGTTTGTCGAGTTCGCATCGCCCGTTCCCAATACGCTCGAACCGGTGTTCGAGATGCTCGGTTTCACGCTGGTGGCCCATCATCGCTCCAAGCGGGTAAAGCTGTACCGCCAGGGCGAGATCAACTTCATTCTCAACGAAGAACCGCGCAGCAATGCCGCCTACTTTGCCGCCGAGCACGGCCCTTCGGCCTGCAGCATGGGTTTCCGGGTGCGTGATTCGCATATTGCCTATGACCGCGCGCTGGAACTGGGCGCCCAGGCGGTGGAGATTCCAACCGGGCCGATGGAGTTGCGGCTGCCGGCCATCAAGGGCATTGGCGGTGCGCCCTTGTACCTGATCGACCGCTTCGAGGACGGCCAGTCGATCTATGACATCGATTTCCGCTTCATCGACGGGGTGGATCGCCGTCCGGTCGGTCATGGACTGAAGTTCATCGACCACCTGACCCACAACGTCTATCGGGGCCGTATGGCGTACTGGGCCAACTTCTACGAAAGACTGTTCAACTTCCGCGAACTTCGCTATTTCGACATCAAGGGCGAATATACCGGCCTCACCTCCAAGGCGATGACCGCACCCGATGGCCGCATCCGCATCCCGCTCAACGAGGAGGCTTCGGGCAAGACCGGGCAGATCGAGGAGTTCCTGATGCAGTTCAACGGCGAGGGCATCCAGCACATTGCCCTGTACACCGACGACCTCATCGCCACCTGGGATGGGCTCAAGCGTGCGGGTCTGCCGTTCATGAGTGCCCCGCCCGCCACTTACTACGAGATGCTGGCCGAGCGCCTGCCAGGCCATGGCCAGCCGGTGGCCGAGTTGCAATCGCGCGGCATTCTGCTTGATGGCAGCACCGAGGGCGGCCATCCGCGTCTGTTGTTGCAGATTTTCTCTGGCACCTTGCTGGGCCCGGTGTTCTTCGAGTTCATCCAGCGCAAGGGCGACGAAGGCTTTGGCGAAGGCAATTTCAAGGCCTTGTTCGAGTCCATCGAGCGCGACCAGATCCGCCGTGGGGTCATCACCCCGTCCTGATCGCAGTCGTCCGCAAGCCGTCCCGCCTGGGGCGGTTTGCGGGAACGGATCGACCCGGGTTCCGGAACGCACCCGACCGGTGGCGGTCATACCGCCCGGTAGCTGCCCCAAGATGCAGTGCCGACCTTCCACGTCGGAGCCCCGCATGCCCCAGATCGTCCCACCTTCCCGTCTTTGCCTGCGCCTGTGCGCGGCCTTCGCCCTGACCTTCAGCCTGACTGCACCCGTGGCCGCAGATCCCCAGTGGCAGGGCGCGGCCTTCGAAGGCAGCCGCGCCTCCCTGCAGCAACTGGCCGATGCCGGCGCCAAGGTGATCCGGGTGTATCGCGAATCCGATGCCTGGGTGCTGGACGAAGCACGCCGGCTGGGCCTCAAGGTGGTCATGGGGCTGTGGCTGGAGCACCCACGCCATGGTTTCCGGCTGGATGACGCCAAGGCCTTGCGCGAGCAGGAGTCGCGCATCCGCGCATTCGTCAGACAGCACCAGAGTCACCCGTCCATTGTTGCCTGGGGGGTCGGCAATGAGGTGGAAACCGACCAGCGTGATCCGCGCCCCGCCTGGCGGGAAGTCGACCGCATGGCGGCCGTGGTCAAGCAACTCGACGCCACGCGCCCCACGCTGATGGTGGTGGCTGATACCAGTCTGGACCATCTAAAGCAGTTGGCCGACTGCTGCGCCCATGTCGACATGATCGGCATCAATCTCTACGCCGGTGCGGTATTTGACCTGCCCCAGCGCCTGCGCGATGCCGGCATCCGCAAGCCGGTGGTGGTCACCGAGCTGGGCCCGCTGGGGCAATGGCAGGCCGGGCGCAAGCCCTGGGGCGCGCCGGTGGAGCTGACCAGCCGGCAAAAGGCCGACTTCTTCCGTGCGGCGCTGCCTTTTCTGCGCGATCAGCCACAGATTCGCGGCGTGTTTCCCTTTTTGTGGGGTGCCAAGCAAGAGCAGACTGCCACCTGGCATGGCTTGCTGCTGGCCGACGGCAGCCTGACCGAAATGACCGACGCGCTGAGCGCAAGCTGGGGGCAGCCGGTATCCAGCCCGGCGCCCACGATCATGGGCATCGGCATCTCTGCCGATGTATTTGCGCCCGGCAGTCTGGTGTCGGCTGGCGTCGATGCGCGCAGCCACAACGGCACCCGCTTGCGCACCGAATGGCAGGTTCATGGCGAAGCCACCGACCTGCGTCTGGGGGGGGACGCCGAACCCCCCCCGCCCAAGGTCGAAGTGCCACTGCTGGCAGCCGACGCCGGGCACATCCGCTTTCACGCGCCCCGGCAGCCCGGCGCCTACCGCCTGTTCATTACCGTGCGCGACGAAAACGGCAAGGCCGCCACCGCCAACCTGCCCTTTCTGGTCAAGGCCGATTGACCGAAGGCCTGTGCTGGCGTCAGGGTCAGACCTGAGGTGCGCCGGTAATCTGATGCAGGCGGCTGATCGTGGCCGCATCCAGCCCCAGTCCGTTGCCCAACTGGCGCAGGTAGGCTGCCTCGGCTGGCGTGTCCAGTTCAATGGCGAGCAGGCTGGCCGCATAGACTTCGGCGGCCACCACCGGGTTGGGCACATCGGCAATCAGGCCGGCCATGTCCAGCGGTTGGCGCAGCGCTTCGATCAGGAAGCGTTTTTCGTCTGCACTGACACCATCGTCGTCGATCTTGCCAATAATGCGCTGAATCTCATCCTCGCTGACCTGTCCGTCGGCCTTCGCCGCCGAGACCATCGCCCGCAGGATCAGCTGTTCGGTTTCGGGGGCACTGACCGCAGCCAGCTCCTGAGCCGAAAAGCCGCTGTCCTTGTCGGCAAATGCCGCCTGCGCGCGTTTGCCGTCGGTCCAGTTCTTCAGCGCAGCCATTGCAATCGTGGCCAGGATGGCCATGCCGGCATTGCCCTGCCCCCGGCTGGCACTGGCTCCGCCACGTCCGCCAAGGGCACCACTCAGCACACCGCCGAGCGCACCACCCAACAGGTCGCCCAGCGGGTTGCCGCCGGCCCGGCCACCGCCGCCCAGCATCCCGCCTAGCAGATCGCCCAGGCCACCCGTGGCCGCTGCCCCACCCCCAGCCCGGCTAGCGCCGCCCAGCAAACCACCCAAGGCATCGGCCAGCCCGCCTGCCGCGGCGCCACGGCCACCC
>Ga0075012_10003293_pt1 | contig 15523 bp, 11 predicted proteins | sample All_14_2_FD_71474 | JGI IMG/M metagenome (GOLD analysis project Ga0075012, IMG submission 71474) | Freshwater microbial communities in response to fracking from Pennsylvania, USA - Allegheny Zone_MetaG_DW_15 | ecosystem: Environmental > Aquatic > Deep subsurface > Groundwater > Drilled... | reverse complement strand
GGATAGGACAAAGCGTAGGAAAAGTTGGCACTGCTGTCTCCGGAATTAACAACGCTCTTGGTTCTATAGACAATGCAGTCAACGCTGCCGGCAAGTTGATTGGTCCCCCATTTTCAAATGTCGCCTCTGTAATATCTGGCCCTCTCGGTGGATTGAGAGACCTGCTCGGTGGCGGCAGCTTGAACCTCAGTGGTGGTCTTTCGCCAGGTCAGGCAAAGAGTCCAGGTAACGCACCCAACTCCTTCACCAAGATGAACGCTTTACAGGCGGCATCCGGAAGAGGCGATCCAGTACTCACTCACGAATGGGTTGCAGTCATAATAGACAAGGAAAACCCAAACGTATTGAATCCTATTTACATCGAGTCTATGAAAGCGCCGACTCTCAGCTTCGATGTAGACCATAAGTACGTGAACGGTCGCAACCATTCGTACGCTGGTATTATGGCAGTTGACTCTATGACTATTCAGCTGTATGCTGACTACACAGGAACAGCCTACAAACTGGCCTCCTCGTGGTGGGAAGACACTATAGTCAACGAATCCGGCAACTTTCGTCTTCCGTCCAGATACAAGAAGACTGTGAAGTTATTCGTTCACGATGCCAAAAAAGGGGTTATCGTCGAGTTTGAATTTGGCGGCTGCTTCCCGACTGCCTTCGATGGTAATCAGTGGGAGTACACCTCCTCAGACCCTCAACCAGTAACCCTGACTCTTTCTGTAGATAGTTTCTACATGACCGGCGCTGCAAGTTCTGGTCAAGCTGTATCAAATCCCTTAGCACCACTGGTATCTCAAGCCCCTACATTGCTTGAGTTGGCCAGGAATGCTGCCACCAGCGTAAAGTCTACCGCGACTCGCATCTCTGGTGCCATCTCTAGCATATTCTAAGTTCTTCAGAGGCACTTTCGCCCGGCATTTCTTTCACCCAAGAGGTTTGATAATGGACAACGCTCCAGAACAAAACACTCAGCCGAAAGCTGACGTGATCTCCACGCGCTCGCGTAAATTCACTGAACCATCTAGTGCCCTGAGCAGGACAGCTCTTCAGAAGCCTGACGATAAGGAGAACTCAGCTCTCCATGTTCGGGCTGACGAACTCGCACCAGAGGCAGCTGACACAAAAGACCCCACCGCGATTACTGTATACCTACCATCAAGGTACGAGTTTTACAACTTTTCCTCCATCTCCTTGAAGCCTCTCAAGGGGTACCACCAAGCCAAATTCCATCGAGCTGCCAAAGAAAAGACAGACCGTCACGTGGCTGACGCCATCACGTCCCTCTTACCCAAAGGCATTCTTGCGGAAGAACTGACCATTCCCGACTTCTACTACATCTTATATTGGTTGAGGCTCAACTCCTACACGAAGACTAACCTCGTGCACAAAGGTGTGTGTACAAACCCAGAACACGTAATGAAAGTCCGTGCGGGTGAGAGTTCACGAGATACTCTTTACACGGTAAGTATCATCTCTAAGAGCTGGCTGAAAGAAGTTCAACTCGACGAGAAGTATCTTGACGGATTCGATCAAGAGCTCATCCAACTGACAGCAGCTCTGCTCCCCCTGGGGTACACACTGACCGCTCCTCGTATTTTCGACTCGATAGAGTTGGACGAAGAGTACAAAGACGTTGAGAACTTCGAGGAGATATCCTATCTGGCAGATCGTGCCTCGTGTATAAAGCGTACCGACGGTGTACGCTCTACTCTGAGAGAACGTATTCAGGTGGTGGAAGAACTGGATATCAACATCCATGACATGCTTGAAGAATGGCGTTTACGCTGCTCTCTGTATGGTGTTCAAGAATCAATCAGGTTTACTTGTAAGGAGTGTGGTGCTGACGTCGAGAATCCTGTCTCGATTTCGGCGCACTCCTTTCTTTGATTCCCACAGTGAGGATATGCTCCTTGCGGGTTTTGTATCTGTAGCTACTGAGTACAACGTACTACTGAAGATGGAAGATGATCTAAAAACCATACTCTACTTCATAGGTGCAGCTCAGAAGAGGAAGTCAGACAGAGACCAAGCAAAGTTAAACTCCTCTAAATAAAGAAAGAAACAGTCATGAAAAGCGAAGGAAAATCCGGGTCTCTTAAAGACCCTATTCAAAGACTGAAGGCTTTGAAATCGTCTAACCTGCCTTTCTCAAAGAAGGTGGCGGAGCTTCGGAGTATCCTTCGTAATCTGCCAAACCTTCAGGTGCAGATTGACTTGAGCCAATCTTTCGATACGATCGCAGGGTACGCGGATGAAGCTACTCAGCATCGTAAAGAATATGACCGTCTTTACGCCAAGAAAGGCAAAAACTCTCTTGAGTTTGACCGGATGTCGGAGGCGTTGCAGGACTACAACGTATCAGTTGAGAAAGCAAAGTCTGAATTCGAGTCTCTCATTATAGGGGCCATTGCTTCCTTTGACAAGGTTGGTTCTCTTTCGTCTGAGTCTCAGTATCGAGTCTCGTTGACTCGCATCCGGGAGATACGTAGGAAGCTGGCGAAAGATGGTGGCAGGCTTCGTAGAAAGTACGAGGCTATGCTACTTGAGGTTGATTTCCTTCGCTCTCTGCGTAGAGAAGTCGTTGAGCAGGCCAACCTTGACCGACTCCGAGGTGATCTTTCTGAGTTGGTTACTCTGCTTGAGTCCTACTGGGGTACCACTGTTTTCATACCCGACGGTGACGCTCTCCGTATAGATCAGTTGACACGTAGAGTTGACAACTACACCATCAACTACTCGATGGAGCCAGAGGACGAAGAAGCCTTGTTGCGTGTTGAAGACTTTCGAGATGCCAGAGAGAATATTCGTAAATCAATAAAAGAAGGATTCTTTGCTGTAACCAATCGTTTGGGTATATCCAAGACTCTGTCTGTCGGGGGAGCTCTCCGTGGTGTTGCCAACGTAGGACGTGCAGCACGGGGCACTGTAAGATTCTTTGGCCGCGAGCTCCCCTCATATCTGAAGCAAGGTAGGTCTCTGCTCCGCACAGCACCGAAAGCCATCGGTCAGTTGGCCCGAGCAGCTGTGCGCATTCCGTTGAGAACAATTCGTGGTCTTGGTGGAATGTCTGGAAGACGCACGTACTCTGATCAGGATTTCAGTGAAATTGATCTTGAGGAAGCCACCGCTGGGAGAACGTCTAGTAGCAAAGGTGCCAAGAAGCCAATGCCGTCGAGCTCTAGCTCGTACACATCTGCTAGCGGTTACTCTTCAATACCGCCGGAATTCAGTGAGCCTCATACTTCAATACCGCCGGAATTCAGTGAGCCTCATAACGAGGAATCTTTGAACTCCGGTGGAAGCAGCACGTATGGACTACACTCAATGATGGGTAGGTTGTCCAAACAGATGGGTGAAGGGTTCCTCACCCTTCAGGAGCTTATCCTAAGGTGTTGCTGTAAGTCTAAGACCCACGAACCTCCCGAATACGCGAAGTACGATTTTGACCTTGACCCCCGCACTGGGAAATTGACCTACAAGGATCAACCCCGAATTGGGTATGCGAACCAAGGTGCCCCTCTGTTGCCTGGGTCAGAACTGGCTGACATTGAAAGGGATTCAGAAGAAGACCTGTTGAAGAGAATAGCCTCCGCACTTGAGAAGATAAAAGATAACGATGGTAAGACTCCTGAAAAAGAAAAGTCTTTTCTGGGTACGTTGCTGGGTAAGCTGACTTCTTTCGGCGGCTCCTTGCTCTCCATAGCAGCGTTCATTCCAGGTATTGGTACCGCAATCAGGGTTCTCAAGGCTCTGAAGAACGTCGCCTTTGGAGGATACAAGCTTCTGGCCCCTCTGCTGGCCGCTGGGCTCTCTACAAGCGCCAAGATAGGCAAGTCTGTATACGACATGCTCACCGACTTTGATTACACCAAGAACTCCAAAGGTATGGGCAAGTTTCTTGGTCGCCTGTCCATAGCAGCCACGCCATTGATGATAATGGCCGCCATTACAGATTGGGCGAAAGACGCTTCGATAAAGGACGCAAACGGTAACCTGACAGGTACTGGGTCGTTCTTAGATGGCGTTGGTACTGCTCTGGGTAACAAGTCGCTTGCTGCCTTACCAAGTCTCTCCCCAGACCAAAAGGCAATAGACGATCTGGAAGCAACGAAGTCTGTTCTACCAGACTTTATGAACACTTCTAGGAACGCGCTTCATAAGAAATACACCGAACAGATATCTCGCAATCAGTCGTTCTCCCCAGAGCTGGCATCGAAGATAAACGAAAGACTTGGTATATCTGTGCCTTCCTCCCAGATAGTGGCGAGACACTCGACGCCTCTGGGTAACTTGGACTACAATGCTAAGTCTCCAGACTCGCCTGCCTCGACGTATGGAGCATCGCCTTCCAAGAAAAGTGCTTCTGGTCTTTATACTCTCAGAGGGAATTCCAACGTCAGTGGTCTTCAACCAGGGTTCAAATCCAAGTTTGATGCCATGGTCGCTGAATACTACGCTCTTGGAGGTAAGCATCCAGTAAACGTCAATCGGGCCTTTTCTACTTATGAGGAACAGAAATCTATATACGAGAAGTACGGTCCTGGTAAAGCAGCTCCACCTGGTAGGTCAGTCCACGAGTACGGCATGGGTATTGACATTGACAGTGCTGCTGCAAACGAGATGGCCAGCATGGGTCTACTCGATAAGTACGGCCTTTCACGCCCTGTTCGTGGGGAACCTTGGCACATACAACCAAAAGGTTCCTCCGTTGATCTGGCAAAAGCTGGTATCTACTCGGCCGACGCGGCTGTAAACCAAGGTTTCATGGAAGCATCTGGAAAGGGTACTAGTGGCGGTGAATTCTTACCAAGCATTGGTTCCCCTAAACAGTCAGCTACTTCTCCGTCTACTGAGGTGTCTCGTCAAGGTCCTTCTAGTGTACCTCCTTCAAACGCTGCGTACGACCCTTCCCCTGGTCTTACCTACCCACCCAGAGAAGGTGCCCCAAACAATGATGGATTGAGACCCAAGTACAAACGCCAACCAAGCAGTGGTTCACCGCACGGCCTTTCATCCATTCCATCCTTCTCATACCAGGATTCTGGTATGTTTGCCTTCAACTTAGGAGCTTTATAACGTGACCCCGGAGTCAAGATCGCTGCTCATTAAAAAGCTCGGAGTGTTTGTAGATAGATTCGGTGGTCAACCTGTGTCTATGGCAGACAGAAGGAACCTCACTCGTCCTAGAGGTTCTACCCCTCTAAATCTGTCTCGTGTCTTGGCAGCCGCAGCTCTAGTCGGTACTACAGCTGCCGGAATTCTGGTCTGGTTCAGCCGCAACAAACCAGAAGCAGAGGCCGAACCAAAATTGGGAGATGACCTAGACGTAGATACCTACGAAGGAGGAGTTTTCAGCAAGCTTCGGAAGATGTTTGGTCTACCTGACGATATAGATGAATCCGGAGAGGACACAAAAGCACTCACTGAAGACGAGCTTAGCAGTGAGTCGCTGTTTGACTCAATCATGAAAAAGATAAAAAGCAAGTTTGAATCTCCATCAGATGTTCAAGCTCCGGATTTGTCTAAGGAAGAAACCACCAAACCTGCTACTGTTAGCACTCTTCCAACAGGATCGCAGCCAGTCAAAGTTGGTGATACGATTTCTCCGCCGAAAGTTAAAGGTGACCTGCATAAAGAGTATGATGGTTCTAAGTCTCATGAGTTCCCAGCTGAATACAAGTCTCTGAACAAGATTCGATTCACGGAAAAGGAATTTTATTGGGCCAAGAAGCTGGTTAAATCTAAAGCGTCAATCCGCGCCAGCACAGGTTCTGCGATGAACCCCTACATAAAGGCCAAGATTATCGAGAGGGCAATAGCTCACGGACTTCCACCTGATCAGATGCTCAGGGTGGCTGCTATGGAGTCTGGCGGTAATCCGAACGCAGTATCTGGGACGGGTGCAGTTGGTGTGTTTCAGTTCACTTCAGCAGCAGCGTCCGACTACGGATTGAGCAATAGATTCGATGCAGACGCCAACATAGAAGCTGGCATGTTGATGACGAAAGCTAACAGCAAGAAGCTGCAACAGTCTGGGTTGACTGTTGCAGGTGACTCTGCTACTGCTATCTACTTAGCTCACCAGATCGGTCCTGGTGGGGCACGTGAAGTGTTGTCAGTGAGTCCGAGTACGCCTGTATCCAAGTTGTCTGCTTCTACTCAGAAGAATATCCGTCGTAACTTCGGAGGTTCGTCTAAGACGGTGGGTGAGTACATATCAGCTAACAGTCAGGCATTAGAGGACAAGTACTCCCACCAGCTGTCCAAGGAGTCGGCACCCACTGTGAGTTATCAGACGTTCAACTCTCATTCTGACATAAAGATATCCGACTCGCACTCGGAAGACCAAGTTAAGAGTTCTACAAAGGTATCCGTGGTATCTCCAGTGAAAGCAGACTCGAGAGACAGCGCCTACTTCGTTAAGAGACCGGGTCCTACCCAGTCTCCATATGCAGGACCATCAGAACAAGACGTTGAGATGTTTTCAGAAAGCATCTCATCTGTGAAACCTGCTCCTTCTCAAGGATTCATACGGATACCTGATACGGGTATGATCTTCAACGTATAAGGAAAAGAAATGACTCTATCCTCGACATCCTTCAACATGACAAAACCGGGCTCCAAAGCGGATAACCCGAACTACAAATGCATCATAACCCAGTATGGGGACTCAAACCAAAAGAAACTCGTCATAACAGCACATCTCCCTGAGGAGTATGAGTTCAACCTCGGTGCTGTATACGAGACTCCTTTCTCTCAGTCGATCGCGGATAACGTCGGCAGTACAGGCAAGAACATCGCAGGTGCAATGGGTTTTCAGTTTGTCAACAAGGCTTTGACAACGAAGGTCTGGCAAGGTTCTAATGATTTTTCGTTCGTGTTACGGCTGGTTCTTCAGGCGGAGACAGACGTCTACTTAGACGTGATCAAACCTCTGGAGTCTTTGTACAGATTGGTCGTTCCAAGAGAACCTGTTCAAGGAGGTCTGCTTCGTTCTCCTGGTCCACACCTTGACTACGAAAAACTGAAGGAACTACTTTCAGGTGCTGCTCAAGCCGCAGTCGACGTAGCTGTTGACTTTGCTTCAAACACTGTAGACGGCTTGGTTTCTAGCGGAAAAGAAGTATTCAAGGACCCTCTGGGTTCCGCTGCTAACGGTCTGTCCGGTGCCTGGGAAGGGGTCAAAAGCACTTACTCTGGAATGGTAGACGCAGCCAACTACGTTGGTGCTGATAACCTAACTTCCAGAGCCATCAACGATACCGCTGGTGCAGTTGAAGGTGCCGCTGCTATCGCCGAGAAGAAACTGGCCAACCTGTCTAACGCTCTCATAAGTGCGACGAAGAATCGTATCAGCGTTCAGATCGGTACATTCCAGACTATGGAGAGTGTGGTAGTCACCAACGTAAGTCAGGTAACCAAGGTTAGACCCATCGAGAACTCTCAAGGTATGTCTCGTATTGAAGTAGACGTGTCCTTCTCCACTTTCACTGCATTGACTGATTCTGATATTCAGTACCTGCTACCTGGTTCGTCTGTGCTATCTGGGCAAGATGTCAGCTCTCCGTTGGGTTCTTCCTCAAGTCCCTCTGTAGACTACGCACCTGCTTCCATACTGGACTCCAACCCCTCTGTAGGATTAAGAGGCCCTGAATCTCTGGCACCTCTGCTTGGAGATATGACCCCTTCTCAGGTGTTGTCCGTTCTCGATAAACAGACCCTATACAAACTCTTCTGAGGAACATGATGTCTAATAGATACAGCATTGCTAGCATGTTCATTTTCTATAACAACGGAACGATGGACGTAATAGAGTCCAAGCTGCAAAATATCCGTTATGCTGTGCCAATAGCTAGGACAGTGGTTATAGACTCAGGTACGGAAGCCAATCTCCCTTTGCTGGCGGAGATTCACTTGGGCTCTATGGATTTATGGTGGGCTCTACTACATTTCAACGGTATGATCGATCCGATAGACGACGTATACGTGGGTAGAGGAATAAACATACCTGATCGTGTGTCTCTTCTATCCTACCTGGAAAGAGTGGAACAAGGGGTAGTATCAAGTTCCCCAGGGTCCGCAGCAACCTCCTTGGTGATATAAGATGCCTTATGAATTTGAAGACAGAGTGTACGTTGATCTTGTGTTCAACGGACAAACTTTCCCTTTCGATAGGGTGAACAACCTCAATTTTCTACACATATCGACATCGACTAAGATTGGTGTCCCTATGCTGCACATGTCTTTGCATGACCAGATGGATTTCTTCTCTGACTCTCTTACTCTGTCTGACGGTTGTCTAATAAGAGCCAGGGTCGGTAAGTCCGCCTCTAGCATAGACCACGATTACTTGTTTCGTCTGAACTCTGTAAAAAGAACGAGCTCATCTCCTGGTACCAATTACGAGATTGATGCCTACCTGGACGTGTCAAACTACTGGCACAACACTGCGAACCTACCTTTCAAAGGTACTTCGTACAGTCTCATGGAGAATATAGCCAAGGTGAGTGGTATGACATTCGCACCCAATGAGGCTGACACTAAAGACCAACAAGTGTGGTGGCCGGGTAATCGCCGTTTCTTTCAATGGGCGTGGTCTGTATGTGAAGAATCTTTCAAGAGCGAATCTTCACATATGCAGATGGCTATTACCCCAACTAAGGAACTGAGATTCAGTGACGTTACCGTAACACCGAAGACTAACTGGGACGCATCTTTCATGATCCCTAGAGTAGACCACATATTGGTTACGGACTTTCTCCCCAACGACAACTCTGGCTCAGGTAACCACCTGACGACATACGGTAGCAATCGTGTAAAGCAAGATCTTTTGGGCAGCAAACTACAAGAGCTAGAGGACACCATGAGGATAGACCGACGACCAGATGAGTTGAGCTTCCGTATAAATTCGGACATCATTTCTCAGGTGACTCGTGGTCAAGTCGAGTTTGCACCATTAGATTGGGGTAACACCCACAAGAATCTGCAACGTGGTAAATACCAGAACCAGCGCATGAGTGCGCTGTTTTCCGGGGGATGCTCCATACTCACTTCCGAGTCTACAAAGGTTATGCCTTTGGATGGGGTCAACTTGTTTGTGTCTCAGTCTGGGGCATCTGGTAACGAGTTCAACAGCATGTATTCTGGTAGGTACATAGTATCAACCAAATCTATCTATGTGCATACGAACAATTTCTACGAAAGAATGGACTTGGTGAGGAAAGCTTACCCTGTTCGAATGAAGAAGGTATTGTGATATGTCTGGATTCAATTCTCTGAACGACACGAAACCCGCTGTACAGAATCGTCTCTACGCAGCTGAGGTGGTAGACAACAACGATCCTCTTGAAAAGCAACGCATCAAAGTTACCATTCCTAATCTGTTGGAAGGAGATGCTGAATTCCTTCCTTGGATAGGTCCACTCGTAGATTCTAGCTTTGGTATAACCAGTGATGCTGTGACAGTTAGAGTACCTGTCATTGGTTCTATCGTAGCTGTTCAATTTCAGGATGGGGATTTGCTGTACGGTGTTATTAAAGGTTCTCTGCACACTGGTCTTACACCATTACCTCCAGAACTGAGGCAAAACTACCCGAACCGTAGAGGCTGGAAAGACCCTGCAGGAAACATCCTTTATTGGGACATCACGGATGGACAAGTATCTCTGATGGTGAAACACAAGTCAGGGACTTTCTTCACTATCGGAGATTCAGGTGTTACTGCTCTCAATGTAGTCGGAGATTCAACCGAGAACTCTTCTACACGGATTGTTAAGACGGCTCCCCGTATTGACCTAAACTGAATGGACTAATATGGCATACGATGTAAACACAAAAAAGACCGTCCGGATATCCGATCTGAATCCCGAGATGGGCTCCCCTGGTCAACCAAGCCTGTTGTTCGGTGAGAGAGCTATACGTATGAGTTTGAAAAATCTGCTTTCCTCATTCCGTGGGGATCGTTCCCGCACTTTTAATACATCCTGGGGATGTAATGTTCTTGAGCATCTGCAAGAACCTAGTTCTGACACTATGGCCGTCATGATAAGGAGTTCTATCGTGGACTCCATCCGTGAACACGACTCAAGAGTGGAAGTTGTCAACAACGCCACAACCGTAACTATGAGATCAGACGGACAGGCTTATGAGGTTGTCTTGGTGTACAGAATATCCGGGTCTGATCAAATCCTGTCCTATCAACTTACGTTGGAGAAATAATGGAGTACTCACTGCCAGAAGGCACCGTGGATTTTAACACCACGATGTCTGAACTACGCACGATGCTGCTTTCCACAGATACCTGGTCTGGTGTAGTGGATAACCAAGCGGGCACTGCTATACTGAATTTCTTGGCCACCATAAGCGTGTTTGCGCAGAACAAGGTGATCCGTGCTGCACAAGAACCGTTCCCAGAATCTTGTTTGACGGAACGTGCATCTTATGCTCTCGCATCTCTTCAAGGGATTCGTCTTTCAAGGAAGTCTCCTGCTTCTTGCACCGTAACCCTGTCTTCGACAACCAACGTCTCTACGCCAGCATACCACTCTTTTACCACGGGTTCCACTCTCTTGTTCAGCCGTGACCCTCTGGTGTTTGTAGCAAACTTACCACAAGTCGTGACTTTGTACGAAGGAGAGCCTAGGTTAACAGAGTTGAAGGGCCTCGGTTCTGACTATCAGATGTTCATTCCAATTGAACGCGATTTCGTTCTGTCTGACTCGGACGTTCGAGTGGTCGTTGGCCTGAACGAGATTCCTCGTACTGACAGTGGATTGTGGCTCCTTCCAGATCAAGCTGGATTTCAGGACAGAACTCTGCCCGACGGTCGACTAGCAGTCACGTTTGGAACAGATGTATACGGTACCAAACCTAAGTCATCGGAAACTGTTCTGGTTCTCACCGTCCTCACGCGTGGTTCTTCTGCCAACTCAATCGGTAGTTTGAACGACGATGTTTATTCCACCACGCTGAGTTCTGTATCTGGAAAGCTTATCACCTCTTTGAGTGGAGGTTCCGACCAACGCTCTCCTATTGAGTACAAGAATTCACCTCCTGGTTCTTTCGGAACCTTCGGGGCGGCAGTAACACCTTCTCAGTACAAGAACACATCTAGAGGTTTTCCCGGTGTCATTGACGCTATCACGTTTTCGCAGCGAGACGTTGACCCCACTGATGTTACCTGGATGAATCTGGTCAAGGTAGTCCCTCTGACTGAGACTCCGATGAACTCGACTCAGAAGGCAGAATACCTGGAGTACATGGAAAACCGAACCATGTATTCCACCCGGTTCTACTTGGAAGACCCTGTCCCGTACCTAGCAGATGTCAGTGTAGTTATATACTGCTATCGCTGGGCTAACCCGGTGGTGGCGAAGAACAACGTCATCGATAAACTGACCAGTCTGTTTGCTCTCCGTAAAGGATCTCTTTCCTACGATATATATCTGTCAGACATCTCGGATGCTATAAGAAAGGCTGACTCGTCTATAGCATACTTTGAGATATTGAGCCCCACAACGAACTTGATCGTCTCAGCGAAACCACCAAAAGCACCCACACTGAGCCTGGCGTCCGGTGGTTCTCTGATCGCGGGCAGCTACACTTACGGTCTTGCTGTCAGTGTCGCAACTACTACTGGCATGGGGTACATAAAGCTGAGAAACACATCCACAATTACTCGTACTTCTACTGGATCTATCAAGCTGACGTGGGACCCAATCCCCAACGCGAATGAATACCATGTTTACGGGCGCACTGTATCCGGTTTTGGCCTCTTGGCAAACGTGCTTGCAAACCAGGTAAGTTGGACAGACAACGGTTCAGTCACACCTGGAGCTACACCACCGACGAAAGACGTCCACCCTGTTCAATACCTTACGTTGAACTCTCTAAACATAGAGGCCGGCTTTACCAGTCGTACATAAATGGCACGTTCAATACTGCTTCCAAACTTTTTACAGACTCCTCTATGGATTGATCTGGCAAACACAATAGACGAGCACTTCAAGCCAGTACTAGATGATCCTTCTTCCCGGTTATCCCGCCTGAGAGAAGTTATACACCTCGGTCTAGAAGCTCAGTCTAGAATTCTTCGCAGTGAGATGGTTGCGGAGGATGAAATAGACAGGTTTGACCGTGAGATACTAATCAAGAGTCTCAACCTAGTCGGCTGCCCAATTCAGGATTATTCTCCGTACTCAAACACTCACCTGTTTCGCATGCTGCAGTACCTACCAGAGTTCTGGTATTCAAAAGGTAGTAAGTCTGTGGTTGGTTTTGTATCCTTCGTCTTGAACGCAGGCTTTTCTCTGGACAACATGTGGACGGATGACTACGTCAACTTTGTGGTGGAAGGAGATCCTTCTATAGGCACTCCTGTGTACGAAGGTGGGGACTGGTATCCCACTACTCACGTTCAGTTGTCTTATGACCCGGTCCAGTTGTCTGGGTTCTCTGTTACAGATGTGATAGGTTTGGTGCAAGATCTTTCAAACACCAACCTCGTCATTCATTCTATGGATGCCAGTTCTGACTTTCCCGTGGTTCAGGAATCAGACGGTGTCACCGGGATGGACTCTTTCACTGATTCAAAGTCAATTGGTCTTGGACTTGTATCCATAAACGAGGTCAGCATTGCTAACGAGTCCTGGTTGCTCCGGAGTACCGTAGTTAATCCAACGCCAGGGGTTTCAGACAGGTTCGGTGAACCTACATCGTTATCTGGAGACTACCTGGCTGTAGGTTGTGGTAACAATGATTCCGCTGGATTGACGAACAACGGTTCTGCCTATGTCTTCCATCTGGAGAATGGAGATTGGGTTCTTCAACAGACTATAACCAGTCCTAGTGACGTCGGTTCAGGTAGATTTGGTTGGTGCGTCTCTATAAACGGAAACTACCTGGCAGTCTCATCTGGGACAGCCTTGTCGGGTACCGTCTACGTGTACCTGCGTTCAGGTTCTTCGTGGGCACTTCAAGCCACCATAACAAATCCCTCTCCCTCTTCTATGGACCGGTTTGGAAGCACCTTGAGCCTATATGGTTCATACTTAGCAGTTGGTTGCCCTTATGAAAACACACTAGGGCCTTCTGTTGGTGCTGTATACGTATACGTTCGTTCAGGTACTTCTTGGACTCTGCAAGCTACGATCGATAGTCCGACTGCTATCGCATCCGAAGCGTTTGGGTATGCCATAAGTTTGAGGAGTAATAGGTTGTTGGTCGGTTCACTGGAATCTGACTCGTCCGGATATAGCTCCGGAGCAGCCCATATTTTCTATCGGTCTGGAACAGTCTGGAGTCTGGAACAGTCTATACCAAACCCACGACCCGTAGAGTATGCTAGTTTCGGAGATGACGTTAGTCTTCACGATGATTACGCTGTAATTGGTGCACCTTACTACGGCACAAATGGAGTTGATACTCCAGGTGCCGCCTACGTTTATCACCGCACAGGTTCTTCCTGGTCTCTTCAGGCAACATTAGATAATCCAACACCTGAAAGAAGCATGTACTTTGGTGATGGTGTATCCGTGTCTGCCTCTCATCTGGCGGTTGGCGCACCAGGGCGAGGGTTGGGATCGGTTTCTACCAGCGACGATGGAGCCATACATGTATACAACAGAGTGGGGGATAATTGGTATCTACAGTCCTCATCCATGAATCCGAGAGTGGGGGACGATGGATATTTCGGACAGAGTGTTCACCTAGAAAATCAGCGTTTGTTAGTAGAGGCTTACGATGACGATTCAGGTGCAACCAACTCCGGTGTGGTGCACGTATACGAACTCGGTTAATTTTAGAACCAAGGAATTGAAATGACTTCTCCCATTTTCGTAATCACTGAAGCGGGTAACGCTGCAGTCACAAACTACGCTGCGACAAATACGCGCGTTCCAATCTCGGAGTTCCGTGTAGGGTCAAACTTCGACACGCCGGCTACTTCTTTGGACACTGGCCTGAAAGGCACTCTCTTATACACATCTACTGCTCTGTCTACTTTTGTACCAGACAGTCAGACTCAAGGTATTCGATTGATCATACCTGCCGACGTAGGTCCCTTTGAGTTCGGTGAGATTGGAATCTTCATGCCTGGAGGTGTGATGTTTGCTCGCTGCTCTTTTGGTTCTCCTCAGACCAAATTTGCTTCCTCCTATTCAGGTGTGCCAAACATCTGGCGATTCAACGCCTTGTTTCGTTTCTCACAGGCGCCGGTACTTTTCAACATCGTTACGTCGTCTTCCTCAATTCTTCTTGAGGTAGACAACTTTGGTGTCCTTCTTCCACCAGGAGATCAGATTTCTGGACAGAATGCGGTCATCGTTCACGAGTCAACCCCTCACGGTGATTCTGTTCTGGTATACGCTCATTCTCCAACTCGTTGGACGATAGATGGATACCGTCGATCTGGCTTCATCACTCTCTCAGCTGATTCTTCTGGTCCGGACTTGCCTTCTCCAGATTGGGTGAACTTCCCCTCCGGTGTGTCGAATCAATATTTGGTGCAGACCCTGAACGGGGATATAAGAGGCATCCAATCCAACACAACCACTGGAGGTGTTTGTACTCAACCTATCGGAGTCTTGCCTGCTGGTTCAGTGCTGGAGGTGTATTCATTTGGAACGGTGGAATCGCCGACCACGGTAACGACTCTTCCATACAACGATTTGGTGGATGCGTTCAACTCTGTATGGTCAGTTCCTTCAGGCACTACTCTCGCAGACGCCAAAGGCTGGTCTCAGAACGCACTGACTACGATCCCTCTTGGTTCCATACCTTCGTCTACCAACTGGACTCTTCTTTCAAATGCAGTCATCAAAGCAGCCAACCTGCTAGACATTCCCGTAGGTATACCTTTCAGTGGCCTGACATCCTACTGGGAATCGAATTTCTTTGAGAGTCTTTCCAAGTACACTTCTTTGGTGAACGTAATAAGCCAAGTTAGTGGTTCCAAATCTGGTCAAGCCAAGCCTGAGCGGATGACTCGAGAACTGCTTGACACGACGACTCATATCGGAACCTGGTCGAGTGCAATCCATCTGGACTCTGTCTTCACTTTTGCGTCGGCTGACGCTATGGAAGCATTCTTCAACGCTGGTGGCTGGATAGGTTTTGACCTTATCGTTTCTCCTGACAACTACGTGCAGAGAGTTCAAGAGCTGAAGTTCACTTCTCTCGGCACTCTGATACTGAAGGCTGATAGGTGTGAAACGATTGGTGCAGAGAAGATAGTCCAAGTCAACGGAGATGGCCTGTACACAAGCGCAGGTAACTGCGGTTTCTGGGGGTTGACGGGTGTGTACCGTACGATCTGGAAACATACCTTCATCACAGGTGTCAGCACAGCGGCAAACACCGAAGAAGGTTTTGTGGTTATGAAGCTTGAAGCTTTCAAGTCAGCTTCTAACAAGATCTCCACTCGATTCACTGTTGAAGACCAATCTCTGAATGTGTTCTCAGAGGATACGAAAGGGGGCTCTCCATCGATAACCATTGATGTCACGTCTGGGTCACCTCCTATTTC
>Ga0075012_10003289_pt1 | contig 15538 bp, 15 predicted proteins | sample All_14_2_FD_71474 | JGI IMG/M metagenome (GOLD analysis project Ga0075012, IMG submission 71474) | Freshwater microbial communities in response to fracking from Pennsylvania, USA - Allegheny Zone_MetaG_DW_15 | ecosystem: Environmental > Aquatic > Deep subsurface > Groundwater > Drilled... | reverse complement strand
ATCGCCCTGTTCCGCCTCGACGGCGCCCTGTTCTTCGGCGCGGCCGAGCGGATGCTCGAGCGGGTCAACCAGATCCGCGATGTGACGGTCGTCATCATCCGGATGTCGCAGCTCCAGGTGCTCGACGCGACGGGTGCCAACGTCATCACCGAGATCGTCCGCACCCTCGAGCGGCGCGGCATCACGGTGCTCATCAAGGGGATCCAGCCGCAGCACCTGCGCCTGGCCACCCACGTGGGCGTGCTCGACGCGCTGCGGCACGAGAACCACCTCTTCGACTCCCTCGATGCCGCCGTCATGCACGCGCGTTCGCACGTGGAGCGCGCGCAGCAGCAGTAGATACTGGGTGCATGCCGCACCAGCGCTTCCTGCTGATCCGCGCCGTGAACGTGGGTGGGGCCTCACTGCCCATGTCGGACCTCCGCGATCTGCTCACCGGGCTGGGCGCCGCCGATGTCCGCACCTACATCGCCTCCGGCAATGCTCTCGTCACGATCGAGGGCGATCCGGATGCCTTCGATCGCGCCGTGGAGAAGGCGGTCGAGCAGCGTTTCGGCTACTTCCGCGAGTGCATCTCGCGGGAGCGGGGGGAGCTCGAGGCGGCGCTCGTGCGGGGACCGGCGGCCGGGCGCACCGCAGCGCCGAGCCTGCGAGGGCTGGGGCGTCATCCCGCGGTGGGGGAGAGGACCGCATTCACCGTCCTACATCGTGCGAACGAATCCAAGGGGTCCGTCGATCCTCGGGACCAGCGATCCCTTCCCACGTCGAGCCATCCTCCCACGTCGGAAAGGCAGGAGTACTGCACCGACCGTTCCGGAAGGGGCCGTCCGCCACGGTGTCGAGGCATCCTGAGCGCCATGCGCAAAATCTTCCGGGCCAGGGCCTCCTTCAGTGACCATCCTGGGTCTAAATTACCATCCTGGGTCCGACTTCAGTTGACATATTCAGCCCGAAGCCTCTCGATACGATAACGAGCGATTGTCTCAACTTGACCCCAGCGTATTGATGTGACAGGTTTGCCGAGAACTTCAGGACATAGGAGTCTTACTTTGACATCACTTAGCCGTTTCCCCATTGTCGTGCGCCGGTACACATGTCCTCGCCCGGGCGATGTTGACGCACGGTGGTCAGCACACTCGGCCGCTTCGTTGCAAGCGCGGAACACCGCCTGTACGGCAGGCCCGATCCGATGACTGTCGACGCACCCGTACTGGAGGTCGATTCGGTTTCGATGGAGTTCGGCGGGCTGAAGGCCCTCCAAGATGTTTCGTTGTCGGTTCACAAAGGAGACATCGTCGGTGTCATCGGTCCCAACGGCGCCGGGAAGACCACGTTGTTGAACGTGATCAGCGGGCACCTCCAGCCGACCCGGGGCACTGTGTCGTTCGATGGTGTCTCGATCAGGAAGTCTCCTCCGCACATGGTTGCCCGTCGAGGGTTGGCACGCAGCTTCCAGGACACTCAGTCGTTCCCTTCGCTCACCGTTTACGAGACGGTTCTGGCGGCCGCGTTGAATGGGCGCGGGTTGCGTGAGGCGCGCGAGGAAGTCGACAGGATTCTCGATGAGGTGGGATTGAGCGCCAAGGCGCACTCCTATCAGTCCGGACTCTCATTGCCCGATCGCAAACTGGTCGAACTGGCGAAGTGCATCGCAATGGACCCGAAACTGCTGTTGCTGGACGAGGTGATGGCAGGCCTCACCATGGCCGAATGCGAGGAACCGTTGAAGGTCATCACCGACTTGCAGAGCAAGGGGGTGTCGATCGTGCTCATCGAGCACGTCATGCCCGTGATCATGCGGATTGCGACTCGGATCGTTGTGCTGGACTTCGGGCAGCGCATTCTCGAGGGAACCCCGCAGGAAGTAGTGGCGGACGAACGGGTTCGCGCGTCATATCTCGGAGGTAAGGCCAGTGCTTGACGTTGAAGACCTCACGGTTGCCTACGGGGATGTTGTAGCCGTCAACTCGGTATCCTTGCGCATCGCCGAGGGCGAGTTCGTGGCATTGGTTGGTTCGAACAACGCGGGAAAATCGACTCTGGTCAACGCAATTTCCGGCGTTGTCCCCGCCAGGTCGGGAACGAAGACCTGGAACGGCGAGGTGGTCACGAAGGAGATACCGGAGAAGCTCGTGCGGCGCGGGATAGTGCAGGTGGCCGAAGGCCATCAGCTCTATCCACACATGAGCGTCCGAGAGAACCTTCTCGTAGGGGGTCGTCTGCAGAAGGACAGGTCCAAGCGTAACGACCTGATGGAGACGGTATTCGAGGTATTCCCCCGCCTCAAAGAGCGCACACGCCAGCAAGCGGGTACGCTCTCCGGCGGCGAGCAGCAGATGGTCGCGATCGGCTGTGCGTTGATGGCGGAGCCGACTTTGCTCCTCCTCGACGAGCCATCCCTCGGGTTGGCCCCCAACCTGGTCGATTTGATCTTCGAGAAACTCGCCGTCCTCAACTCAGAGGGGTTGGCGATTCTGCTGGTCGAGCAGAACCTCGAACTTGCGTTGAACTACTCATCACGCGGTTACGTCATCGAGCGAGGCGACATCGTCCTAGAGGGATCCTCCAATGATCTTCGATCCGACAACCGCGTCATAGCCGCCTATATGGGCCTAAGTTAGTAAGGGAGCTTTTCGTGGAATTGCTCATACAGGTACTTGTTCAGGGCGTGCTGTTCGGAGGAACGCTCGGTCTGATCGCGCTTGGCGCCAGCATCGTCTACAGCGTGTCGGGGGTAGTCAACTTCGCGCACGGTGACTTCATGGTTCTAGCCATGTACTTGACCCTCACCCTGTATACGCTGTTCGGCTTCGAACCGTACCTCTCGCTTCTGATCGTCGGTCCGCTGATGTACTTCCTTGGTCAGGCTGTCTTCCGGTGGTTGCTCAGACCCCTCGCCGATAGGCATGTTCTCCTGGTTGCCCAACTCACGCTCGGAATCGTCTTCGCCATGCAGGGCATCCTGCTTCTTGCATATGGTGGGGAGGTCCAGCGCGTGCCGTCTGCCCTTGCAACGGTCAACTTCGATATCGGGGGGGTCGTGATCCGCGCCGCGCCGCTGGTTGCGTTCGTGATCTCGCTCATCTTCGCGGTCGGGTTCTGGGTGATGCTGCAGTACACCGACTACGGTCGAAGCGTTCGTGCCGTGCATCAGAACCCTGCAGCGGCTGCACGGATGGGCGTGCGGATCAAGACCGTGCAGTATCGAACCTTTGGACTCGGCTTGGCGATGGTTGCGGTGGCCGGAGTCGCCTTGGCACCGACAGTGCCGTTCGAACCGACATCAGGGCTGCAATACACCCTCACAACGTTCATCATCATGATCCTCGGTGGCATGGGCAATCACTTGGGTACGCTCATCGCGGGTCTGTTGATTGGGATCGCGACTGCCGTGGGAGAGGTCTACATTTCCGGCCCGGTAGGCCAGATGTTCCCGCTGCTGTTGTTCGTGGCGGTCCTGCTGTTCAGACCCAAGGGTCTGTTCGGGACCGCCTCCTAAAGCCGAGTACAAGACAGAACCGGATACTTACTGATGACTCCAGCAATGAGATCTCAAACCATAGGCCTAGCGGTGGCCGCAGTGGTGCTCGCATTCGTACCTCTGCTCATCGGCGAGACCTACACACTCGACGTTCTGATTCGGATACTCCTATTCGTAGGCCTCTGCTCAGCATGGAATATCGTGGGCGGCATGGCCGGCCAGCTGGCTTTCGCGCACAGCCTGTATATTGCCGCCGGGGCATATTCGGTGGGTGTTTTTGCCAATTTGGGACTGTCGCCTTGGCTCGGCCTCGTGCTGGCCGTGATCATCTCGGTAGCGCTGGGAATGCTGATCGCATGGTTGTCGGCCCGATTCGCCCTGCCACATCTCTCATTTGCCCTGATCACCCTCGCGTTCAGCGAGCTGGGTCTGCTGGTGGTCGTCTCCTTCAAGTTCCTTGGTGGACCTTCTGGCATGTCGGTCCCTTACACAGGCAATGACAACTTTTTCAACTACGAGATCACCTCGGACTTCGTTCACTACTGGATCGCGCTTGCGCTTGCCGTCCTGAGCCTCGGGGTTGGGCTTGTGCTGTGGTACACCCGCTTGGGGATCCAATTCCGCTCAGTCAAGGACAACGAACGAGCCGCTTCTGCCCTCGGGGTCAGTCCCCTCCGGGTCAAGGTGACCAGCATGTCGATCAGTGCGGCGCTGACTGCACTGCTTGGCGGTGCCTATGCCATGTACATGGGTTTTATAGATCCACACTTCTTCGCTTCGCCGACGCTGATCATTCAGATCATCCTGTTCTCTGCCGTTGGTGGCATGGGTACGGTGTGGGGTCCGGCATTGGGAGCCGTTCTGCTCGTGCCGATGTCGGATTTCCTTCGGACTCAGTTTGGCGGCACGCTCCCGCCCGGGGCGCATGTGGTCTTCTACGGGGTCTTCGTCATCCTCGTGATCCTTCTCGCGCGAGGGGGTCTGCTTGATCTCGTACAGCGACTGGTGCGCCGGGCACGCAAGAGATCAGTCTCGCGAGGCTCCGAGGTAAAGAGTGCGGACAGCGTTCTGGCGTCCGATGCCGAGATGACCGAGAAAGCCGGTCGCAACAAGTGACGGAGCAGGTAGTGACACGCAGCAGCATTGAATCCCTCTTCAATCCCTCAAGCATTGCGCTGGTCGGGGCCTCCCCCGACCAGTCGCGGCCGGCTACCCGCGCGTTGCAGGCGTTGCTGCGCGGTGGCTCGGATGTGCGTATCTACCCTATAAACCCGAAGTACGACAGCATCGAAGGGGTGCCGTGCTTTGAGGATCTGGCAGCTCTTCCGGAGGTGCCCGATGTGGTCGTGGTAGCTGTTCGTGCCGAGTCTGTATTCGAGACCATCTCGGAGGCTTCGGACCGGGGCACGCGAGCGTTCATCATCTTCAGTTCCGGGTTCGCCGAGGTGGGTGGGGACGGTCAAGGTGAGGAGCAGCGTCTGATCGACCTTGCGACCGAGCGAGACCTGGTCATCCTCGGCCCGAACTCGCTTGGGTTGATCAACAACGTCAACAAGGTGTGGGCCTCGTTCAGTTCTGTTCTCGAGCAGACGGAGCCAATACTGAGCGGGAAGATCGCGCTGATCACTCAAAGTGGCGCTATTGGGGCGTATGTGTGCGCGATGGCGCAGAGCAAGGGCTTCGGTTTCTCGCACATCGTGAGTACGGGCAATGAGGCAGGGCTCGAGGCCGCGGATGCAGCGAGCTATCTTCTGCGCCAACCCGAGGTCGACGCTGTGGCGATGTACCTGGAGGGCATCAGGAGCGGGAGCCGCTTCGTCGAGTGCTGCAAATTGGCCGTCGAGCTCGGCAAACGCCTGATCGTACTTCGAGCGGGCGATTCGGCCGAAGGAAGAAGTGCGGCCAAGAGCCACACGGGTGCCATGACAGGATCGAGTCGGGTCAGCGATGCCGTTTTCCGCGACTACGGCGTGATCCGGGTGATCAGCCCCGAAGACCTGGTCACTGCATGCGAACTGGTGCAGTCGTCAGCCCCGCTCACCGGTCGAAGAATTGGCATCCTCACCGTTTCCGGCGGTGGTGGCGTGCTCGTCGCCGACTCGATCGCCCGCAGCGGGCTGGAGCTTCCCGCGCTGAATCCGGCAACAAAGGATCGGCTTTCTGCAGTGCTGCCCGGCTGGGCCGCCATTGGGAACCCGACGGATGTCACGGCAACGGTACTGCTCGGCGAGTCGCCAACGCTGACGCAGTCGATCCTCGCAATGTCTGAGGATCCTGGAATAGATCACGTCGTCGCGTTCATGGGTGCTGGAGGGGCGTCGGCGGCTGCGAGCGCGAAGCATTTCGCCGATGCCGCAGAACAGGTCAGGAAGACCTTCGTCCTGGTCTGGTTGGGCATTCCTGCGGAAGCGGAGGTCGTCCTCAGGGAGCGTGGGGTGATGGTCTTCCGAGGGATTGAAGAGTGCATTCGACCACTCGCAGCCTGTGTGACCAGCGGAGGTGTCACAGCCGTGAGTGAGCCGAAGCGAGATTCTGTGATGCATTCGGCGACCGCAGCAGCCCTCGACGTGCTTAGTCAGGCCGGTGGTGACGTGCTCAACGAGGTGGAGAGCAAGGCAGCGATCGAAGCTTTAGGCATAACGGCGCTTCCGGCCAGGGTGGTTACCACCGTCGCGGACCTGAGGGTCCGGCTCCCCGAGGTTTCAGCGACTATCGGATTCCCGTCGGTGGTGAAGCTTGTCGCGCGAGAAGTGACCCATAAGAACGCCATTGGCGGTGTCGTGGTCGGGGTCGGGGACTCTGCCGAACTCATGAATGCTGCGGACACCGTCAATGCTGCCGGACTCAAGGCGGTCGGGGAGAAGGGCGTCGAGGGAATCCTGATTGAGCGTATGGCTGAACCGGGCATGGAGGTCATCATTGGCGCCGTCTTCGACCCGACCTTCGGCTACGCACTCATGATCGGTCCGGGTGGGATTCTCGCCGAGTTGATCGACGATGTCACGATCGTCCTTCCACCGGCCAGCTCAGAGGCGATTCGCAAGCGGATTGAAGGGACTCGCCTAGAGCGTATTCTCATCGGCTCCGGCACCAGTTCAGCACCGAAGTTCGATATCGATGCGTTGTGCGCGATCGCTGGGACTCTCACGTCCTTCTTGGCCGACGTCGGTGACCGGGCTCTGAAGGAGATCGACATGAACCCGGTGATCGTGCACCAGAACGGCAGCGGGGCGACGGTGGTGGATTGCCTCATATCACGCTGAGTGAGCGGCGGCAGGTGCAGGACAGATAGCCTCAGGCAATGACGAAGGAGTCGAAGGCAGTGAGTAGGAAAGAAGCAGCAGCGTCCATGTTCACGCAGGACGAAGACGATTTGAGAAGCGTCGTGAAGTCATGGGTGGCTCGCAACTGTCCGCCCGGGGCTTGGGACAAATTGGACCAGTCTCACAGTTATCCCTACGAGTTGATGAAGTCGATCGGTGACGCAGGGTGGATGGGGATCACCTTCCCGGAGGAATTCGGCGGAAGCAAGAACGACCGTTGGGCAACGGCGTGCGGCATTGTAACCGAAGAGCTCGGCAGGGTTTCGTACTCGTTGGCCAGCAACTATTTCAAAGTGGCCGGGTACGGCGAAACGATTCTTGCGTACGGCACCGAAGATCAGAAGAAGACTTGGATCCCTGGTCTGATCTCAGGAGATGTGCTGCTCGCCCTCGCACTGACGGAGCCAGAAGCGGGAAGTGACGCGGCGAGTATCACTACCAAGGCAAAGCAGAGCGGGGATACATTCGTCATCAACGGCGAGAAGATCTTCAGTACATGCTCGGGAATTGCAGATCGAGTGCTGCTGGTCACGCGCACCGATGACACCTCGCGTTATGGTGGTCTGACCGTGTTCCTGCTCGACCCTAAGACGTCTGGCGCCCAGTTCCGGGAGATCAACAAGCTCGGCATCTGGACGAACCCGACGTACAACATCTTCCTCGACGACGTTCAGATTCCTGCAGCTGATGTGCTTGGCACCGTGGGCGGGGGCTGGGAGGTTGTCACCCATTCTCTGGAGATGGAGCGTTACGCACTCGCATGCGCCTATCTCGGGGCCGCCACTGATGCATGGAGCTACGCGGCCGACTATGCCAAGAAGCGCAAGCAATTCGGCAGATCGATCAGCGATTTTCAGGTGATCAAGCATCGACTGGTGGACATGCACCTTGCCATCGACTCGGCAAGGCTTGCCACCTACCGGGTCGGTGAGTTGCTCAATTCCGGTGAGCCCTGCGCAATGGAGGCTTCGATCGCGAAGGTCGTGGCTTCGGAAGCGTATATGAAAGTGGCCAGCGACGGCCTCCAGATCCTCGGCGGTATGGGGTACACCATGGACACCCCCATGCAACGCCATTTCCGGGATGCCAAGTTGGGACTGATCGGTGGAGGCTCTTCGGAGATCCAGCGCAACATCATTGCCAAGAAGCTGGGATTGTGATAGAGATGGCGACCATTGCATGGCATGAGTCCGACTACGAGACCGTCTCCGTGAGCGTGTCTGACGGAGTCGCCGAACTCATGATGAATCGACCGGAGCAACTGAACGCGTTGAGCATGACGCTGAAGAAGGAACTCGGTCAGGTTATCGATTTCGCGCTGGGCGACCCGTCGGTGTCGATCATCGTGCTGACCGGAGCGGGTCGTTCGTTTTGTTCCGGCGCCGATCTCAGGGGCATGAGCCAATCTCGAGGCCTCACCTACCGTAAGGAGTTGCGCAAGCTCCAGGACGACCTCATCGTCAAGCTGTGGGAGAGTGAGAAGATCGTCATTGCTGGTGTGCAAGGATACGCTGCAGGCGCGGGCTTCAGCATGGCGCTCGCTTCGGACATCGTCGTGGCAGAAGAAGGGGCGATCTTCTACGCGCCGTTCGTGACAGGTCCAGCAGTGGTGCCAGATACCGGAATCGCCTACCTTCTCCCGAAGGCCGTCGGAGTCAACGCAGCCATGCATGTCTTGCTCACGGCGCAGAAGGTACCCGCGGCCGAGGCCGCTCAGATGGGTATTGTGCAGCGTCTGGTTCCCACCGGGTCGGTGCGCCAAGGCATCGACGAGACGATTGCGGCACTCCGTCGTGCCGCTCCGCAAGCCTTGGCCCTGACCAAGACCCTCGTGCATAAGGGGCTCTCGACGGATCTTCGCGAAGTACTCGAGCAGGAGGCTTTCATGCAGGCTCTCTTGCGGATGTCCGACGACCATGCCGAGGGGATCAAGGCGTTTTCCGAACAACGGGCGCCGCATTTCACGGGCTCATAATCTCTAATGTCACCAAGAAGTACCCACTCACAATCAAGGAGATGATCAGATTGACAATTTCAATTTGGCAAGGCTTGAAGCCTGCCAAGCGGTCGACGCGAGTCGCCGGCTTGGCAGTTGCTGCAAGTCTCATGTTGACGCTCGGCGCATGTGCCGCCGATCCGGCGCCAGCGCCGACGGCATCGGAGCCGATCAAAGTTGGTGTGCTGGCCTCGCGCAGCGGTGTCTATTCTGCCTACGGTTTGGGCGCAGAGGCGGGAATCAAGCTCGTTGTCGACGATATCAACGCCAACGGAGGCATCGCCTCGCTCGGTGGCGCGCAGATCGAACTGGTGATCGCAGACACCGCGTCCGACCCGGCCACGGCTGCGAGTGAGGCTCGACGACTCATCGACCAGGAGAATGTCTCGGTAATTCTCGGACCGTCGACCACCCCGGAAGCGCAGGCAGTAGTTGCCGTCACGGAAAAGGAGGGCGTTCCCACAGTCGGCCTCGAGACGACATCGGTGTGGGGCGATAACTACTTCCACATCGTCAGCGTACTGGCGGCCTCGTTGGGCAAGTCCTACGCCGAGTTCGTGGATTTCATCAACACCACCACGGATGAGGATATCAAGGACATCGTCATCACCTTCCCGCAGAACGACTACGGCCAGCAGAACGCTGACGCCGCTGCGGAGACGGCGACGGATCTCGGCTACAACGTGCTCGAAGTGATCGCGGTTGACCCAAAGATCGAGGACTACACTCCGACTCTGTTGAAGATACGCGACCTCGATCCGGATGCCGTGATTTCGATCCTGTACTCGCGCGATGGGCCACTGTTCCACGACGCTCGTTACTCCTTGGGTTATAACGACCCGATCTTCGTTTGTGGCGTTGGTGGCTGTGACAGCCAGGCGATTTGGGACGGTCTTGACCCGGCGGTCGCGAAGGCGACGTTGGCCAACCGGATGTTCTCCGAATCCCTTCTGAACCCTGCTGCGGACCTGCCCGGCTTGCAGAAACTGCTCGCGGACGCGGAGGGCGTAGTGGACGTTCCCCTCGACCAGCATTTCGTGATCGGGGCCCAGGGTGCACGCGTCGTGCAGGCGGTGCTCGAAGCGGCCGCTTCGTCGGACCGCGAAGTGATCAATGACTCGTTCGAGAAGGTCGACATTCCGGCCGGGAGCGACTATCACTACATGCCGGGTGCCGTCGATGGCATCAAGTTCAAGCACGGATCGATTGTCGGTGCGAAGGCGATGTTCAACCAGTGGACCACTGATGGCAAGCTTCAGCTGGTCTGGCCGGAGGATGTCGCGACGGACAAGCCGATCACCGAGCCCCGTCCCTAGCGAGTAGCGACAGCCGTGAACAGAAATCGGATGAGAAGAAAGCGGAGTTTCCAATGAATGCGAACGACCGAGCAGCGATCGTTGGGGTTGGAATGACCGAGTTTTCGAAATCCAGTGGACGCAGTGTCGAGCAACTGGCCTTGGAAGCTGCGCAGTTAGCGTGTGCAGATGCCGGGATAACCCCAACGGAGATCGATGGGATCGTTCCCTTTCCGCTAGGGCCGAGCGCTGAAGACATGATGGCCGGATTGGGCTTGCCCGATGTTCGGTTCACGGCTGTATCGCATATGGGAGGAGCAAGCTCCGTTTCATCGCTCGGCTTGGCTGCTCTTGCCGTGCAGGAAGGGTACGCGGACTGCGTGCTCGTATTCATAGCGCGAAACGGTAGTTCAGGTGCGCGAATCGCTGACCGGGTGTCTTCTTTGCCCGGTCAGCGGTTCCGCAAGAATCTCGAACACCCCTTTGGATTCAGCACGCCCGCGCAGTGGTACTCCATGTGGGCTCAGCGTCACATGCAGCTGTATGGAACCACCAGGGAACAACTCGGCGCCGTTGCCTTGACGATGCGTGAGAACGCGCAGCGCAACCCCCACGCGCAGATGTACGGCAAGACACTCACGATGGAGCAGTATCTGGCAGGACGCCCCATTGCAGAGCCGTACCTGTTGTTCGACTGCTGCATTGAGACAGATGGTGCAGGTGCCGTCCTGGTCACCAGCGCGGAGCGCGCCAGAGACCTGCGACAGACGGCAGTCAGCATCGCGGCGGTTACGGAGGGTCATGCGGATTCGCCCGACGACATCGCGAATAGACGGGACTTCTTCAACGTCGGGCTGACGAAGGCTGCGCCGCGCGCGTTCGAGGCGGCGGGGCTCAAGCCCAGCGACATGGACCTCGCCATGATTTACGACTGCTTCACGTTTGAAGTGATCCAGCAGTTGGAGGAAGCCGGGTTCTGCGCCCGAGGGGAGGGTGGCGCTTTCGTGCAAGACGGTTCGATCGCTGCTGGTGGAAGTCTTCCGGTCAACCCCCATGGCGGGTTGTTGTCGGAAGGTCACATCGCAGGGATGAACCACATCATCGAAGCGGTAGTCCAACTGAGGGGTGGCGCGGGGGATCGCCAGGTTGCCGATGCGCACGCTGCCGCGGTCACCGGGTGGGGCGACATGGGTGATGGGTCCCTGGCGATCCTGACAGCGTGATAGACGATACAGAGAACGGAAGAAGGGTAGACACCCATGGCTGAAGCATCAGAGGCGGGTTCAGGCGGCGTGGCTGCGCGTCCGCTGCCGGATCTGGACGACCCCATCCTCCAAGGGTTCTGGGAACATACTGCGAAGCACGAGCTTGTGGTCCAGCAATGCGAGAGTTGCGGTGCAATCGTCTGGCCACCGCGCCCGGGATGCCCCACATGCCTGTCATCCTCGATGACGTGGATGAAAGTGGCTGGAACAGGAAGTCTCTTCTCCTGGACGGTCATTCATCATGCAGCTCTGCCCTACTTCACCTCAAAGACGCCCTATACCGTAGGGATTATCGAACTTCCGGGCGTTCCTGTTCGGATGATAGGCGATGTGCGCGTTGCAGAGGGTACCGAGCTCAGCGTCGGCATGCCAATGACTGTCGGCTTCGAAACAGTGGCGGATTGCACGCTTCCCTATTGGGAGCCATCCGACGCTGGCCGCTGAAGAGAGTTGAACTACAGAAGAAGGAACTACAGATGAAGAGGGATGTCTAGAACAAATATGAACTCGGAACCAGAAGAATCAATCATCACTCCCGAAGCGCTCGAATGGGTCGGCCGGGTATACGAGCCAGCGTGGTACGACGTATCGGCCACCGACATCGCCAAGTACTGTTACGCGATCAGGCAACACGACAGACGCTACTTTGACAGCGAGGTGGCCAGGCAGCACGGGCTGCGTGCGATCGCCGCCCCCCTGAGTTTTCACTCGGTGGTTCGGATCGGGGCGTATATGGTGCGCGAGCGCTCGACTCTACTGGAGGATGGCGCGCCCAACGACGATTTTCCGCCAGTGAAGGCGACGCAGGCGATGGCTGGTGAAACCCGGATCAAGTTTTTCGAGAAGATCTATGCGGGCGACCACCTAAGGATTGACAAGACCCTGACCAAAATCGTCGAGAAGAAGGGTTCCACGGGGCCGATGGCGATCGTGAGTTTTGACTACAAGATAACCAATCAGCTCGGTGAGCTGGTTTCGACTGAAGACTACTCGAGGATCCTGCGATGACATCCAGTACGGAAGCCCAGGGTGCATCGCCTCTGGTTGAGGGCAGTACTGACGAACTGCTGCCGGAAGTACATTGGCACCCGGACGAGGTGGACGTATTCCAGTACTCGGCGATCATGTGGAATTCGCATCGGATTCACTACGACCTGCCTTACACCACCCAGGTCGCGGGGCAGCCAAGGCTGGTGGTTCCTGGGCCGCTTCAGGGCACATACCTGGAGCAGCTGGCGAGCGGATGGATCGGGGATCGTGGTCACGTGACCGAATTCAGCTACCGGAACCGGGCGTCGGCCTATATCGGTGATGAAATCATTGCCGGAGGTAGGGTGCTGAGCGACCGGTCGACGGATTCCGAACTCGTTGTCGAGCTTTGGGCCAAACTCGGCAACGGCACGATGACCGTCGCCGGTGAGGCGATTGTTCAGATCGACGGTGACGCGTCAAACCGGAAGGAAAAGTAACTGTGGAAACGGCTATCACCAAACTGCTCGGCGTCGAGGCACCGATTCTCGCATTCAGCCACACCCGTGACGTGGTTGCGGCGGTGACCAACGCCGGTGGCTTCGGCGTGCTGGGCGCGACGAGACTGCTTCCGGACGAGTTGGAGAGCGCACTCACGTGGATCGAGCGGGAGGTGAACGGCAAGCCCTTCGGAGTCGATCTCCTGATGCCGGCCAAGCAGGCTGGGCTCGACGAACCTGCAAGTGCATTGACCAAGGAGATTCCCGAGGAGCAGATCGAGTTTGTTCAGGGACTCATGGAGAAGTACGGGGTCGCCGAGGAAGGGGCAGATGATTTTGCTCTCGCCGAGTGGCGAGCTTCGACAACGCGACCGGAACGTGTGAGTGAACTTCTGGAGGTGGCGTTCAAGCACAAGATCAAACTTCTCGCGAGCGCACTCGGCACGCCGCCGGCGGAGGTCATCGCGCGCGCTCATGCGCAGGGCATCGTGGTCGCCGCTCTCGCCGGTTCCATCCGTCATGCACAGAAGAGCGTCGCCGCAGGGGCCGATGTCATCATCGCGACCGGCTATGAGGCTGGTGGGCACACCGGTGAAATCGGAACGATGGTACTTGCGGCGGAAGTCTCCGAGGCTATTGCACCGGTCCCGCTCATTGCCGCCGGTGGTATCGTCACCGGTCGACAGATCGCCGCTGCACTCGCACTCGGCGCCGCAGGTGTCTGGATGGGGTCGGTCTGGCTGACCTCCCCGGAAGCGGAGACCGACAAGGTCGTGCGACAGAAGTACCTTGCGGCAGGTTCCGGCGATACCATCCGATCGAAGGTCCGCACAGGTAAGCCGGCCCGCCAGTTGAGAAGTGCTTGGCACGACGAGTGGGAGGCGCACCCCGAAGTCAGTCCTCTGCCGATGCCCCTGCAGGGCATGCTCAGCGAGGGTGCTTTCCCGCGGATCTCGAAGGCAGCGGAGGCCGGTGTCCTCGGTGCTATCGAGTTGGACTCGTATTTCGTCGGGCAGGGTGTCGGCATGATGAAATCATCCAAGCCGGTGGGCGAGGTGGTTCGCGGCCTGATCGAAGAGTTGGGGGAGACCATCGAGAGACTGGCGCATCTTGTCGACGACGACACACCATGAAGATTGTCTCATGGTGCACCCTCGTCGTGATTGACCTGCACCAGGTCCATGAACGATAGTCTCGCCGCGCGGCGAATCGTGGTCACCGGTGCCTCATCGGGAATCGGTGAGGCTGTCGCGCGGGCGTGTGTTGACGCGGGCGGCACCGTGGCGTTGATCGCTCGTCGCAAGGATCGGCTGAACTCGATCGTTGCCGAACTCGGCGACGCGGCTCAAGCGTTCGCGGCGGACGTGCGTGACGAGGGCCAGCTGAGGGCTGCGCTCGATGCGGCCGCGCTGTTTCTGGGCGGAGTGGATGCACTGGTCAACGCTGCGGGGCTCAATCGCGCGGCAACCCTCGCGGACGGTACGGCCGCCGAATGGCGTGAGATGCTCGAAACGAACATGCTGGGTGCATTCGTGGCGACGCACAGTGTGCTTCCGCATATGAGGGCGGGCGGTCTCGGCGATATCGTCAACGTCAGTTCCATGGCCGGTAGGCGTGTACCCGGTCCTGAGTCGGGGGTCTACTCGGCGACCAAGGCGGGAATGCACGCATGGAGCGAGGCGCTCGGTCGCGAGTTGGGGCCGGAAGGAATCCGCGTCATGGTTCTGGCTCCGGGAATTGTCCGGACGGAGTTCGCCAGTCATACTGCGGATGAGTCACTCCGCGCAGCTCGGATCAAATTGTTGGACGAACGCGGGCTCGATCCCAGGGACGTGGCGCAGGAGGTTGTGCATATGCTGGCATTGCCGCGAAATGTGCGCCTTCGGGAAGTTGCCATCATGCCGACAACGCAACTCCTGTAAGCCTCATGTGGCGAGGACAGTAACAGGCCGAGGTCACATCGGCAACATGGCTTCGCATATGGGGCCGATCAAGGTGAAAGCCAGTAGCGAATAGGCCGACCATCGTATCGGCGGATTGGATTAGTGTCATGGATTTTGGTATTCCCGCAGAATTGCAGGAGTTTCTCGAGGGTGTGCAGAAGTTTCGGGAACGTGAGTTGATGCCGCTCGAGCAGGATTTCCTGAGGAATGGGGACTGGAGCAAAGAGACACGGCTCGAACTTGAGGAAAAGGGGCGCAAAGCCGGATTTTGGGCGCTCGACGTTCCTGAGGAGGATGGCGGACAGGGCATGGACGAGTTCGCCATGTGTCTGATCGCCGAAGAGCTCTACAAGCATCCTGGGATGTTCGAGTTCGGCGGCAGCCCTGAGCCCGCGCTATACCTGTGCAATGACGAGCAGAAGAAGAAGTACTACTACCCCGTGATCTCGGGTGAGCGCCGGTCGGCCTATGCGTTCACGGAGCCGGACACCGGCAGTGACTTCGCCCGCATCAAGACGACTGCCGTTCTGGACGGTGACGACTGGGTCATCAACGGACGTAAGATCTTCATCTCACACGTTGAGCGTGCCGATTTCCTCATCCTCTTCGCGAGTACCGATCCCTCGGCGGGCGCACGCGGCGTGACGTGTTTCCTGGTCGACAAGGATACGCCGGGCTTCGAGTTGTCTCGACCCATCCCGACCATGGGCGACGGCTGGACTCCACACGAGCTGTCGTTCGTGAACTGCCGCGTACCGAAGGAGAA
>Ga0075012_10003288_pt1 | contig 15541 bp, 6 predicted proteins | sample All_14_2_FD_71474 | JGI IMG/M metagenome (GOLD analysis project Ga0075012, IMG submission 71474) | Freshwater microbial communities in response to fracking from Pennsylvania, USA - Allegheny Zone_MetaG_DW_15 | ecosystem: Environmental > Aquatic > Deep subsurface > Groundwater > Drilled... | reverse complement strand
ACCATGTTTAAAACCAACGAATACTACGACGGAAATGTAAAATCTATTGCTTTCGAAATGCCCGATGGCCCTGCTACTATTGGTGTAATGGCTGCCGGCGAATACAATTTCGGAACCTCATCAGTTGAATTTATGACTGTTACATCCGGTGAACTACAGGTTATGCAACCTGGCGAAACAAGCTACAAAGTTTACAAGGCTTTCGAAACTTTCAGGGTCGAAAAAGGTGTGACTTTTAAAGTGAAAGCAGAAACGGATACTACTTATCTCTGTCTTTACCGCTAAATTCCTCCCCTTGAGTATGGCGTTACCGATTGGCCGGCAAACATGCCATCGAGGAATTTATAATATCCGGCTACTGCAATCATAGCTGCATTATCAGTAGTAAACTGAAATTCAGGGATATGTACTTTCCATCCTGCCGTTTCCTGCATGTCGGAAATTGCTTTGCGCAAGCCCGAATTAGCCGAAACACCACCGGCAATAGCAACTTCAGTAATTCCGGTCTGTTGACTTGCCAGCTTAAGCTTAGCCATTAGAGTAGTGATAATTGCCGATTGCATGGAAGCGCATAAATCAGCCAGGTTGTTTTGAATAAACGAAGCATCTTTCTTAAGGTTATCTCTAAGGAAGTAAAGGAAAGATGTTTTTAACCCGCTGAAACTGAAATCCAAACCCGGTACATTTGCTTTAGCAAAAGTAAATGCCTCCGGGTTTCCTTCTTTCGCATACTTATCAATCAGCGGTCCGCCCGGATATTCAAGTCCTAGTATTTTAGCCGATTTATCAAAAGCTTCGCCGGCTGCATCGTCAATAGTCTGGCCAATTATTTCCATTTCATTATATCCTTTTACTTTCACTATCTGAGTGTGGCCGCCCGAAACAGTGAGGCATAAAAAAGGAAACACAGGTAATGTTTTTTCTTTATCTGGCTGGGTTATAAAATGTGCAAGGATATGTGCTTTCAGGTGGTTAACTTCGATAAGCGGGATATTTAACCCGAGCGACAGTGATTTGGCGAAAGAAGTGCCCACCAGAAGCGACCCCAGCAAGCCCGGACCACGGGTAAACGCTATCGCAGTGAGATCAGTTTTTCGTATATTTGCCACATTGAGAGCCTTGTCGATTACAGGAATAATATTTTGCTGATGAGCCCTGGATGCAAGTTCAGGTACCACTCCTCCGAAGTCCTTATGTACTTGTTGGTTGGCAATAATGTTGGAGCGTACTTCGTTGTTAAGCAATACTGCTGCTGAAGTATCATCGCAGGACGATTCAATTCCAAGGATATATGCAGGCATAATTTTTTGCGGAAAGTTATTGTCTGGATTAGTAATAAATTACCCTGGCCAAACTGAAATTAGTATCACGATTTAAATTGCAAAAGTATCAAAAAACCTGTTAGCATATTACTTGGTATCCTGCTGTTCCTGCTGCTTACGCCGCTGGCTGGTTTTGTGTTGCTTCGTACAGCTCCGGTTCAAACCATAATGGCTCACCAGGTTGCAAAAATGCTTTCCAAAGAACTTCGTACCGAAGTTGTTATCGGCAATTTCAGGCTTAACTGGTTTTTAGAAGCAGTAATAACTGACATAAAAATAACTGACCTGCATGATCAAGTACTTTTGCAGGCAAAAAAAATCCGTGCCGATGTTAAACGAATCAATTTTAATAATCAGTCGTTGCAAATAAATGAAATATTGCTGTCGGGCGCCGATATCAATCTTATTCAATATAAAAACGACAGTTCGCTTAATCTGCAGTTTATACTCGATCATTTTGCTTCTTCATCTGCTGATACAACCACCTCAGCACCCTGGACACTGGCTTGTAGTAATCTTCGGATAAAAGAATCACATTTTGCTTTTCGCGATGAGCGGTATATGAGTCCAACACGCGGAATTGATTTTTCGGATATGGATTTTTCAAACCTCAATCTCGAAATCCGGAATATTAAATTACAAGGCGACAGCATTATCGCTGATTTCCGGCAATTAACCTGCCTTGAGAAAAGTGGTTTCCTTCTCGATGATTTTTCAACACAGGCTATTGTATGCCCAAGAGGAATTAACGCCGAAAAGTTACGCATCACCACTGGTAAAAGCAGGCTTTCGCTCGATCTCAAATTTCAGTACAATACTTTTAGCGATTTTAACTATTTTATTGACAGTATTAAGATTACAGCTAATATTGAGCCATCGCAACTCGATATGAGCGATATTGTTTCGTTTGCTCCCGATGTTTATGGAATGGAAAATGTTATTGATTTTTCAGGAAAAGTCAGGGGAACGGTTTCTTCCTTCTCAGCTAAGGATTTCCAGTTTTCGTTCGGCAATTACACTGAGTTTCAAGGTAATGTCCAACTCAACGGACTTCCGGATGTGGAAGAGACATTCGTTAACCTGAAAATTGATAAATTATTTACTAATGTATCAGATATTCAATCATTTACTCTTCCATATCAGGATAGTGTAAACACTATTTTTCTTCCGGCGCAATTATCCAGCCTTGGAAACGTGAAGGTTAACGGACGATTTACCGGTTTCTATAATGATTTTGTTTCGAAAGCCACTTTTATAACTGATGTTGGACAACTTACAACCGATCTTTTACTTATTAATAACGAAACAACTAAAACCTATAAGTACGACGGAAAGATTCTTGTAGAGTCGTTTAATGCAGGTAAGTTTCTTGATATCAAACAACTGGGCACCCTTAACCTCTACGCTGTCGTAAAAGGGCAGGATTTCTCGTTCGCGAAAGCCAACCTCACATTTAAAGGTGAAATAACTGATTTGCAATACGATGGCAATACGTATGGACTTATAAACGTTGACGGTGAATTTAAGCGCAAAAAGTTTACCGGAGGAGTATTTATTAACGATGAATTGCTGGGTCTCGATTTCTTTGGTTCCGTTGATCTGGCCGGCGAATTACCAGCTTTTGATTTTCAGGCCGACATTATTGAAGCAAACCTGGCCAGGTTAAATCTTATTACTGATGATACAGTGGCTGTACTTTCAACCAATACGGAGTTTAAATTTCAGGGCAACACACTTGATAACCTTATGGGAACGCTCCGGTTTACAAATACCAGTTTTTTAAAAGGTGCTAAAGTGTTGAAAATGAAAGAGCTTTCGGTTGTAACATCTTCACTGGGAAGCAGCGGGAAACGAATGCAACTGAACAGCGATTTTGCAAACGCGGTGTTTACCGGGCAATACACTTTCGATGATATGGCCGATTATCTCACCATGGTTTTTACTGATTTTCTACCCTCACTGGCACAAAAGGAAACATCCGCTGAACGTAAAAATATTGGGAGTTTCGATTATACTATCCATTTATATAATACTGATTTGCTTACCGGCATGTTTGCTCCGTGGATTAAACTTCATACAGGAACAGTGATTTCAGGTTCTTTTGATCCCACAGTAAAACTGGTGAACCTCAACGGTCGTTCGCCAATGATAGTTGTAAATGGATTTGCGTTGCGCAACTGGTCGTTACTGGGTAATTCGGCTGATAAGCAGCTTAATATCCGAATGGATTGCAGCCAGATCGACGGAGCCGCTGATGTTCCGGCTGAGTCAGCATCAAAAAAGGTAGAGCAATTTAAACTGTCAGCTACTGTATCCGATGATATTGTGCGTTTCGGATTAGGCTGGAATGATATCGCAACAGTGGATCACAACAAGTCGGAAATTTCTGGGTCTCTATCTTTTAAGCAAAATCCGAGACTAATTTTCTCGCTCGATAAAGCCGAAATACTCATCAATGATACCTTATGGACTGCCATCCCGGGTAACCGGATAGTGATGGATACATCGTATTTCGAAGCACATAATTTTGGCTTTGTCAATAATAACCGTCAAATGGTAATCAATGGCATAGTCTCACACGATCCACTAAATACTCTTACACTCAACATGGAAGGATTTAACCTTTCGAACCTCGACGTGCTTACAACGGATATTGGTATTGATTTCGATGGTTTCCTGAATGGAAGTGTAAGTGTATCCGATATTTATGAAATACCACGTATAGTATCCGATATTACGGTCTCAAAGTTTGGATTCAACCACGAAAATCTGGGTGATGCATCAATAAAAAGCGAATGGGATAGCAGGAACAGTCTGCTCGCTGTTGATATGCAAATTATTTATGTAGGAAACGTTTCCACTCATTACCCCATAAAAGTACTTGGGAATATTTATCCTGAAAAGGAACATGATAATTTCGATCTGGATATTGATGTCGATAATTTGAAAATAAAAACGATAGAGCCATTTCTTACAGGAATTTTTTCACGCATGCGTGGCTGGGCTTCGGGCAAAATGACCTTAACAGGCGATTTTTCGGATCCGGTGCTCAAAGGTAAACTCGATCTTATGCGTACCGAATTGCTTGTCGATTACCTTCGCACATCTTATTCATTTACCGGAAATTTCAATTTCGACAAAGATTTAATGTGGTTCAAAGATATTGTGATCCGCGATTCAACTTTTGGCACTGGTGTTGTTACCGGAAAAATTCACCACAAAGCATTCTCGGACTGGGCGCTTGATATTAATCTGAAAGCCGATAACCTTGCTGCTCTAAATACGCCCTACAGCCCGGTGGAAGTTTACTATGGCAGAGCCAAAGCTACCGGTACTATGTCGCTCAATGGTTCGGTTGATAACCTCATGTTGAAAGCAAATATGAAATCGGATAAAGGCACAAGTGTGTTTATCCCAATCAGTTTCTCGAGAAGTATTTCGCAGAACGATTTTATCCGTTATAAGGTAGATGATAATAACCAGAAGGCACAGGTTGCTGTTACCCCTGAAGAGCCTTCAGTACTCTCACTTCAGCTCGGACTTGATGTTACGCGTTATGCTGATATTGGTATTATACTTCCATACCAGATGGGAACCATTGATGTGCGCGGCAGTGGTATGATTAATATGGGTATTGATACTCGGGGTGAGTATTCGATGTTTGGTCAGTATATCATGGACAACGGGAATTTTATGTTCAATTTCGAAAATATTCTCAAAAAGGATTTCGCAATTCAAAAAGGCGGACTCATTACATTTAACGGAAGTCCATACGATTCGGATATCAATCTGCAAGCTGTATATAAAGTAAAAACATCACTTGCCGGCCTCAATGTTCAGCCCGAATATAAAGGTACCCGTGTAAATGTGGATTGTATCATCAATCTGTCCAACAACCTGTATAACCCCGATATCAGGTTTTCCATTGCATTGCCTGATGCAAGCGAGGATATGAAACGCCAGGTTTTCAGTTTGATTGACACCAGCAATACCCTCGAAATGAACCAGCAGATGATTTCGTTACTGGTATTAAATACATTTAGTTCCTCTTCGGGAATATCTTCATCAGGCGCTTCGCTTGGACTATCCTCATACGAAATTTTGAGTGCTCAGCTTAGCAGTCTGCTTTCAAAGATATCTAAAGATTTTGATATTGGTGTTAACTACCGACCCGGTGATCAGCTTACTCCTCAGGAGCTTGAACTGGCACTTTCCACACAGTTATTCGATAATAGAGTTACCATTGATGGTGCCGTTGGGAATTCATATAATTCGTCAAACCAAACTAATCAGTTTATTGGCGATGTACTGGTTGAAGTAAAAATTACCGAAGACGGAAGATTCAGGGTCAAAGGTTTTAACCGGACCAATAGCTCGCTCGAACTTACCAACGGATATTCGCCTTACACGCAGGGAGTTGGTGTTTTATTCCGTAAGGAATTCAACCGGTTCAGCGACCTGTTTAAAAGGAAGAAAACAAAACTTTCTGAGGCAAATCCCAATCCGGGAAAATAATCTCACTTTTGCTTTTTTTACACCATATTCAGGTATTAATTGTAATGCCTGTTATAATGTTTTCATTTTATTAACATTTTTTTTGGTAACTATTTTCAATCTTCTTCGTCATACCTGTGAGTCAAATAAATAGAAACCAAAACCTAAAAACATACAACCATGAGAACATTTATTTTCTTACTGTTTTTCGGAATCTTCACTACCGGCTTTTCATCAACTTCAATACCTCCCCATAGTTTTGCTCTTAGCGAAGAATCCTACATCAACGATATTCCTTTTAACACAAGGGCAATTTTCTGCCGCTTTATAAAATGTAAAGTGATGAACCTGAAATTGCAGGATGAACCAGCTGTTGATGATATCCCATTCAATACATCCGAAATATCTGCTAAAATTCTTAACCCGCTTCCTGCTGTTCAAACCATTCTCAGCGATGAGGCATACATTGATGATATTCCTTTCGATACCTCCGTAATAGCTGCCAATGCAAATGAGATCGGGGTAGTAACGCTATAGTTTACAGCATTTACTGTTAGTTTAAAAAAGAATTGGTGCCCTTTTACCGGGGCACTTTTATTTTTGGATACAGGCGCCAATATTATTTTTTTTTAGAATTTGAGATTAAATATCAAATCTTATCATTCTGTATTTATCCGATCTGTTTGCTTTTTCGGGGCATTTTCAAAAGCACCCATTCAACTAAATGCGTACCTTAGCAGGGTGAACTCTCAACAGAATTTTTCGGTATATAAATCTTCAGCCGGGTCGGGCAAAACCTATACGCTGGTGCGCGAATATATTACTCTGGCTCTGCAGTCGCCGGGTTATTTCAGGCATATATTGGCCATTACTTTTACCAATAAAGCTGCCAACGAAATGAAGCAGCGGATTATGCAAGGACTTATCCAACTCTCCGATCCTGTTAAGTATGCTGATGGTCCTGTGGTAAGGTTTATGATGCCTGATCTGGCAAAAGACATAAAAGCTGACAACCAAGAAGTAAGCAAACGCGCTCAGGCGGCTCTTACACGGATTTTGCACGGGTACGACGATTTTGCAGTTCGAACTATCGATAGTTTTGTATCGAGGATTATACGCACCTTTGCCCACGATCTTCATTTGCCGGTGGATTTCGAAATTGAAATGGATCGTGAACTGATGCTCGACGAAGCTGTGGATCAGCTTATAAGCAAAGCTGGCATTGATCAGGATTTAACCAAAGTCCTCATCGATTTCACTGAAACCAAGGCCGAAGATGAAAAAAGTTTTCATATAGAATCAGATATCAAAAAAACTGCAGGATTCCTTTTCTCAGAAGGAAACTATCATTTTATCAATAAGTTACAAGATGTTACGCCCGCACAATTGCTCGAAATTGCCCGGGATATCCGTAAACTGCGTAAAGGATTTGAAGCCAGCATCACGGCACCGGCTCAAAAAGCAAAGAAACTGATTCAGGACAATGGCATCGATAATACTGCCTTTTATCAGGGACGAAACGGTATCGGGGCATATTTCTTCAAACTTGCAAGTGGCGAAATCAGCTCTCCTAATAGTTATGTAAGAACTACTATCGACGAAAATAAATGGATGGCGGGTAAAGCCTCAATAGTGCAAATGTCGGCTATCAGTTCAGTTACCGATATGCTGACTTCGTATTTTCATGAGTGTAACTCTTTGATTGAGAGAGGAATGAATCGCTATAAATTACTTGGAATGATTGAGCAGAATATTTTCCAGGTGGGTGTGCTTAACGCGATGGAGCAGGAAATTGATACAATTAGGCGTGAGAAGAAAATCCTTCATATTTCGGAATTCAATAAGCGGATAACGGATATTATTCTGAAAGAGCCTGTTCCGTTTATTTACGAACGTACCGGCGAAAAATACTTCAATTACCTGATTGATGAATTCCAGGATACCTCGGAACTGCAATGGAAAAACCTCTTGCCTTTAATCGGCGATTCGCTGGCATACGGACGTTATAACCTCGTGGTTGGCGACGGTAAGCAGGCTATTTATCGGTTTCGTAACGGACAGGTTGAGCAGTTTATGATGCTTCCGGCCTTACCCGAAAATTACGAAAAAGAAGTTTTTGCCGATGCAGAACAAGCCCTGGGAGAAAATTACAATCCTAAAAACCTGAAAAGTAATTTCCGTTCGCAACCTGAGATTATAAGTTTCAACAACGATTTCTTCCGGTTTCTCTCGCAGCAGCTGAGTGACGGATTTCAATCAGTTTATACCGATCATGAACAGGAAACTACTTCAGGAAAAAGTGGCGGCTTGGTTTCGGTCACATTTTTCCCTTACGATTCGAAAGCAGAATTTGAAGAACTTAATATCACAAACGTTTGCAACCTTGTTAACGATTTAACCGACAATGGTTTTTCAAAAGCTGATATCGCCATTCTTACCCGTTCGAACCGCGAAGGAAGCATCATTGCCCGCTACCTGATGTCGAAAGGTATCAGTGTTGTATCTGCAGAAGCCTTATTGCTGGCTGCCTCGCCAAAAGTAAATTTTTTAGTCACTGTTTTGCAACATATTAACAATCCTCAAAACCTGGTGCCTGTAGCTGCTATATTAAATGAACTTATTCATAATCAAAAAGTTAAAGATTCGCTTAATTCCTATTTCCCCTTTCAGAAAGGTCACGCATTGGATGAAATTTTAAATGAAAATGGAATTCAGTTTAATATCAGCATATTACGCGGTTTGCCTTTTTATGATCTTAGTGAGGAGCTTATCCGGATTTTCAGCCTTAATACAGGTGATTATGATATCTATCTGCAGTTTTTCCTCGATTTTGTAAACAGGGTTTCTGGCAGGCAGGGCACGCATCTTGCTGATTTACTGGATGCCTGGGAGGAAAAGAAAGGTAAACTTTCAGTTGTTGTTCCCGAAGGGATTGATGCCATACGGATAATGACCATTCATAAATCGAAGGGACTTGAATTTCCTGTTGTGATATGGCCGATGGCTACCGAGAAACACAAAACTACTTTTGATCAGCTTTGGGTTGATTTGGAAGAAGATGTGATTCCAGGTTTACCGGTGGCGTTGTTGCAAACCGGCACCGGCATGGAAGAAGTTGGTTATGCTCAGCAATATCAGAAAGAACGTAACAGTTCGCTGCTCGATATGATAAATCTTATTTATGTTGCTTTTACCCGTCCGGCAGAGCGGTTGTATGTTCTTACCCGCGAACCCGGCAATGGCGACCCGAATAATTTACCCAACCTGCTGAAGCAGTTTATTGACGCCAATGCCGGTAACTGGAAACAGGAGAACAATGTTTATGTAAGAGGTCTGGAAGAGAACATAACTCCATCCGCTAAAAAGCAAACAGGCGAAAATTTGTTAGAACAAGGAATGATTTCGCTTTCGTGGCAGGACCGGATACGGATCGCGCGCCGCGCACCGCTATATTGGAGTACCGACCCTACCAGGAACCGGCAGGCCTGGGGAACGTTAATTCATGATACACTGGCAGCTGTAAAAACCATTGCCGATGTTTCATCAGTTGTTGAAATGCAGTCAACAGCTAATCTGCTTAGTAACGAAGAGAAGCTTTCCCTTCGCCAGCAGGTTGAATCGACAATGAATCATGAGTTATTAAGGGAGTTTTTCAATGAAAATGCTGATCTAAAGTCAGAAGCAGGAATTCTTACTCCGGATGGAAACATTTATCGGCCCGACCGCGTTGTTTTCTGCAAAGGTGAAACTGTTATCATGGAATTTAAAACCGGTATGCCCGAAGAAAAACACCGTAAACAGCTGGATAATTATGGCGATCTTCTTCTTCAAATGGGCTATTCAGGGATAAGGAAACTACTGGTTTATATTGATGAAAGTGTAACGGTGGTACCACTTTAAAATCACAAATCCCCAATAACAAAATCCAGGCACCAAATTCCAAAGCCCAAACCCTTCAAACTGCAACAAGAAACAAGAAACAAGAAACCAGAAACCAGAAACCAGAAACTCTTCAAACCCTTCAAACCCTTCAAACCCCTAACCCCCAAAACCCAACACATCCCTTGTCTCCCGAAATTCTTTCTCCCGAACAATTTCTGCTTTTGTCACTCCGTCTTCCGGTTATTGATGTGCGTTCGCCCGGCGAATTCAGGCAGGGGCATATTTCCGGTGCCTTTAATATTCCCATTTTTGATAATGACGAACGTGCGCGAGTTGGAACCACATATGTGAAAATTGGTAAGGAACAGGCAGTTGAACTAGGTAAGTCTATTGCAGGCGAAAAAACAGATTACTATCTGAATGCTATCAGCGAAAGTGTTCCTGAAAAACAAATGCTCCTTCATTGCTGGCGCGGAGGAATGCGAAGTGCAAAGATTGCAGCTTTTTATGCTGAAGCCGGATACAAGGTATTTTTATTAGAGGGAGGTTACAAAGCATACCGTGGGTATATCCGAAAACAGTTTTCGTCAGGTCGCCCTTTATTTTTAATCGGTGGCTATACCGGATCAGGTAAAACAGCCATACTTAATCAGATTGGACAAATTGGTAATCAGATTATTGATCTTGAAGCTCTTGCCAATCATAAAGGAAGTAATTTCGGGCATCTGGGGCAGCATACGCAGCCAACCACCGAACAGTTCGAAAATAGCCTTTATAAGCAATGGTCTGAAATGGAACCTTTGAAACCACTATGGCTTGAACACGAAAGCATGAGTATAGGCAGCATTTATTTACCCGATACTTTCAGGGCTGCCATGCTCAACGGCGTCCTGTTTTTTATTGATGTTCCAAAACCTGATCGTATTAAACGGCTTGTTGATGAATATGCCTGTTTCGGAAAGCCTGAATTACAGGCCATCCTTGAACATCTTGCAAATTATATGGGATCCTATCAATCGCGCGAAGCCTTACTTGCCCTGCAGAATGAGGATTTCGGAAAGGTTGCAGATTTAACCTTATCCTATTACGATAAACTTTATGAAACTGCACTTTCCCGCCGGCCGGTGCGTAAAATTGTAAAAATACCTTTGTCATCGGGAAGTGTGGCTGATCATGCAGATGTGATACTACAGCTTGCTTTATCAGAAGGGTATAGCAGGTAATTGCAGATAAGCATGAATATGCATACTGTGTGTTGCAATCTACAACCCGTTTTTCGACGATTTGGAAAACATACACTTGCGTTATTCAAATAAAAACATTTACAACGTTTATGGACAACTTTATTTACCTCGATTATAACGCTACAACTCCCATTGATCCGGAGGTTGAAGCGGTAATGCGTCCTTATCTGAACACCTATTTCGGCAATCCTTCGAGCCGGTATAAGTTTGGAACGGATGCCCGAAAAGCGGTTGAACATGCCCGTAACAAGGTGTCTGCATTGATTGGCGCTGCGCCTGAAGAAATTATTTTTACCAGCGGTGGCTCCGAGTCCGACAACCACGCGCTCAAAGGTGCCGCTTTTGCATTACGCGAAAAAGGAAATCACATAATTGTTTCCACTATTGAACATCCTGCGATCCTCGAGGTATGCACCTGGCTTCAGAAACAGGGTTTTGAGATATCATACCTGCCTGTTGATAACAATTGCCTTGTTGATACGTCGAAACTCGAAAGTTTAATTACTTCGCGAACCATTCTTATTTCGGTAATGCATGCCAATAACGAAGTAGGTACCATACAGCCAATAGCCGGACTTGCTGCTATCGCTCATCAGCATGGAATACTTTTTCACACCGACGCAGCGCAGTCAGCCGGAAAAATTAAAATTGACGTTAATGAGATGCAGGTGGATTTACTCACCCTGGCCGGACATAAATTGTATGCACCCAAAGGAATCGGCGCTTTATTTATTCGTAAAGGTGTGATGCTCGATAACCTGATTCATGGTGCAGGACAGGAACATAATTTGCGGGCCGGTACCGAAAATCTGCTCGAAATTGTTGGTTTCGGAAAAGCTTGTGAAATTGCAGCACGTGATCTTGTAAAAAACAGTAAACATCTGTCGGAAATGCGCGATCTGCTTCGCAATGAGTTGCTTGCGCATATTCCAACTTTGCATATTCATTCCGTTTCAGATAGAAGTTTGCCAAATACCCTGAGCGTTGCTTTCCGCGGAATACCGGCTGATACGTTATTGTCAACGTTACCCAACTTAGCGGCTTCAGCCGGCGCTGCCTGTCATCCGGCAGGCGTTACCAGTTCGCATGTTTTGGTTGCTATGGGCGTAAAAACTGAGTTTGCAATGGGTACGATCCGGCTTTCTACCGGTAGATACTCCACTCCGGAAGAGATGATTTCGGCAGCAGAAATGATTGTCAAAGCATATTCAGCCATTACATCACCAACCCAAGTTGCAAAGCCTGAATCTTCGGATGGAAAAGTTAAGCTTACTCAGTTTACCCACGGTTTAGGCTGCGCCTGTAAAATGCAACCTGCTGATCTTGAAAATGTTCTCAGGAAATTGCCTGCTATTACTGATCCCAATGTATTAGTTGGCAATGCTTCGGGCGACGATGCAGCAGTTTACCTCATAAATCCGGAACAGGCAGTTGTTCAGACACTTGATTTTTTTACACCTATTGTTGACGATCCGTATGATTTCGGAGCCATTGCTGCCGCCAATGCACTGAGCGATATATATGCAATGGGAGCAAAGCCTCTTTTTGCGTTAAATATTGTTGCTTTTCCGGTGCAACGTCTTCCTCTTGAAGTACTTGAGCAGATTTTGCTTGGCGCTGCCGATAAAGCTGCCGAAGCAGGAATCAGCATAATCGGCGGACATAGCATCGACGATACCGAGCCTAAATTCGGGATGTGTGTAACCGGCTTGGTTCACCCCCAAAAATCATGGAAGAATATTGGTGCTCAACCCGGGGATATCCTTATTTTGACCAAACCTTTGGGTACTGGAATTATTTCGACAGCAGTTAAAAGTGGTCTTGCCGGTGACGAATCTGCCGCCGAAGCCTGCAGATGGATGAAACAACTCAATCACAAAGCAATGCAGGTTTTTTCGAAGTTTCAGGTTAACGCGTGTACCGATATCACTGGTTTCGGACTTGCAGGGCATTTATGCGAAATGACGCGCGGTAGCTTTGTTAATGCTGAAGTTGATTTTGGCAAATTGCCTTTTATGAATATGGTTAAACAACTTGCTGTTTCGGGTGCTATTCCGGGTGGTACACACAAGAATTTCCAATTTTATAAGGAATGGATAAAATGGAATGCTGTATTATCGGAAACCGAGAAATTGATGTTCTGCGATGCACAAACTTCAGGTGGATTACTTGCCGCAATTCCTGAAAAATTCAAGGATCAGGTATTAATTGACCTTAGCGATCAAGGTATTGATTGTGCAGTAGTTATCGGAAAAATTACGGGAAAGGGAACAGGGATAATAAGCGTTAATTAATGAGCTTCGATTTCTGATATGCTAAGGTTAAAAGCATTTTTTGTTCGGTTTATGGGATATGTACATTCCTGGTATATTGCTTTGCCCCGGATTATCAGGCTCAGTATAATTGCCATAGTATCCGTTTTTATTCTTTTTTTTAGCATTGATCTTATTTTCCCTCTCAGTCCAAAGATACATTACTCTAAGCTTATTCTCTCGGATGAGCAAAAACTGCTAAATGCAGCCTTATCCTCCGATCAGCAATGGCGCATGAAAGCGGAAATAACTGAAGTAAATTCTCTGCTTTTAAAAACACTTATTTACAAAGAGGACCGCTGGTTTCGGTTTCATCCTGGAATAAATCCTTTTGCTGTTGGCAGGGCTCTCTGGCAAAATATTGCTACAGGCAAACGTGTTTCAGGAGCTTCAACTATTCCGATGCAGGTTGTAAAAATGCTTGAACCGCGGAAGCGAAATATTGCGAATAAACTGATTGAGAGTTTTAGGGCTCTTCAGCTGGAAATGCATTATTCGAAAAATGAAATACTTGAGTTGTATATTAATCTGCTTCCATATGGCGGGAATATTCAGGGTGTTAAAGCTGCTTCTTTTCTTTATTTCGATCAGGAACCTCAGGCACTTAGTCTGGCTCAGATTGTTACTCTGGCAATTATCCCCAACGATCCCAATCGCCGGCGCTTAGGGATTCATAATGAGAGTATCGTGAAAGCGCGCAATTACTGGCTTGTTGCACTCAGCAAGCATGGGATTTTTGATAAACAAGCTCTTGAAGATGCTCTCGTTGAGCCTCTGACTGCTAAAAGGTTCAGTGCCCCGAAACAAGTGCCTCATTTAACAAGAATGCTCACCAGGTTGCATCCTTCCGATCCGGTTATAAAGACTTTTATCAATTCAGAATTACAGGATTTTGTCGAAAATACAGTGCGTAACGAAGTGAATATGTACCGTGGAATGGGCGTTGGTAATGCTGCTGTGGTGCTGATTGATAATCGAAAACACGCTGTTATGGCATATGTTGGCTCTGCCGGTTTTATGGAAAATCAGTTTCAGGGACAGGTTGACGGCGCTTCGTCACTTCGTTCCCCCGGAAGTGCGCTTAAACCGTTCCTGTTTGCTCTTGCTATCGATCGCGGGATTATTACTCCAAAAACAATATTGCAGGATATCCCTCAGAATTTTAATGGGTACCGCCCGTTGAATTATGATGAAACCTTCAGGGGGCGCTTAACTGCTTCGCAAGCCCTGGCGCTGTCGCTCAATATTCCAGCCGTTGATCTGGCCAATAGGGTAGGTGTGGACCTGCTGAACGAGAAACTCAGCCGGGGCGGATTAAAATGGATAGGTGAACGTAAAAAAACACTCGGGCTTTCGGTTATTCTTGGTGGTTGCGGGGTTACACTCACCGAGTTAACAAATCTCTATGCCTGTCTGGCAAATGGTGGAATCAAATATCCATTGCTTTTTTCTCCGGGTGATGCATCTTCAACATCTGATACACTTTTCAGTGCGCAGTCAACATGGATGATTCACGAAATACTTACCGGTTTAAAGCGACCTGACCTGCCGAATAACTTTGAAAACACGGTCAATCTGCCTCATATAGCCTGGAAAACCGGAACTTCCTATGGCCGCCGCGATGCATGGAGTTTCGGATATAATCCTGATTATACCGTTGGCGTTTGGGTTGGTAACTTCGACGGATCGGGCGTTCCGGAACTTTCAGGAGCTGATTTTGCCACTCCTTTGCTTTTTAAAATTTTCAACTACCTCACATTCAATCAAAAACCATCCTGGTTTAATCGTCCTGATGGAATCGATTTCCGCCTTGTGTGCAGTGAGTCAGGTCTGCCGCCGGGCGAATCCTGCACCAATATTATCATGGATGATTATATCCCTGCTGTTTCGCCAAACCGGAAATGCGACCATTTGATTCCTGTTTTTGTTAACGAAGCCGGCTCAATTTCCTATTGCCGTTCGTGTATGCCACAAACGGGTTACCGAACCGATTTTTTCCCAAATCTGAGCCCTGGATTAATTGCTTTTTACGAAGAAGAACAAGTGCCATATCGTAAAATACCTCCTCATAATCCGTTGTGTAACAGGGTTTATCATAATGATAGCCCGGTTATTACATCTCTCGCTGATGGCAAGGAATATATTTTATACGCTAATGCCAAACAACAGCTTCAGTTAGCTTTCACAGCTACATCCGATGTAAATAAAGTATTCTGGTATATTAACGATAAGTTTTTTAAAGAAGCTTCGCCAGGTGAGAAATTGTTTTTTACACCAACCTCTGGAA
>Ga0075012_10003286_pt1 | contig 15551 bp, 22 predicted proteins | sample All_14_2_FD_71474 | JGI IMG/M metagenome (GOLD analysis project Ga0075012, IMG submission 71474) | Freshwater microbial communities in response to fracking from Pennsylvania, USA - Allegheny Zone_MetaG_DW_15 | ecosystem: Environmental > Aquatic > Deep subsurface > Groundwater > Drilled... | reverse complement strand
TGATTCGGCCTGGGTTAGGTGCCGTCCTGTGATTCAGGATGGATGACGATGCCTAAGAAGTTTGAACCAGAGATGAAGGCTCGCGCGCTGCGGATGCTCGTCGAGGCGATGCCGGATCACCCGAACAGGACCGAGGCCGCCCGGCATGTTGGTGGGCTGCTCGGGATCAGCCCGGAGACGTTGCGCACGTGGGCTCGACGCGAAGAGATCGACGCCGGCCTGTCACCTGGGGTGACCAGCGAGGCTGAGCTTGAGATTCGGCGTTTGAGACGCGAGGTCGCCGAGCTGCGCAAAGCCAACGAGATCCTGAAGGCGGCGAGCGTGTTTTTCGCCAAGGAGCTCGACCAGCCCACGACGAGATGATTGCTTTCATCGATCAGATGAAGGGCCGTTTCGGGGTTGAGCTTCTCTGCCGAGTGCTTCGGCCGGCAGTGCGTGGGTTTCTTTCCGCTCGTGGCTATCGTGCCGCGAAGGCGCGGCTGCCTTCGGTGCGCCACCTGCGCGATGAGCTGCTCGTGCCTGAGATCGCCCGGCTGCACGCGGAGAACTACGGCGTCTATGGGCGACGCAAGATGCACGCGCTCATGCGCCGACAAGGGTGGCAGATCGGTCGCGATCAGACCGCCAGACTCATGAAACTGGCTGGAGTTCAGGGCGTTCGCCGCTCGAAGAAGACCTTCACGACGAAGTCGGATCCGACGGCCCCCAAGCCCGGCGACCTCGTGAACCGCCGGTTCATTGCGCCTGCACCGCGCCGCCTCTGGGTTGCCGACATCACTTACGTTGCCACCTGGAGCGGCTTCGCCTATGTCGCCTTCGTCACCGACGTCTTCTCCCGCCGCATCGTCGGCTGGCGGGTCGCGTCGACGCTGAAGGCCGACGTGCTGCCCCTGCAAGCCCTGGACATGGCCGCGTGGGACGCAGGCGGAAACCTCACCGGACTGGTGCACCACGCCGATCACGGCTCGAACTACCTCGCCGTCGTCTACACAGAGCGAATCGTCGAGCTCGGCGCGAAACCCTCAACCGGCAGCATCGGCGACAGCTACGACAACGCCCTAGCCGAGGCCGTGAACGGCCTGTTCAAAACCGAACTGATCCGCCGCCGCGGGCCCTGGCGCACCGTCGAGCAAGTCGAGCTCGCGACCCTGGAATGGGTGTGGTGGTGGAACAACGCACGCCTGCACGGCGAACTCGACTACCGCACCCCGACAGAGATCGAACAGGCCTACTACGCTGACCAAGAAACACCCCTGCCGGCAACCGCCGGACAGGAACCCGGATAGGCACTAAACCCAGGCCGAATCACAGGCCGCCGAACTGCACATAACCACGGACTGAGCCGAGTAGGTGAAGTCCATCACCCAGGTGTGATCGGGGCGTGGCGCGGTGAAGTCCCGGTTCAGCAGGTCTCCAGCCCGGACGCCATCCTTGCCGGGGATGGTCGTGCGCACGCCCTTGTCGCGGCGCACCCCGGAAAGCCCCAGCACCCGCATGGCCCGGTCGATGCCGCCCCACGACGCGTCGGTGATGCGGGTGCGGCGGATCAGGGCGGTCATCTTCCGCCTCCCGTAAAGGCCCTCCGGGGTCAGCTTGCGCCGCGTGCCCATCGCGTCGGTGACGGTCGTCCATGCGGCGTCGCGGACGGCATCGACCACCTGCGCATCGGTGACCGTGCGGGCAGAGACAACACCGCCTCTCCATGCCCGGTAGGTGCGTGCGGCAACCTGACAGCCCTGCTCGCGCAGAACCCGACAGGTCGACTCGATCGCGTGCCCCTCCGACCTCATCGTGTCGATGAAGCCCATGATCAGTGGTTGCGGGGGTCGAGTTCCCCCGCGAAGAAACTCGTCGCCGCCCTCAGGATCGCGACATCCTCGCGGAGTGTCAATGGCCAATAGTTTCTGCCCGTGGGTGGCCAGCAGAAATGCCCGCTGGTGAGGCCAACAGATCTGCCCACCAGGGGGTTGGTGGCGTCGGCCATGATCGGGTCCTCGTCTAACTCATCGCGGTGACACCCTTCCCGGCGAGGGCCTCGGTGAGCCGGATGGAGTCCCCGCTGGTCTGACAGACGTGCGCGTGGTGCAGCAGCCGGTCGACGGTCGCGGTGGCGAGGGTTTTCGGCATCAGCTCGTCGAAGGCGGCGGGGTGCAGGTTCGAGGACACGGCGATGGATCGTTTCTCGTAGGCGGCATCAACGAGCCGATAGAGGCCCTCGGCTGCGTCGGTGCCAACCGGGCCTACTCCCGCTGCCAGCCGAGGCCGCCTCAGCCCTGTTCCAGGTCATCAACCAGCGCTACCTGAAAACATCGATCGTGATCACCACGAACCGGCCCGTCGGGGCCTGGGGCGAGATCCTCGGCGACACCACCGTCGCCGCCGCGATGCTCGACCGGCTCCTCCACCGCTCGGTCGTCGTCACCCTCGACGGAGCCTCCTACCGGCTCCGCAACCACGCCGCCGCCTCCGACGAATTACGCCGCATCACCACCGGCACCAACCTGCGCTAACCTAACCCCGCGACCTGAGGAACTTCAACGAGCAACACTGGGGAAATTCGCTGAGCGCCGTCAGTCCGCAACGAATAGCCCGATGGACATGTAGGAGGCGGGATATCTAGCGCTCCTGACTCTTCCGTGGGTGTTCCTTGACACCGGATCACACAGTTCGGGAGTGGCTCCTCGCGGAATGGCCCACCGGGGCGCCGGCCCCAACCGACTACTGGCTCTCGACCCTGCCGGAGACGACCCCGCTGAAAGAACTCGTCCGCCTGGCCAAAATCAGGTGGCGCATCGAGCACGACTACCGGGAGCTGAAAACAGGTCTCGGACTTGCGCACTTCGAAGGCCGTACCTACGCCGGATGGCACCACCACATGACTCTCGTGACCGCCGCCCACCTCTTCATCACCCAGCTGTGGCTGACCCGCCCAAAAGCGGTTGGGGCAGGCTGAGGCTCTACGGCATCCTCAGAGAACTCCAACGAGTCCTCGCCGTCTATCTCGGACACTGTCCCCACTGCCGACAACGAGCACCAACATAACTGGGAGCGCGAAGATCGTCGAGACGTGTTCGCTTCCGCTCACGGGCGTCGGATGCGTCGATCGGATCATCACCGACCTCGCAGTGATCGACGTCACAGGCGATGGGCTGGTGCTGGTCGAAACCGCGCCGGGGGTGAGCGTGTATGAGGTGGTGGCCGCAACCGGCGCACCCCTGAAAGTCGTGGCGGGTGTCGCATGACCGAGCTGCGTGAAGTAGTCATGTGTGAGCCCATCCGCACCCCGGTAGGCAGGTTCGGCGGATCTCTGGCCAGCGTTTCCGCGCTCGGGCTCGCGACCCGGGCCATCGAGGATCTGATCGCACGCACCGGCGTCGACGGCTCCGATGTCGACGACGTCATCTTCGGCCAGGGCTCTCCGTCATCCGAGGCACCGCCCGTTGCTCGCGTAGCAGCTCTCGACGCGGGCCTTCCCGTAACAGTTGGCGGTTACCAGCTCGACCGACCCGCCGCTACCTCTCCGAGGGCTCTATGCGCCAACTGGGCGCCCTCAACGACGCCCTCGACAACGACGACGACGACGCCAGCGCGCTCACGGGGGTGATTACCGTTCCCGAGCCCACTGCTGCATAATCAGAAACACTGACCTGCACGGTGTCGAGAAACTCCACTCAGCGGGACGTGACCATAGGAGCATCTGAACTCGGGGCAGTCCCGTCGCCGATCCGGCCTCGTCTGGATCTCGGACTTTCACGAGGAACCGGCTGCAGACTCGGTAGTCGGGTTGACCATCGCTGGCATCACTCGCCTCACCGAAACAGAGCAGATCAATCCGAAGGTTATCGAAGCCATCATCAGCGTCGTGGCGATGCTTGCCTACTCGGAAAGGGGCTTGACGCCGGACCCGGCCAAGGCGACCGAGGAGCAGATGCGACTCGACATGTTCACGTCCCGCTGGTGGTCAACGTCGACGCTTGCGAAAAACAATTCACTTTTTCATGGCGTAGGAGATTGGTTCCAGCTCTGAACCTGCCTGGTAGTTGAATGAAAATAGGGCAGAACCCTGCGGACTGAGCGATGTTGGCACCTCTCGAAAAGCGATGAAATTATCTGACTCAATCGGATCCTGCGGGTAGAGCGTGGCGAACACAATTCGTGTAGGAGTGCCCTCTGATTCACCGTCGTGAATGGTGAGGAGCGTTCCGTTAGCCGTCGTTTCCACCCACGGATCCTGAATAATGACCGTCAACATTCCGTAGTGGGCAGTGAATTTCACGCCACCGCAGTAACGAACGACGTGCGAGGTATCATCTCGCAGTGAAGAATCATCATCGTCGGTTTCCGGATTAGCCGGAAATTCGACCTCGGCGCCACGGATACGAGCACCGCCAATGGTTGAGACCTCCCCATCGGCATCGCGCACATAGTCCCAAAAACTCTTCTTGATGCTCCACGACATAGTTGCGGGAGGTTCGACAGCATCAGGTAAGTCGTCGTCCTTCACGGCTCTTCTTTCGTGTTTAGAGGCTATGCGATTGTGAATGACGATTAGACGATCAGGTCTTCGCGTCCGTCCTTGTTGAGAGTTTCGATGTAGACCGGGTAAAGCTTCCTTTCGAGCGGGGCCAGCTTCAAAAGACTTGCTGCATTGCCCTGAATCTTGATCTTTCCCAAAACCATCGCTGCGGCGAGGTTCACCTTGCCCTGCCAATAAGCATTGCCGGTGTCGGCGCTCATGAGCAGTGTCGCAGAAGGTTCCACGCCGCCGGTAGGGTCAGAACTGATCTCACCACTGCCCATGTCAACAACGAGATACGATTCGGGATTGGTGAACTTAAATTCGAGGATGAGACCGGAGTTCTTAAGTTGAGACGCAATCTCGGGATCACCAAATGCAACCTCGAATATGCCGCCGATGTATTTTGTAACCTCTGCCGAGTCTTTAAACGCCAACTGAATCTCCTTGATGACTGCGTCACGCCAACGTCGATTGACATTGCGTTTTATGAAGGCACTGTCGGTGAAATTCCGTAACACTTCTGAGTTACCAACAGTGATGCTCAAGACAGAGAAGTGCCGCTAAAAGCCGAACGCACGTTCATCGGATCGAGGATTTTCTCGCAGTTTTCGCACGGCGAAGCCAATATATTCTCGCTCGAATCGTGCACTTCGAATCGGAGCAAAGCTACTCTCCCTCAGTTCTTCGACGAACTCTCTGCACTCACTTTCCAGCCGTGGGTCTACCGATGGTAGACGCCCAATCGGGAACCATATGCGCGTCGATGGGCCATTGTCAATCATCCGCGTTCAATCCCCGCGGAGGTATCGCGTCAAGCAACAGGTCATCCCAGCCCTAAGGCATTGAGCTGCGGAAATGCGTCCCACCGGTCATGATCGACCACCGTAGCCGCCATGCTGGGGTCGGCAAGCACAGATGTTCGAGGAATCTCTCCGGCGTCGAAATGAACAAACCAGAGGCAATATGTCGTGGCTTTCTTTGGCGAGGTTCTTCTCCGGGAATGCCCGTATCGACGAATCCCTCGTGTTACCGGCTGCCGAGCCGTAGCGCGCGGAGTGACATGTAGAGTTCGACCACATCTGACGGTCGGCTGACTGATCGGCCGGTCAATTCTGCGATTCTGCCCAGACGATAAAGCACTGTGTTGCGGTGGCAATGCAGCACTCGACCAGCCTCGACCGTGGAGCCATCGGCCTCAAACCACGCCTCAAGAGTTTGAAGCAGCAGCGCGCGATCTTGTACGTTGGCCTCATCCAATTGCCCGAACACGGTGTTGCGCATCTCCGCTGCATATTCGGGTTGTGCCACAATGAGCAGATCCAGCGGTGCCTGTCCATACCGGTGTAAGCCACTGCTAGGCGACGGGATGCACTCGATCGAGATGCGCGCCTGTGTTAGCGCTGTCGGCGCTGCACTAAGCAACGAAAAGGGGCGACTCATGCCCACGCGAGAGGTTGCGGAAGACTCAACCAGGCCAGCGGCCACCTCGACCCCTGACGCTTCCGCGCAGGAAAGCAGGCCCACATACTCACCTTTCCAGGTACCCCATGCCGCGGCCACGCCAGCAACCTGAAGCATTCGAGGCAGCGAGGGGATCGGGTCCTCTCCGCTGCCGCTGAGCTCCGCCGCCAGCACCAGGTATGTGGCGTGCTCGACCAGACCGAGGGTGCGCAACGCGCCGCCAATCTCGCCCCGAGTAACGCTACCGTCAAGCAACTGGAGCAATAAGATGCTCCGAGCTTGCTGGTCTTTCCTGTCTCGCTCTCCAGCGAGTTGACGATACGCTTCAGCAGTTTCATTTGAGTATTGATCGATAATTCCCCATACCTTGGAAGAAACGCGAAGCAATTCTTCTGAAGTATGGGTTGCGACCGATCGAGTGATCATCTCATTCCAGAGTTCCAAACCAGCTAACCGGTAGGCATGCAGAAGGCTGGCCATCGAGATGCCGTGCTCGGCGTTCACCCGACCCGCTCGTCGAGGAGCGTCGAGTAAGTCACTCTCTCCAGCGAGAGCAAAGAGTAGCGCCTCGACGTTTTCCCACACGATAGAGTGCAGTAACTCCTCGCTGAAGGAGTCGTCCGCATAAGCGCTCTCACCGTGCATGATCTTGGACACGACGCCGTCGACCAAGTCGTCAATATCGGCCAACATTGCTTTGATGACCTCGATTGGCAGGTCAATCGCGGCTGCAGCCCTAGGCGGCGAGTCCGAGTCAAGTCGAGGCACATGCATGGGCCTAACTCTAACCGAGGTTGTGTTCTCGCACAATCATTGCCCCCTAAGTGGCGGCGGTCGCCTATCGAGTTTTCGCCGGTGGTCTGGCATAGTTTGAGTCGAACTTCATCTGAGAAGTCAATTAAGACTTGTGCAGACTAACAACCGGCAGCGATCAAAGGAGATTGATGACCACGATAGGTGTACCCACATCACCCAGCGTTTCTTGCTCGACTAGCCAGAAACGCCGCCCGCAACCCCGCCAAATTTACCCCCATCAGCAGCTGCGTCGCACAGCTGAAGCTGAGTCCGGCGGCGAGGGTTGTGTTTTTTCGTTCGAGCGCGTCCCGCGCGCCACATCTGGTGAATCGTTACGCGGCGGCGCTAATTACTGGCAATTGCTTGGCCCAACAAACCGGGTGACGGCTCACCACCAACGTACCCGGGCGAGAGAAATTTCCCCACGGGCAATATTCAGCATTGGACGAGTCCAGAATTCGCAGTCAAGCAACTCAACGATTGGAAAAGTATTGTGACCGTCACCCACTCCAATAGAGCCACCCGGTCGTACGATGAGGCAGATTTGTCGTCGCGCGACTTTTGGCTGTCAACGGCCGCGGAGCGTGAGAAGACGTTTGCGGTTCTCCGTGCCGAACGACCGGTCAGTTGGCACCGCCCGGTCGACGATATGTTGATCGAGGACCCAAACGACCAGGGTTTTTGGGCGGTCGTGCGTCATGCCGATCTGATCGAGGTGACCAAGCGACCTGACGACTTTCTCTCCGGTGAGGGCATCGTGATGGAGTCGATCCCACAAGTTTTTCTTGATGCCCTGCAAGGCTTCATCGCAATGGATCCGCCGCGGCATACCAAGATTCGTCGCCTGCTCAGCTCCGCCTTCACGCCTAAGCAGATGGCACTCATGAAAGATCAGATCCAGGCAAATGCCAAGCGCGCAGTCGACGATTTAACCCACACCGGTGAGGTTGATGGTGAGGTTGACTTTGTCCAGGAGTGCGCTGCATTACTGCCGATGTACAACATCTGCGACATGTTGGGCGTCCCTGAGGAGCTACGTCGCAAGGTCGCCTATGAGGCGCAGTTTGCTGGCGGCTTCAAGGATCCGGAGTTGATCGGCGACCAAGAGCCACTGTCGCGTTTGCTGGAGGCGACGACGTACCTTCGCGAAGTAGCCACCGATCTGGTTGCCCAGCGGCGAGCACATCCAGGGGATGATCTGATAACAAGTCTGGTGCAGGCCGAGGTCGACGGTGAGAGTTTGTCTGACGACGACATCATTTCCTTCTTCGGGCTGCTGACCGTGGCCGGCAACGACACGACTCGGCAGAGCACCAGCCACGCAATGAAGGCACTCACTGAGTTCCCTGAGCAGCGGGCTTGGCTCATGGAAGACTTTGAAGGTCGGATTCAGGGCGCCGTCGAGGAGATGGTTCGTTGGGCTACCCCGATCATGACGTTTCGACGCACAGCGGCCAGAGACTGCGAACTGAATGGGCAGCAAATCACTCAAGGCGACAAAGTGATCATGTTTTACGCGTCGGCGAATTGGGACACCGACGTATTCGACCAGCCGGAACGGTTCGACCTCTCACGCAGCCCTAACCCGCACGTGAGTTTCGGCGGCGGCGGCATCCACCACTGCCTCGGCAACCAGCTTGCTCGTCAACAACTCGCGGCGTTGTGGCGTGAGTTGCTGCAGCGACTCCCCGATATTGAGGTCAGTGGAGACACTGTTTACGGCTACAGCAGTTTCTTCCACACCATTAACCACCTACCTGTCCGATTCACCCCTGAAAGCTAAAAGGAGGCTCTTCCGTGCGAATTGTGCTTGATGAGTCCAAATGTTCGTCGCTTGGCATCTGCGAGTCCGTTGCCCCGAATTTCTTTGAGATTGGGGACAGTGGCGCGCTGAACTTGCTCAACCCGACTCCACCCGAGGAAGTGCGTGCACTCATGGAAGAAGCTGTTGCTTCGTGCCCGACCCTTGCGTTGAGCATCGAGGGCTAAGACGTGTTCGGTTTGGCGAAAGGCGGCAGCGAGTCCACCGCCACTGCATCTATCCGCGCTGAGCGCTGAACATTGTCACGCGACAATCTGGCACACGGCATGTTAGTAGAAGGAATGACCGTGGGTCGTGACGCAAACTCCCGTATTGGCACACTCATCATTGGAAACTGCCAGGCGGGAGTTCAGCTGGCCTCCACTCTGCGTGAGCTTGGCGATACGGACCCGATCATCTTGGTCGGCGAGGAATCTCATGTGCCGTACCAACGACCGCCGCTATCGAAGTCATTCCTTTGGGGAAACGTCACTGCAGACGCTTTGGCTCTTCGACCCCCGAACTTCTACCGGGATCACGATATCGAACTAGTCACCAAAGAACGGATCAGCTCAATCATCCGAACACCGGCCGGTGGCGAGGCCGTGTCCGAAACCGGGCGCATATTTTCCTTCGCACGCTTGGCTCTCACGACTGGCGCTCTGGCCCGAAAGTTGCCCGTGGAGGGCTCCGCGCTAAGCGGGGTGACGTATCTGCGAGATGCGACCGAAGCCGCGGTTCTGCGGCAACATCTGCGTGCCGCAAGGAATGTTGCGGTAGTCGGCGGTGGATTTATTGGAATGGAGCTTGCTGCGGGAGCCCGTGCTTCAGGCAAGAACGTCACGGTCCTCGAAGCAGCCCCGAGACTGATTGGCCGCGCTGTCTCCGAACAGACGAGCGAATTTTACTTGCAAGCTCATCGCCGGCGCGGAGTCGACGTCATCCTCAATGCTCAGATCGTCCGGTTTATCGGTGAGGATGATGCGGTGGCCGGCGTGGAGCTGAGCGACGGGACCGTAGTGCCGGCTGACGTCGTGCTGATTGGCGTAGGTGTTCTCCCACGCACAGAGCTAGCCGAGCAGCTCGGGCTGCTCATCGACAACGGAATCGTGGTGGACTCCCAGGCGCTGACCTCGGATGGCGTGACCGTGGCGGCTGGCGACTGCACCAATATGCCAAACCCCTCCATAGCATCCTGGAGCTTAGGCCGAGTGCGACTGGAAAGCGTGCAAAATGCTGTGGAGCAGGCCAAAATCGCCGCCGCCACGCTACTCGGCAAGCGCGCCGAACACAAAATGGTGCCGTGGTTCTGGTCCGACCAGGCGGACCTCAAGCTTCAAATCGCCGGACTCGCCAGCGGACACGATCAAGTGGTGATTCGAGGCGACGTTGGTACGGAAAAGTTTTCCATCCTCTATTACCGGGACAACGAGATACTTGGCGCCGACTGTGTGAACAGCCCACTGGATTTCATCGCGGTTCGCAATGCGCTGAACTCGGGTCAGACGATTCCCGCAGATGCGGTTACGGATACCTCGATCGCGCTAAAAACGCTGGCCACCGATGCATCGTTCACTCAGGACTATCCCATGAACAGTGTTTCCGGTGTTCTTTGATAAGGTGCCGGGAAGAACGTTGATTTGACTGTTGTTCCTCCTCTTGGTGATGTCACTAACATTCGGCGTCGACCCGGGAAGGTCAATTCGAGGCAGGTCTATATTGGGCCACGACCGCTGCAACGGTCGGGCAATCTTCTAATCAAGCCATCGGAGCGGACGTGGTCGGCGCCGGCATCCCACCCGACCGGACAGATCCTGGGGAAGGCATCCCGCCGAAGCGGAAGCCAAGCGATTAACGAGTCACGATCGAGAAGGAGCACCGGCACCAACCCTGCCAGCCCCAAGTCAGCCAATCCTTTAACTGAACGGTATTGTGAGAATGTCAACTGGGGGTGGACCCAGGGTGGCACTCTAAGCCGGACCCACTCGTCTGACACCGATGCGCCTGTCGGGTGCGCTGGTGTTTGGCGAACGAGGGTTCGCAGAGGCGTCAGGCCTGAATGTGCCAGTGACGACCGAGCGCATCGGTGAGCTCTGCGTTGAGAGCTGCGACATCTCGGGTTCCGGTGTCGTGCATTGCTTCGCTCACGATGAGGACCCGCTTGGTGGTTGGGCGGATGGCAGAGAGAGCGCTTTGTCGGTTCGTCCAGCGGCGTGCGTGCGCGTTGTCAGAGTCGTCCGCGTAGATGACTTCGCCGGGCTCGGGGTGTTCGATATCGCCCCCGAATGTGGCGTAGGTCTCAGTGGCGTTGGCGTGGCGGACGGTGAGGTCTCCGTCAACGTGGTCGAGGTCGAAGACGGCGATCGGGATGGCGTAGGCGATCGAGACGGCGTTGCAGAGGTCGACGAGGGGGTGGATCGAAGGCAGCGCGCTCTCTTTCTTGAACCGGCGTAGCAGTGCTTCTGACGCGCACCGGTATTGGGTGGGCTTGAGGCCCATCTGACTGAACGCGCGTCGCCAGGCCGCGATCTCGGGGAACTCGCTCTCGGGCCGTTCGGCGAGCCGTGCCGACGCCCGGTCGAGGAATGGTTCTGCGGTTGCGGTCGTGTCCGCGGCGGCTGTTATGCCGTCCACGTGCAGAGTGGTCACGGATAGTTGCGGGAACTCGGCGAGCAGCTGGGGGTTGTGGCTGAAATGCATTCCAGGTCAGCGGCTCTCGAGCGCAAGCCGGCCGGCGAGGAGAACGTAGGTGGCAGCGAAGGTGCGGCGCAGCCAGGTCATCACCTTGGGGCGGCTGATGACCTGGTTGCGCATCGTGGCGGCAAAGACGCCGTAGAGGGCGAACACGATGAACGTCAGGGCCATGAACACGAGGCTGAGTCCGACCATGTGCCAGGTGCCGCCCGCTTCGCCGGCCGGCACAAACTGGGGAAGGAAGGCGAAGAAGAAGATCGTCAGCTTCGGGTTCAAAAGGTTGATGAGGACCGCTGTGCGGATCACTTGCCAGAACGACACGGGGGCGACATCCTCGTCGATCTTGATAGCTGACTTGTCGCGGAGGGTCTGCCAGGCGAGGAACAGCAGGTAGGCGACTCCGAACCATTTGAGGGTCTGGAACGCGATCGCTGACGCGTTCAGGATCGCGGCGAGTCCGGTGATCGCGGCGATCATGTGCGGGATGACCCCGAGCGTGCAACCGAACGCGGCAACAATGCCCGCCTTAGTGCCTCGAGACAGCCCGGCAGCAATGGAGTAGACAGCGCCTGTGCCGGGGGTGGCGACCACCACGAGAGTGGTGATCAGGAATGCAATGCTCATGAGTGGGTCCGCCTTCAGAGTCGTTGCTTCCGCAGATTACCGTACTCACGTTTCACGCCCGAACGTCCGCGAGCTCTTTGCTCCGTCCCGGGGGACGAGGCCGAGGCCTGAGGTAGTTCAGCCGGTCTCGGTGAGGCGCCGGGTGTGGGCGAGGCGGTAGGAGTCGGTGCCGGTCTCGATGATGCTGCCGCCGAAGGTGAGCCGGTCAACAATCGCGGCGCAGAGCCGCGGATCTGTGAAGGTCTTCGTCCATCCGGAGAACGATTCGTTGGACGCAATCGCGACCGAGTTCTTCTCTTCGCGTTCGGTGAGGACTTGGAACAGGAGCTCAGCTCCGCGACGGTCGAGTTCCATGTAGCCGAGTTCATCGATGCAGAGCAGATCGACGCGGCCGTAGCGGGCGATGGTGCGGGCGAGTTGCTTCTCGTCGGCAGCTTCGACGAGTTCGTTGACGAGTTTCGTCGCGAGCGCGTATTTGACCCGGTAGCCCTTCTCTGCGGCCGCGGTGCCGAGGCCGATCAGCAGATGCGACTTCCCGGTCCCGGAGTCCCCGATGAGGCAGAGCGGTTCGCCTTTGCGGATCCAGTCACCGGTCGCGAGTTGGTGGATGGTGGCCGGGTTGATGTTCGGGTTCGCGTCGTAGTCAAAGTCACCGAGCCACTTGTTCCGAGGGAAGCCGGCGGCAGAGACGCGGCGTATCGAGGAGCGCCGGTCGCGGTCGTCGCATTCCGCGAGCAGCAGCTCCGCCAGGAATCCTTGGTAGGACAGCTGCTCCCGGTTCGCGGTCTCCAAGGCTTCGTCGACGACGGCACGGACCGTGGGGAGTCGGAGACGCCGGCAGGCTTGATCGACGGCGGCAATCGCTGCTTCCTCGGTGAGCCCGCGCCTCCGACGCAGCGTGGTCGTGACGGTGGTGGGTTTCGTGGTCATACTCCCGTGGTTCCTTCCCGATCGATCGGTTCGTCCGTGGACAAGGTGCGGCCCCGGCGTTTCAAAAGTTCGTCGTAGCCGGCAACACTCGGCAGCGGTCTCGTGTCAGCCGGAAGCCCGGCGATCACCGCGGCCGGATCGGCAAGACGACGCTGAGTGAGACTGACAACTCGTTGCTCGCGACCAGGCGGAAGTTCACGGAGATTACCGTGTAGGCCAAGCCCACCCGTCGAACCGTGTCTGCGGGCTTCGACCGCGACGACATCGGCGGTCACAGCCCCGACCTGGAGCGCTGCGCGGATGCCCGCGATCACGTTCTCTGCGGGCATGCTCCGATGCAGCAAGAGAACATCGATCAGAGCGCGCGTGCCGCCGGCGTCACCATCGGTCTTTCTGGCCGCCGCCCAGAATGCATCGTGAGCTGCCGTAAATGCGCCGGTTTCCCGCGCCCTTGCTAATGCGGTGGCTCCCGGGAGCGCGCCCGGTTTCTGGCGCAACACTTCGAGGTAGTGGTCAAGGACGACTGATTGCCCGCCGCGCGCGACAACTCGCTCGTGGCGGGCAACTTCCTGATGCCCCTCGAATACGACGACCACGGATGCCCGCAACGAGACGCGGACGCTCCGGCCGATCAGATGGGCAGGGACGGAGTACTTCGCCATCCGGACCGTGATCAGACTCGACCGGTCGACCCGCGGATGCAGAGTCAGGCCTGGTTCGAACCGTTCGAACGGCAACGGCGATAGCAGCGCCTGTTCGACAGCGAAGTCGTGGCCGACCGTGCGAATTCGCGACGCGATCCTCCGACCGTCATCCGCTGTGTCCCAGGCGCGGATTCTCGCGTTGAGTTCCGCAAGCGAGTCAACGACCGGCATGGGCGTCAGATGTTTCCTGCGGAACCGTCCGACCTCACCCTCGACGCCGCCTTTCTCGTGCGCACCGGCGATACCGGGTTGGCAGTAGAACGAGTCGAACCCGTAGTGCGAGCGGAACAGCACCCACCGTTCGTTCTCGACCCTGCCACGCCCGTTCCCGTAGAGCACTGCCTGGACCGCCGACGTCAGATTGTCGTAGCGAATATGTCGGGTCGGGACGCCGCCGATCTCTTCGAACGCAGAAATGTGGCCCTCGAGAAACGCCTTGATCTTCCCCCGGTTTTCCGGACGGGTTGATGTGGTTGTCAGGCCGCGATTTCGGGGGCTGACGGGTTGATCTTCTCGCATTCGGCTGGGGAGCGGTAGTCGAGGGCGGAGTGGCGCCTCCTGGGGTTGTACCAGCCCTCGATCCAGGAGAACATCGCGGTCGCGAGCTCGTCCCGGGAGGCCCAGGTTCGGGTGTCGAGGAGTTCGAGTTGCATGCCGGACCAGAACGATTCCATCATCGCGTTGTCGTAGCAGTCGCCGATCGTGCCCATCGAGGCCAGCAGCCCGGCTTCGTGAACGCGAGAGGTGAAGGCCCAGGAGGTGAACTGGGATCCGTGGTCGGAGTGCATGATCGCCCCGCGGGCTCCGAGACGCCTCCAGCGGGCCATCTGCAGGGCGTCGACGACAAGGTCAGCGGTCATTCGGGATGAGATCGACCAGCCGATCGCGAGGCGGGAGAACGCGTCGAGCACGACCGCGCAGTAAACCTTCCCACCGCGTGTGTGGTGTTCGGTGATGTCGGTGAACCACAACTGGTTGGGCCGGCTCGCGGTGAAGTTCCGATTCACCCGATCCTCGGCGGTGGCCGCGTTCGCTTTGCCCCATTTACGTTTCCGCTTCATGCTGCCGGCCCAACCATGTTCTCGCATGATGCGTTCGACACGTTTCCGGCTGATCCGGAACCCCTTCGCCATCGTCAGCTCGGCATGCATCCTGGGCGAGCCATAGGTGTTGAAGAAGGCACCCTCCTCGCCCCGGAGACCCTCGATCACCGCAGCGATGCGGTCGTCGCCCTGTTGCCTCGCGGACGGCTGTCGGATGCTGAACTCATAGAAGCCAGACTTCGACACCTTCAGCAGCCGACAGACCGTCGCGACCGGGAACCGTTTCGGGTCCTCGGCCGACAGCTGCTCGATCAGTCGGAAAGCTGTTTTGGGAGAACGTTCTCCTTCGCGAAATACGCCGCAGCGCGTTTCAGGATCTCGTTCTCCATCTCGAGCCGGCGGACATCCCGGCGAAGCTTCACCAACTCCGCATGGTCATCAGACGTGACGCCCGGCGTCTCACCGGCGTTGATTTTCGCCTGCTTGACCCACCGCTGCAGACCCGTCGAGGACACCCCGAGCTCTTTCGCGAGCTGACTGATCGGCCGACCGCTGCTGCGAACCAGCTCTACAGCACGCTCACGAAACTCCAGCGGGAAACCATTCCTTGGCATGAGGACCCCTTTTCCTCGGGCAATGACCCGATATTAGGTGTCCGGAAAACCGGGGGAAGATCACCCTCCTGCGACTGCGTCGAATAAACCCTGTGGATCGCCTTGCCCGAGTGTGAGAGCCGGAATACGAACATGTGGCACTTCGTTTTCACCCCGGCCAACACAACCCAGACCTCGCCGAAGTCGACCTCCGCTTCCGCACCGGGCTCGTGCTCTTGAGGAATGAAGACCTCCACTCGCCGGCCCGCGGCCGCGTCGATCTCTGGTCGGCGGAAGCGGACATAGTTGCGGACAGTCGAATACGACAGCTCTGTCGCCCCGTGTTCCTCGATCAGGCGATCCAGCACCCGGGTCGCGGTATGGCGC
>Ga0075012_10003285_pt1 | contig 15551 bp, 15 predicted proteins | sample All_14_2_FD_71474 | JGI IMG/M metagenome (GOLD analysis project Ga0075012, IMG submission 71474) | Freshwater microbial communities in response to fracking from Pennsylvania, USA - Allegheny Zone_MetaG_DW_15 | ecosystem: Environmental > Aquatic > Deep subsurface > Groundwater > Drilled... | reverse complement strand
CCATCTATTAGAATGTAAACAAAATCAAGAATGCCATCATCAATGCGAACAACGCAATCGCTTCTGTCAAAGCAAATCCGTAGGGGTCAGCCGAAGTTCCATAGCGGTTTTCATCGCCTTAGGATCCTTAAACTGCCCTCCGAACCGTACGTGAATCTTTCAATTCATACGGCTCTCCGCATATCTACATTCTCAACTAGAAAATTCTTCATTTTTATTTTTTCCTTTTACCGATATTTTCCTTTAACAAATTTTGTTCAATAATATTTAATGAATTGTTGTGCACTTTTCTATGGTGCTCCTTGCAAAGAGGGACCTGTTTTCGATTGATCAAAGCCATTTGTTTCGTAAACCAATCAAGACGCATGTCATTTTTTAGGTCTCGAATCTTTCGAACGTGATGCATTTCTACGGGTGTTTTTCCGCAGATTACACAGGTTTTCCCCAGGTTACTCTTTGTCATTTTATTTGTCCATTTTATCCGCGTCATCTCCAGATTTATTTCGCCGGAGACGTTAAAATGGTTCATCCGTACTAGGTTGTCAGGTTTGTAAAATTTTTTACCCGTCTCTTTATGCTCAAGTTCCTTCCCAAATTTGTCAACCACCTTCTTGATGGTCTTCCTCTTGAACTTTTTTGCTAGAGTCAATGCACAACTTTTCCAGGCCATCCAAACTACTTTGCTCAGGTTACTCCGGTTCGCGGCGAATGAGTAATAATTTCTAATTCCTCGAACAACTGCGTTGAAGTAAGTTAGGATATCTGGGTGCTCTCTATTCGTCCTTCGCATTCTTGGTACTGCTCGGGCCGTGCTACCAATCCCCCGCATGAAACCTCTTTTAACCAACTTTCCAAGTAGCTTTTTTGTTGGGGCTTTTCTAGACCTATAGTTCCCACCGATTCGCGTCTTTTTTCCCCTTTCGTTTTGAATCACCTTTTTCTCGGCGCCGTCACTTCTGGAGATTTCAGTCCCTAGGAAGAATGCTTTAGACGTCGATTTGGTAATTATTGTCTTATCTTCGTTAAGCGTCAGTTTCCTTTCTTCTTTTAGGAATGCCTTCACTTTCTCTTTTAGGTGTTTCGTATCCTCGACAGACCCGATAACCGAGATCCTGAAGTCATCCGCGTATCGGACATAGTGCATCTTTTTGTATTCCGGATCCATGCTTTTCTTGCTTGGAATCTTTCGTATTTTTTTTTGCAGCTCTTTTATGGCTTTCTCGTGTTCTTCCTTAGTTATTTCCGAATCAGCCTTGACCTTTTTTATTTCCCGTTGTACTTTTATGTATTCTGGGTTGGTTTTTCGCTTAGAGCCCTTATCGAACTCCTTCTTCAAACTTTCCATATAAGCGTCTAGTTCATGCAGGTAAATATTGCAAAGCAACGGGCTTAGGACGCTTCCCTGAGGCGTCCCTTCTCTGGCTCGTTGGGCTACTCCTCCTATTTCGATGTAACCAGATTTTAAAGCTGATTTGACTCTTGCCAACGTTTTCTGGCAAGTGATCTTTTTGGTTATTAGATTTCTCAGCTTCTCGTGGTTAATCTTATCAAAACATTTGGTAATGTCTGCTTCGATGAACCACTTCGGGTACTTCATTTTTCTGTAGATGTACCTTCTGGCGGAGTGTGTACCTTTTCCTGGTCGAAATCCATGAGATGTATCCTTGAACCTTGGCTCATAGACGATCTCCAGTACTCTTTGTATAGCTTTTTGAACGATTTTCTCCCGTGGAGAGGCGATCCCCAGTGGTCGCTTCTCCGTTTTACCTGGTTTCGGGATATACTTTCGTCGAGATGGTGAGAATTTGTATGTTCCAGCCATAATGTCTTTCGACAACTTGGAAATTATCTCGATCGAAGTTCCATCCAGTGTTCTCTTATCCGCACCGGGTGTTATGTTACCAGGTTTAGACTTGATTCTTTCGTATGCAAGTGTTAACACCTCCACACTCCCAATTAGATGGATCAACTTGTTAAATTTAATATCTGGATTTTCGGTGCTAGTGATGTAAAGATCTGCCAGCTTGGCGCACTTTTCGATAATGCCAGCCAGAGTCCTTACCGTAGATTGCTTTCCCCCTTCTAATTTTCTCATTTTTTATATGTTTTCTTTATACTATGAGGAATCCCTCCTCCACCATGCTTTCGCCTAGTGGACGATGACAAAGTTCCTATGTGCCCAGAATCCAGAGAGGTTAGGCTTCTGCCACTAGTTCTTTTCGGTTTTACCCGAATTCTATACCTGATGGGTATCATTTCTTGAGACAATTCCAAGAAGTCGCAAATCATGGGTTACGTCTTCGCTCAAGACCTATCCTAGATGTGGTACGGATAGGGGTTACACTTCTCCAATGCTAGCAGTATCAGTTTCGTCATCCTCGCCATACTCCCCTTAGCTCGCGAGCAACTCACTCTACACATCTTCCGTGGTTCTCGCTTTCAGGTCAGCTTCGTACTTTGGTTACCCTGACATACGTGACCAGTGCTTTACTAGTTTCTTGAATTGTTAACCAGGACAAGTTTCTCCCTTGTCACCGAGCAACATAAGCTCATTGTCGCACCATAATTGTATATCGGAAAAGCTTAGCTTCCAATGATGGGTTTCGTGACATTCCGATAATGAATGCACCAAATACTGTTCCAATTCCTACTCCTGCTCCTGCCAACCCTACTGTTGCGGCTCCGGCTCCAATCAATTTTGCTGCTTGTAGAATCATCTTCTTTTTTCCATATTCTATCTTGACTCAGGCTTGTCATGCCTTCCATATGTGTTCACACATCATGAGCACTCCCAATTTTTCTCTGAGCTTCTTTTTTTCTTTTTCTTCTTTTTATACTCGCGTATCTGCACTTACTACCCATCGTGATGTTTTCTTTCGACTTCGCGTTGGTTTACCTTTTGCCCTTCGTCCCCATGGCGTCACTTCTGGTCGTCCCCCTCGTGTTCGTCCTCCATGTGGATGGTCAATCGGATTCATTGCTTCCCCTCGTACCGTTGGTCGCCATCCTTTATTTCGCATTCGCCCTGCTTTCCCCATCATTTCCATTCGGTGTTCTTCACCTGCTACTCGTCCCACAGTCGCTGTACATTCCAAACTCACTTGGATTCTTGTCCCTGACGGCAATCGTAGCAGTGCTTTCCCTTCTGGTTTTCGCAAGACTCTCGCACCTGCTCCTGCTGTCCGCACATATTTCCCACCTTTTCCTGCTTCCAATTCGATGTTAAATACATGCATACCCACCGGAATCGATTCCAACTTCATTGTACTTCCAATTCTCGACCAATTCTTTTCTCTATCTGCTTGTCCAAATTCTCCTTCTTTTCCACTTGATACACCCACTTGAATCACTTGTCCAACTTTCAATCCTTCTGCTGCCAGTACATAACCATATTCTTTTTTTCCTACTGCATCCGATTGTCTTTTCTCTACCAATGCCAATCGTGCTGTTCGGTTTGGATCATATTGCACTCCAATCACTTTTCCTCTTCCGTTTCTTTGTTTTCTCCCTTGATTCAAGACTCGCAACAATCGTTTCTTCCCACCTCCTCGATGTCGTACTGTAATTCGACCTCGGTTATTTCGTCCTGATTTTTGTTTCTTCCCTTTTCGCAAGCTTAGCGGCACCCATTGAACTCCTCCTTCTGTATCCACTTTCATTCGTACTACATGTCGTTGCCCTGGTGTCACTGGTTTTCTTCGTTTCAACATTTTCTCACTTTTTTGATTTTCTTCCTTTTTCTTTTTCTTTTTTTCACTTAGTTTTTTACATCCATTCGCATCAATCTTGATTCTCTTCGTCCTACTCTTGGTACCAATACCACTAGGAATCTAAAGTAATACAATGATGCTCTTTGTCCCACTTGAATATACGGATATTCTACCACTTTTTGTCCAATCCATCCTAGAATCACACATGTCGCTACAAAGAACCAGAACAATTGTCGGTAAATTGGTCGGAATGTTGTTGATCGAACTTCTGATGTATTCAAATATGGCAATGCCATTCTTCTCAAAATCGCTGCCAACATCGCTACTACCCCTCTCAATTTATGTGGAATTGATCGCAAAATTGCATAGAAGATTCTGAAATACCATTCTGGTACAATGTGTGGTGGTGTCACCATCGCATTTGCCATGATATAGTTATCTGGGTGTCCCAATCTATTTGGTTCAAAGAACACAAATAGGCTAAACACTCTCATTCTTCCAATAAATCCCAATCTATCTTTTACATAGAAATATGGATAGAATGGTACTCGATCTCTGTTTCCATCTACTCCCAATGGGTTACTTGATCCCACTCCTTCGCTATGCAACAATACCAAATGCACACATGCTAGTGCTGCAATTACAAATGGTCTTGTAAAGTGCAATGAGAAGAATCGATTCAATGTCGCGTTATCTACTGAGAATCCTCCCCACAACCATTCTACCAATGATTGTCCTACTCTTGGCAACGCTGACGCCAAGTTTGTAATCACTGTCGCTCCCCACAATGACATTTGTCCAAATGGCAATACATACCCAATGAACCCTGTTCCCATCATCAAGAAGAACAACAATACTCCTGACATCCATAGATGTCCTCGTGGTGCTGCATATGATCCATAATACAATCCTCGCATCATGTGTCTATACACCACTACAAAGAAGAACGACGCTCCATTTGCATGTAGGTATCGCAACAACCATCCATAGTTCACATCTCGCATAATATGTTCTACACTACTAAATGCTCTTGTCACATGTGGTGTGTAGTGCATTGCCAAAAAGATCCCTGTTACCAATTGAACCACCAACATTCTTCCTGCCAATGATCCGAATCCCCAATAATATGACATGTTTGAAGGTGTTGGATAATCTACAATATGATTATTCCTAATTTCCCTCATTGGTCCTACTGGTGATCTTTGTTTTGAGGCTCCTACTCCCTCCATTCGTGCTCCCATATTTTGTTTATTCCATCGTACTTGCATTTCTTTTTTTCTTTTTCCTTTTCTTCCACCGTTCTTTCTAGACTCTATACGCTTCTATTCTTTCTTTTCCTCCGCCTTTCTAGAGACCTTTTTATCTTGTTTTTCATATACGAGCGATGATTGGATTTGAACCAACAACCGAATGATTATGAATCAATCGCTCTACCCTTGAGCTACATCGCCTTCTTTCTTTTTTCCTTTTTTTTTAATTGAGTCTTTAACCCTTGACCCCGTAGAATCTGTATCTTCCACAGACTCTCAATCTCTTCTCTCTTGACATTCCACTCTCATTCATCCATGCTCTTCCTGGATGCACTACTCCTAGTGTTCTTCTCAAGAATCTCACTCTTCCCATTACCATTACCAATGAATAATGATAGACTTCACCCGATTGGATTTTCCCCACTCTTTTTCCTCGTTCATACAAGGCATTTGTCAATCCTCTTGGTCCTCTCATCTCAATTACTCCTCGGTCGATTCCTTTGTACGTTGTATGATATGCATGATGTCTTACTGGTACCACTACCCATTCTGTATACACTTTATCAAAGAACCATTTCTTACTCAAGTACACATATCTTGATTTGAATCTTGTTACTTTTCTATTGTACACTTTTTTCGCATTTTCATATGATCCATATCTCCATCTTGCTCTTCTACCTCCTCCCATTGAGAAACATACTGGAATCAGTTTCACTTGACTTGGAATGAATTCTGCATCCACTCGCACTCTTCCATCTACGTGTGTATACAAGGCTTGACCCCAGAATCCTGTTCCCAATCCGATCATTCTGTCTTTTGTCAACCATCCTACTCTCACTGACCCCACTGACAACACTCTCAATGGAATTGCCATTCTTCTTGGTGCATCATGTGCTCCTTCATACACTTTTCGATGTCCTGCTGCTTCTGCCAAGAATGTATAATACAACAGTCGCATTGAGTAGAATCCTGTACAGAATGCTGCTCCTGTTCCCAACCAATGCGCTACATGTCCATACCATTTATAGCTTCCATATCCAACTTCCAAGATCACATCTTTTGAATAGAATCCTGTTCTAAATGGCACCCCCATCAATGCAATTGACCCAATGAACATCATTGCATATGTTCTTGGTAGAATTCGCACCAATCCTCCCATTCGTCGGATATCTTGATCGTCTCCTCTTGCATGGATCACTGACCCTGCACTCAAGAACAACAATGCTTTAAATCTTGCATGGTTCGCCAAATGGAATACTCCCACTTCATACGCTGACAATCCACATGCAAAGATCATATATCCCAATTGTGAACACGTTGAGTATGCAATCACTCGTTTCAAGTCATTTTGCACCAATCCCACTGTTCCTGCAAAGAATGCTGTCATTCCTCCAAATCTTGTCCTCACTGTTCTCACATCTGGTGCATATTCCAATCTCGGTGAGCATCGCGCCATCAAGAATACCCCTGCTGTCACCATCGTTGCTGCGTGAATCAACGCTGACACTGGTGTCGGTCCTTCCATCGCATCTGGCAACCATGTATGCAATCCCAATTGCGCTGATTTCCCTACTGCTCCTACAAACAATAGTCTTCCAATTCTTTTCAATACTCCTACGTCTCTTCTTCCTCTTACTCGGATTTCATGGTTCGCTGCATCTGCTGCTAGTGCAAATACTGTCGCATAATCTCTTGCTCGGAACTCCATGTAAATCACTCTCATCCCCAATGCTAGTCCGAAATCCCCTACTCGGTTTACCAACATCGCTTTGATTGCTGCTTTGTTCGCTTGAATTCGTGTATACCAGAAATTAATCAACAAATATGAACACAATCCTACTCCTTCCCATCCTACGAACATTTGCACTCTATTATCTGCTGTTACCAATACCAGCATAAAGAATGTAAACAATGACAAATATGACATGAATCGTGATTGATGCGGATCTCCTCCCATATACTCAATTGAGTATCTATGTACCAAACTCGATACTCTTGTTACTACTACACACATCACTACCGTCAAACTGTCATATAGTAGTCCCCATTTCACCATCAATCTTTCTGTACTCATCCATGTACACAATGATCTTGTTACCACATTCCCATTTCTCCCCACTTCCCATCTTGCTATTCTCGATAGCCCTCTTGTTCTCCTCAATCTTCCACTTGTCACTCGCACTGAACCTTTTCGTCCAATCCATTGCCCACCTCTCCCTGCGCTTCTTGATCCTCTCAACGGTCTTACCCTTCTCCTTCTGTACATTTTTCGTTTTTTCTCTGCCTCGATTCCCGACTGTCCTCAACAGTCTTCTTTCTTCACTTCCCTTCTCTCTTCTTGATTTCCCATTTACACTCGTCGTGCTTTTTTTCTTCGACATCCATTATGCGGATCTTTCGTTGCATCTGATACCGTCAACACCTTCACACCTGCTTTCGCCAATTCTGTCAAGACCACCCCTCGCCCTCGACCCATTCCTCGTCTAATCACATGCATTCCTTGTGTTGTTGATCCTTTTCCTCTTTCTCTGAATCTCTTCGCTACATCTCCCATCACCTCCTGTGCCGCATACACTGTTCCTCGTTTCGCATTTTGATACCCCCTCGCACCTGCTGTTTTCACTCGATTCACTCTTTTTCCTTTTTCACTATCATACCATGATCTCACTACTTTTGTGTTGTTCATTGAGCATGTTACTCTACATCTTACTGCTGGATTCACTTGTCTTGATTTTGCTTTCGAAGATCCTGTATATCCTTTTCTTTCTTTTCCTCCTTGATCGTTTACTCTTTTCATTTTCTCCATTGATTCTTTTCACTTAACCCTTTCTCCTCTTACTGTCGTACTTTTCTCCCTCGTTGTCCATTCAATTTTCGTGCTGTCATCCCGTTTGTTGATGTTCGTTGACCTCGTACTGGCAAACCTCGTCGCAGATTCATTCCTCGTACTGTCCCCAGTTTCAAATGTCGATGAATGGTTTCGTATTCCATTCGTCGTCTATCCGCACCGCATAGCACATTCTCCATTCTCCATCGTTCCATCAATTGCACGTGTTCAACTTCTAGATTCCCCACTTTTACTGACGGTCTTCTACCACATGCTTGACACACTTCTCTTGCTTTCACTCGACCTACTCCATACACCTTTCGCAATGCCTTTTCTACTGTTCTCAATGGCATCAATGGCACACCTCTTACATATTGTGGCACATTTCGTTTTGGTTTTGCCTTCAATTCTTCATATCTTTTTCTTGAAGTCGCTCGATTTCCTTTTCCTTTCTTTGACCCTGCTGACTTTCTTGATCCGACTTTCGACGCTCTTCTCTTTTTCACTTCGTTTTGATTCACCATTTTTTCTTATTCTATGCTTTTTGGGGAGGATAGGATTTGAACCTACGTACCGATTTGGAACAAAGTTACAGTCTGCCGCATTTAACCACTCTGCCACCGCCCCTCACTACTACACGGGTAGAATAGGATTCGAACCTACGAGTCATTTCTGACTTCTCGTTTTCAAGACGAGCCCAATCAACCACTCCGGCACCTACCCCTTTTTTTGATTCCAATTTCCTTGTTTTTTGACCTTTATCGCATGATCTTCGTACCACTCACGAGTCATTCGCTTTTTCCATCTCTCGAATCCTTTTTTCTTTTTTCACACCTTTTTATCGTTCCAATTTTCTCGTTTTTTTGACCTTATCGCACTGATGTTCGTACAATTCACTCTGTTTTCTTCTTTTCTTTTCTTGACTCTTAATCTCCTCGTGTATGTCTTTCCATATCATCCGAATGATCCGCTCTTTTCACCTATCGGATCCTTTTTGACTCCTTTTTATGGTTCCAATTTTTTCCTTTTTTTGACCTTATCGCACTGATGTTCGTAAAACCGACTCTTTTTTCTTCTTCTCTTTTTCCATTCTTCTACTCCTCGTCGTTCACCCAAATCGGTTCATTTTCATTCAAAAAACGTTTTTCACTTTTTTCATTTTTTGACTCATTTTATACGTACCATCCTCGTTGATTTTTCCATTTTTTCATCTCCGTTTTCCGTTTCACTATCGGATAGAGTGTACGTAACCACACAAAATTCCTTATGACCCCCTGAGGTCCTTTTTTTGCTATTCGAGTTATCGTCTGTTTCCAACCACATGAAACGTTCAATTTTTCTCTTTTGCTTTTTCATTTCTTTTCCATCTCATTTGATTATACCAGATTCTTCTCAATTGTGAACTCCATACAGCCCTTTTTTTCCCTTTTTCTACTCGTGAATCTTTACCACTTTGGTCCATCCTCATAAATGGTTTGGCTTCAAGGTCTTTCATTTTGATTTCTACCATCGTTTGGTTTCGCAATCTTGATTGAAAATGACTTTCCTTTGTCTTCTTTGTCCATCCACTTGATCTTCTTCTTTCCTCTGGATTTTGAAACGTATCATATGTTCTTTTTCTTCTCTCTGGATTCCTCTCTTTTGACCTTTTTCTTTCCGAATCCATCGTTGATTCCTTTTTTCCATTTTTCAATTCCCTTACCAGATTTCTCCCTGATCCTTCTTGATTTGACTCCTCATTTGAAGACAATACTCCTCTTGATCTCCTTTTCTCTGCATCTCGTACATATCGCCTTTGAAGCTTTATTGTCCTTCTTTTTTCATATTTCTCTTTTCGATATGTCGCTCTATCCCAAGAAGTCATTTCATTCTTTCTCATTCCCTTTTTATACAGAATCCCTTTTTTCCATACGGTTACTCTTTCCGCATCTTTTTTCTCATAATACTTCCAGAACCCCCATTCCTCTCCTCCTCTTTCTTCTTTCACCTCTACGACTTGACTTTCCACCCCCGTTCGTTGGGTTTCCACATCCAACCGCTTTCTATCTACTTCTTTTGTTTCTGATTGACTTGGACTTCTGTCTCTTTCATTTTCTTTACTTCGCCAATTTCGTAAATCAAATTCATACGCTTCTACTCTCTCTTTACTCCAGTCTCTTCTCCCCTTTTGATTAGCCTTTACCCTATATCCATCTCCTTCTTTCATACATTTCCTCCACAGACTTCTTGCCTCCCATCTCTCATATGAATACCCTTGCTCACATCCATTCAAGACATCAACCCACTTTCGAACTTCCAAATCGATTGAATTCGATATCTCTCTGTTTTCTTCTTTCCTCTTTTCTCTTGTTTCTACTAATTGATTCACTCTTTCTGATTCTGTTCTTGTCAATCGTTCCTTTTTTCTTGTTCCCAGTTTTTCTCTTCTTTTTCTTCTTCGTTCTTTCTCTTGCTCTTTTCTTGCTCCTTTCATTTCCTTTCTCCTTTCTCTTTTGGTCTCTCCATTCTATCCGTTCTTCCTACCGCATACAAATATCTTACTTTCTTCCCAAACTCTCTATACGTTGCATACGACAAATCCACTTCTTCTCCTTTCAACACCTTTTTTAGATTTTCATCCTCTACTTTCTGCATGATTCGATTACTCCATACATCCAATTCTGTCCAATACGGGTATCTTTGCGTTCTTTTCTTTTCCGGTACTTTTCTTCTCTTCTTTACCCGACTACCTCCTTCTTCTTTTCTTCCACTTTGTCTTTGAACCATTCGAACCACATTTTTCACTTTTGAAAAATACTGTGTTGTCGGCGACGCTTTCAAGATCTCTCCTTCATGATCTCTTCTTCCAAATTCCTCTCTCCCCACTCTAGATTCTTCTTTCTTCGCGATCTCCTTTCTTTCTTCCAACTGTCTCTTTTCATTTTCACCAAACCTTTTCAATCGGTTTTTCTGTTGAATTGGTTTTCGTCCCGTTTCTTCTGATCTTTTCAACAAACTTCGAATATGTTCCACTCCTCCTCTCTCTTTTTTCTCCTCTACTCTTTGTTTTCTCAACGCCCACTTCGCTTCGAATTCTCGTTTCCATTCTGTTCTCCTTTCCCCGTGGAATTTCTCTCTCTTCTTCGATTCTTCTTCTCTTCTACCTTGTCTCACATTCCTTTCCAACCAGGTTTTCGCTTTCCCATTCGATTTCTCTCTTTCTGTCTGATATTTCCTTTCTAATCGAGCCTTTTTCCTCATTATCCCTCTTTCATCTGTTTCATATCTCGATCTCACTTCATAACTGTTTCGATAGACTTCACATTCTCGAATCACTTCATATCTTTCTCTTCTTTCAATCAGCTGTTTTCTTGATTCTTTTGATTTCTCATCTTTTCGAATCCATTCATTTTCTCTTCTCAGCTTTTTTCTATATGCTTTATACGTCTTTCTTCTTTCTCTGTTTATTCTATCCCACACCACTCGAATCCTTTGTCGCTGTCTTTGCCCACCTACTCGCTTCTCTTTCCTCGATGCATTTACCCCTTCTACTCTTTTCCTTTTCTTCCTCATTACCATATTTCCCAAAGTCAATTTCATTCGAGGTCTCTTATTCATTCCTTTTAGATAAGCTTTCTCTCCATACAATTTATCTGATGACATTCCAATCAATCCCTGCACATATCTTGTTTTATACGATGGAATTGTCCTTCCTGTCACTGTTCTCCCTTTTGTTCTTTTCTCTTTCCCTTCACCTCTTTCTTCGTAATACAAATTCGATTCTTTTACCAATGCAATTCGGTCTCGATCTTCTCTATTCTTCCTCAATCCTTTCACAAATCTTCCATTGCTTCGTTTCTCCATTCTTTTCTTTCTTTTTCTCTCTTTTTCTCTCTTATGAATACATTCGTACGTGTTCTCTTCTTGATACACATGACACATGCATTCTTTCCAACACACATGATGGATATCTTCCCAAGAACAAGGTTCTTCTTCTCAACGGTAGGAACATTCTTCCTTCTCGTCTATTCAAATCACTCATTTGTTCCCCGATATACATGGTTTTTCTGTTTCCATACGCCACTCGATTATACAACCATAGTGAATATGCTCCACCCAATACCATGCTCGTTGCACTCCTTCTTGTTACCAATGTGTTTGTTTGCGCAATTCCCAATAGAATTCTTCTTTCTCCTACGAATGATGATGTTCCTGGCAATGCAATGTTTGCCATTGTGAAGAACAAGAACACTACTGCAAATCTTGGCATCGTTTGCGCTACTCCTCCATAATACATTACCCTTCGTGTATGGTACCGATCATACAAGACTCCAATTACCATAAACAAGGCTCCTGCCACCAATCCGTGTGACAACATTTGGAACAATGCTCCTTCTACTCCTTGTTCTGTCATTGAGAACAACCCTACCAAAGTCATATTCATATGCGCTACCGATGCATATGCCACAATTCGTTTTCTATCTGTTTGTCGAATTGCTGTCCTTGATGTATACACAATTGCTACCACTGCTCTTACATACACTCTTGGTGTGAAGTATACTGTCGCTGATGGGAATCTTCCTCTCAATCTTCGCATCATCCCATATGTTCCCAATTTCAACAACACACCTGCCAAAATCACTGATCCTCCTGTTGGTGCTTCTACATGCGCTTCCGGCAACCAAATATGCACCGGTACCATTGGTACTTTCACTGCCAATGACGCAAAGAATGCTCTCCATCTTCTTCGTTGGGTTCCCACTTCCAACCCACCTCTTTCTTCTGGTCTACTACATCTCACCTTCAAGTTCACCATTTCTGTTGTCCCATATCGGCTATTCAAATACAAGATTCCTAGCAACATTCTTACCGATCCTACCAATGTATATCTCATGAAGAAATATGCTGCTCGAATCTTTCGTGCTCGTGACCCCCATACTCCAATTCTTCTATACATTGGAATCAATACTGCTTCAAATCTCACATAGAACCACAATACGTCTGTCACCATGAAGACTCCTAGAATTCTTCCTTCCATCCCCACAAAGGCTGCATAGTATTCTCGTGTTTGTTTTTGAATTCCTTCCATAGACGCCAATCTACACAATGGCATTCTCCTTGTGGTTAGCATGATAAAGCATCTTGAAATTCCATCCACTCCTCTCGTTCTTTTTGCTCCTCTTGGTCTCAATCCTTCATAGGTTTCTACCATTTGGTACATCCCTTCACTTTTGTCGAATCTTACCCATACCGGAATCGATCTCATCCAGGTTCTCACTGTCACCCATCTTCCTCTATCCGATGCTTTCACCTTTCTCCCCCTTCCTCTCGATTCATTTCCATGGCTTTTCCCATCTGAATCTGTCGCTCTTCTCATGATTCTCAATGATCCTCTCAATGGAACAAGTCTTCTCGTCCTCAACATTTTCTCTTTTTCTTGCTTTGTTGCTGTTTGATTCAGCTTTTTTCTTTCTCTTCCCTGGGCGATAGAAGGGATTTGAACCCTTAACCGTTCGTACCACAAACGAACGCTCCACCGTTGAGCTACAATCGCCTCTTCACACTCAACCTTTCACTCTCACCCTTAAACTTCACCTCTCCTTTATCCTTTCTTCTTTTCTTCACTCTTCTTCCCCGTTTTCCGTTGCCATACTCTTTGTTTTGTCCAATCCATTGATGGTTCAATTGTTCTGTTTACACCCACTCTTCGTGATTTCCATCTTTCTCGTTTCGTTTTCATCACATATACACTCCCATCTCTTCTTCGTACTCTCTTTCTTCGATTTCGCATCTTTCTTCTTTTCCCTTTTTATTCTTGAATTGGGAATCGTCTTCCTTCCATCAACGCCACTCCCTCTTCTTTTGTTTTTGCTGTTGTCTTCACTGATCTATATCTTCCTCCTACTTGATTTCCACTTGATCCCACTACCAATTGGAAATATGACTCATAATAAGAAGCTCTTGCTGGAATCACTCCTGGTTGTTCCATATGGAATGTCAACTGTCCTCGTTTATCCACTACTCCCTTTGTTCCTCTTGCTCGACTTTCACTTCCCCCTTCTCTTACTTGGAATCCATTAAATGGTCGGACTTCTGGAAATACCCTCACTGACCATTGTTCTCTTCTGTCATATGCTTCTTTCCCTGTCACTGTTACCATACATCCTACCGGATCTCCTTCTTTCAATCGTCTCTGTGCCACTGACTTTTTTGTTTTCAAGATTACTGGTTTTTGTCCTGTCATTCTTTCCAATGCTGTCCATGCTGCTGGTACATATTGTGCTTGGAACCCCAATCCAATCAAACTCCATACTCTTGTCACCTTTTTCACTTTTGGCACCTCATTTCCATTCTTTCTCTTTGGGAATCGTTGTCTCAAATCCCATTGAACTACTCGTTTATAATGTTCGTATCTCATCTTTCTTTTTCTTTTTCTAATCTCTCTCCTCTTTCTTTAATATGCTTTTGACCATGGATTTCCATACTCGTATGCCCGGAACTCTTGTGTCAATTCTACTGGTTCGCTTACCACTCGTTTTGCTGCCTCATCGTACCGTACTTCTGTGTATCCTGTCAATGGGAAGTCTTTTCGCATTGGATGTCCTTCAAATCCATAGTCTGTCAAGATTCGTCGTAGATCTGGATGCCCTTCTACCCCCACTCCAAACATATCCCATCTTTCTCGTTCCATCCAGTTTGCTGATTTATATCTTCCTGTTCTTGATGGTACGCTTTGTAGCTCATCTACTCGTACCTTTACCAACAATCGTCTTCCATATCGTACACTCAATCTGTTATATACCACATCAAACCGTTGTCCTCGTTCTGGATAGTCCACTGCTGTCACATCTGTCAAGATTTTAAACTGCAATCCTGTATGATCTCGGCATACCATCATTCTTGTCAACAACTCTTCTACATCTACTCTGATTTCTCTTCTGTCGTTTTTTGTTTCATATGCCCCTCTCGCCTTTCTTCTTTCATTCTTCACCACACCTTGCTTCATCTTTTTTTTTCCTCTTTCTTCTCTCTTCCTTCTCTCTTCCTTCTACCCCCTTTCATAGGCGAGGTTGGCTTTGAACCAACTACCTTACCATTATCAACGGTACGCTCTACCGATTGAGCTACTCGCCCTTCTTTTTTCTTTCTTCTTTCTTATTGTGCTGCTTTTGCTCTTGCTTCTCCTTGCGCTTTTCTATACGCTTCTGTTCGGCACCATGGGTTGTTCCCTGCTTTTGACCCATACAACATTCCTGTATACAATACATATCTGAACAATCTTGCTGAGAATGCTGATACTGTTGATCCGAATGTCGCTACCATGTTCCATCCTGCGAATGCATCTGGATAGTCTGGTACTCGTCGTGGCATTCCTGCCAATCCCAAGAAGTGCATTGGGAAGAATGTTCTGTTCACCCCTACAAACATTGTTACGAAGTGTACTTGTGCTCTAGATTCTGAATACATTCGTCCTGTAATTTTTGGGAACCAGTAGTAGAATCCTGCAAATACTGAAAACACTACTCCCATTGACAATACATAGTGGAAGTGTGCTACCACGTAGTATGTATCATGTAGCGCAATATCCAATCCACAGTTTGAACATGCCACTCCTGTTACTCCTCCAATTGTAAACAACACCAAGAATCCTCTTGTGAATCTCATTGGTGCATCCAAGCTGATTGATCCTCCCCACATTGTTGCCAACCATGAGAAGATTTTAATCCCTGTTGGAACCGCAATAATCATTGTTGCTGCTGTGAAGTATGCTCGTGTATCACAGTC
>Ga0075012_10003283_pt1 | contig 15553 bp, 13 predicted proteins | sample All_14_2_FD_71474 | JGI IMG/M metagenome (GOLD analysis project Ga0075012, IMG submission 71474) | Freshwater microbial communities in response to fracking from Pennsylvania, USA - Allegheny Zone_MetaG_DW_15 | ecosystem: Environmental > Aquatic > Deep subsurface > Groundwater > Drilled... | reverse complement strand
AAGAATGCGCAGGAAGCCCACGAAGCCATCCGCCCGACGGATTTCTTCCGTCACCCGGACAAGCTGCGCCGCCTCGATCCCGATCAGCGCCGGCTTTACGAATTGATCTGGAAGCGGGCGCTGGCCTCGCAGATGAATTCCGCCCGGCTGGAGCGGACCACGGTCGATGTCGCCTCGCGCGACAAGCAGGTGATCCTGCGCGCCACCGGTTCAGTGGTGCTGTTCGACGGTTTCCTGGCGCTTTACCAGGAAGGCGTCGACGACCGCGCCAGGGACGATGAAGAGGACGGCCGCCTGCCGAAACTGGTGCAGGGCGAAGGGCTGCGCCGGGGCCCGGTCACCGTCGCTCAGCATTTCACCGAGCCGCCGCCGCGCTATTCGGAAGCGAGCCTCGTCAAGAAGCTCGAGGAACTCGGCATCGGCCGGCCTTCGACCTATGCTTCCATCCTCTCGACATTGCGCGACCGCGCCTATGTCACCATGGACAAGAACCGCTTCCTGCCGGAGGACAAGGGCCGGCTGGTGACGGCCTTCCTCGAGAGTTTCTTCGCCCGCTATGTCGAATATGGCTTCACGGCCGGGCTCGAGGAACAGCTCGACGAGATTTCCGCCGGCAAGATCGGCTGGAAGGATGTGCTCCGCGCCTTCTGGGCCGATTTCGCCGCCGCCATCGAGGGGACGAAGGACCTCAAGATTTCGGATGTGATCGAACAGCTCGATACGCTGCTCGGTCCGCATCTCTTCCCCGATGGCCCGGAAGGCAAGGATCCGCGCGTCTGCCCGTCCTGCGGCAATGGCCGGCTGTCCCTGAAGCTCGGCAAGTTCGGCGCCTTCATCGGCTGCTCCAACTACCCGGATTGCCGCTTCACCCGGCAGTTCGGCATCGCCACGGAAGACGGCCAGAAATCCGCCATCGGCGATGACGGCATCAAGATCCTGGGCGACGATCCGGACAGCGGCGAGAAAGTCTCGCTCCGCTCCGGGCGCTTTGGCCCCTATGTCCAGCTCGGCGAAGGCGAGAAGCCGAAGCGCGCCAGCCTGCCGAAGGATATCACCCCGGAGGCGGTGGATCTGGAGAAGGCCATCGCCCTGCTCTCCCTGCCGCGTGAGGTGGGGGCCCATCCGGAGAACAGCAAACCGATCCAGGCCGGCATCGGGCGCTATGGTCCCTATATCGTCCATGACGGGCGCTATGTGAATCTGCCGACCTCGGAAGAAGTCTTCACCATCGGCCTGAACCGGGCCGTGTCCCTGCTGGCGGAACCGCCGAAGCGGGGCAAGCGCGCTTCGGCCGAACCGTTGAAGGCTTTCGGCGACCATCCGGAAGACGGCAAGCCGGTGAATGTGATGGACGGCCGCTTCGGTCCCTATGTCTCGTGGAATGGGGTCTATGCCACCATCCCGAAGGGCACCGACCCGCAGAGCCTGACCGTCGAGGAGGCTCTTGCCCTGCTGGCGGCCAAAGTGGCCAAGGGCGGCGGCAAGAAGCCGGCGAAGAAAGCCGTGCCCAAAAAGGCGAAGGCGGAAGACGTCGGCGATGCGGCCGAAAAGAAAGCCCCGGTGAAGAAGGCCCCTGCTAAAAAGCCGGCGGCGAAAAAACCGGCAGCGAAAAAGGCTGCGCCCAAGAAGGCGGCCCCGAAAAAGGCCAAGGCGGACTGACGGATTTGGCCAAGCGTCCCCCCCAGGCGCCCGGCGCCCCCCTGCCCACCAAGGAAGACATCGCCAAATTCCTGGCGGAACACCCGGGCAAGGTGGGCAAGCGCGAGATCGCCCGGGCCTTCAATATCACTGGCGATGCCCGTATCGAATTGAAGCGCCTGCTGGCCGAAATGAAGGACCAGGGGGTGATCGGACGGGAACGCCGGCGCGGTCTGGTCGCGGCGGGCGCCCTGCCCTCCATCGCCGTCATCGAAGTGACCGAGGCGCCGGAAGACGGCGAACTGCTGGCCCGGCCGGTGCAATGGCCGGAAGGCCTGGACGTGCCGGAAATCGATGTCGTGCCCGGCCGCCATCCCGGCCCGGCCCCGACCGTCGGCGACCGCGTGCTGGCCCGGATCGAACGGGTGGAGGATCACGCCGGCCACCCGCGCTATCAGGCCCGGATCATCCGCGCCCTTTCGCGCGAGGCGGAGCGGGTGCTCGGCGTCATCCGGATCGAGAAATCGGGCGATGCCCGCCTGGTCGTCACCGACCGCCGGGCGAAAAGCGATTTCCGCGTCGATGCCGCCGACCTCAATGGCGCGGTCGAGGGGGAATTGGTCGAGGCGGAGACCCTGCCCGGCCGACCCATGGGCCTGCCCAAAGTCCGGGTGCGCAAGCGGCTGGGCTCCATGGACGAGCCGAAATCGATCAGCCTGATCGCCATCCACAGCCATGGCATCCCCGTCGCTTTCCCGCCCGAGGCGGTGAAAGAGGCCAAGAAGGCAAAGCCGGTGGCGCTGGACAAGCGCGAGGACCTGCGCCCCCTCCCGCTGATCACCATCGATCCGGCGGATGCCCGCGACCATGACGATGCGGTTTTCGCCGAGCCCGACGAAGACCCGAAGAACCCCGGCGGCCATCATGTGATCGTCGCCATCGCCGATGTCGCCCATTATGTCCGCCCCGGCTCGGCCCTCGACCGGGCGGCGAAGGAACGCGGCAATTCCGCCTATTTCCCCGACCGCGTGGTCCCCATGCTGCCGGAGGAACTCTCGACCGATCTCTGCTCCCTGATCGAGGGGCAGGACCGGGCGGCACTGACCGTTCACATGTGGCTGGATTCCGAAGGCAACAAGATCCGCCACCGTTTTTCCCGCGCCCTGATCCGCATTGCCGCCGGCGTCCATTACGCCCAGGCACAGGATGCCATCGACGGCCGCACCGACGAGATCACCCAGGGCCTGCTGGACCACGTCCTGAAGCCGCTCTGGGCCGCCTGGAAGGCCGTGATGATCGCCCGCGACAAGCGCGAGCCCCTGGAGATCGATGCCCCGGAACGGCTGGTGAAACTGGGCGAGGACGGCCGCGTCGCCTCGATCGAGCCGCGCCAGCGCCTGGATGCCCATCGGGTGATCGAGGAATTCATGATCCTGGCCAATGTCGCGGCCGCAGAGGAACTGGAGGCCCGCCGCCAGCCCTGCATGTACCGCGTGCACGACCAGCCGACCCCGACCAAGCTGGAAGCGCTGCGCGAATTCCTGCGCACCATCGAGATCAAGCTGGCCAAGGGCCAGGTGCTGAAGCCGCGCCAGTTCAATTCGATCCTGGCGCGGACCGCCGAGGGCCCGCATGCCCGGGCGGTGGCCGAAATCGTGCTGCGCAGCCAGGCGCAGGCGGTCTATAGCCCGGACAATATGGGGCATTTCGGGCTGGCGCTGCGCCGCTATGCCCATTTCACCTCGCCCATCCGCCGCTATGCCGACATTCTGGTCCACCGGGCGCTCATCCGGGGCTGCAAGCTGGGCGATGGCGGCCTGTCGGACGATGAAGTGCCCCTGTTCGAGGAAACGGCGGAACATATTTCGACCACCGAGCGCCGCGCCATGGCCGCCGAGCGGGAGTCGACCGAACGCTACCTCGCCGCCTTCATGCAGGATCGGGTCGGGGCCCGCTTCACCGCGCGAGTGAATGGCGTCACCCGCTTCGGCCTGTTCATCACCCTGGAAGACACGGGTGCCAGCGGGCTGGTGCCGATTTCGTCGCTCGGCGCGGATTTCTTCCGCCATGACGAAGCCGCCCATGCCCTGGTCGGCCGCAACCCGAAGAACCGCTTCACCTTGGGCGACGAGGTGAAAGTGGTGCTGCGCGAGGCAACGCCCCTGACCGGCGGCCTGGTCTTCTCCATCGCCCGGCCCGGCAGTGACGACGGCGAGGCCTTCGAAGCACCGGAAGCCTTCCCCCGCTTCCGCCGGGGCAAGGCGGGCGCGTCACGCGGTCGCGCACCCTTGAAGAAGTCCAGGAAGCGGTCTTAACTAAAGACCGCAACCGGAGCGTATTATGCCCATCGAGATCAAGACCGGCCCCCAGGCGCCGGCCCCAGAACAGCCCCGCCGCGACTGGCAACCCGCGGTGAAGCGCGGCGCGCTGCTGCGCTGCCCGGCGTGCGGGGAAGGGCATATGTTCGGCCGCTTCCTGAAGGTGAACGCAGCCTGCTCCCATTGCGGCCAGGCCCTGGACCTGCACAAGGCGGATGACGCCCCACCCTATTTCACCATCACCATCGTCGCCCATATCGTGGTGCCGCTGCTCCTGATCGTGGAACAGACCTATGCCCCGGCCGAATGGATTCATGCGGTGATCTGGCTGCCGCTGTCGCTGATCCTGTCGCTGCTGATTCTGCCCCGGGTGAAGGGCGCCCTGATCGGCCTGCAATGGGCTTTCCGCATGCATGGTTTCGGTGCGGAAGGTGCCGACGAGCCGATGCCCGAGCCCGCGCCCAAGGTCCGCCGCTCGGCCTGATTGGCCTTCGGCCCCTCCCAGGCAGCCCCTTGGGGAGTCAATCAGGGGGGAGTCAATCAGGGCTCCCGGCGGGCCGTGGCCCGCCGGGACATCCGTCAGTGCTTCGGCGGAGCGTCAGAGTTTCGGCGGGGTAACGCCGGCCGCGACCAGGGCGCCGGTCAGGGTGGCCTTCAGGCGGTCGAGGGCGGCATTGTCCGCCCCTTCCGCCCGGGCCACCAGCACCGCCTGTGTGTTAGAGGCGCGCAGCAGCCACCAGCCGTCCGGCGAATTCACGCGGACGCCATCGGTCGCATCGACAGATGCGCCGGCCGCCGCCAGATTGGCCTTCACCCGATCGACAATGGCGAATTTCTCTTCCTCGGCGACGGGGAAGCGCAGTTCCGGCGTGTTCACCATGTCGGGCAGGCGGTCGCGCAGTTCCGTGAGCGAAACGCCCGAGCGCACCACCGCCTTGATCAGGCGGAGCGCGGCATAGATCGCATCGTCGAAACCATAGAAACGGTCGGCGAAGAAGATATGGCCGGACATTTCGCCGGCCAGCGGCGACTGGGTTTCCGCCATCTTGGTCTTGATCAGCGAATGGCCGGTCTTCCACATCAGGGGCTTGCCGCCGAGCTTCGCCACTTCGTCGAAGAGCACCTGGCTCGCCTTCACGTCGGCGATGATGGTGGAACCCGGCAAGTCCTTCAGCAGATCGGCGGCGAGAATGGCCAGGAGCTGGTCGCCCCAGATGATGCGGCCCTTGCCGTCGATGGCGCCGATGCGATCCGCATCGCCATCGAAGGCAATGCCGAGGTCGAGCTTGTTCTCGGCTACGAGGTGCTGGAGCTGCTCCAGATTTTCCGGCTCGGTCGGATCGGGATGATGGGCGGGGAATGTGCCGTCCACCGCTTCGTTGATGACCAGATGGCGGCCCTTGAGACCCGCGACGATCCGGCCCATCACCGTGCCGGCCGCGCCATTCCCCGGGTCCCAGCCGATGGCGAGGTCATTGTCGACCGCCTCTTCGAGCAGGCGGGCGACATAGGCATCGGAAATATCGTGGTCGCGCACGGAGCCGGCGCCGGTGACGATATCGCCGGCAGCGGAAAGCTTGCCGAGGTCCTGGATCTGGGCGCCGAAGAAGGACTTCTTGCCCAGCATCATCTTGAAGCCGTTGTGATGCGGCGGGTTATGGCTGCCGGTGACCTGGATGCCGCCATCGGTGCCAAGGGTGGTGGCGGCGAAATAAAGCTGCGGCGTCGGGCCGACGCCGGTCCGCACCACTTCGGCGCCGGTCGATTTCAAGCCTTCGACCAGGGCCGCCTCGAGCGAAGGCGAAGACACCCGGCCGTCGCGGCCGACCGCGATGACCGGATGGGCCTTGCCGCTGGCGCGCGCCACGATGGTGCCGAAAGCCCGGCCCAGGCCGGCGGCATCGGCCTCATGCAGGGTTTCGCCCACCGTGCCGCGAATGTCGTACTCGCGGAGGATCGACTTATGGAACTGATGGGATTGCGCCACGATGGTCCTCGTTCAATGGGAATGGACCGGCGCGGAGCCGGCCGAAAGGCGGATAGCGGAGGCTGGGCCGAGCCTGCGGCATGACGATGGCGCCGCAGGGGCGACGCCTGTCGTCTTCAACCGCATCGATCCAGCCCCCCCGGCCCGGATCAGATCTCGCCGGCGACCTTCTTCAGGAAAGGCGCAAGTTTCGGACCGATGTCCGGGCGCGCCATGGCAAAGGCGATATTGGCTTCGAGGAAGCCGATCTTGTCACCGCAATCATAGCGGACACCGTCGAAGGCGAAACCGTGGAACGGCACTTCGCCGATCATCTTGGCCAGCGAGTCGGTCAGCTGGATCTCGCCGCCGGCACCGCGCTCCTGGGTCTCCAGGTGATCGAAGACGCGGGGCGACAGGATGTAACGGCCGATCACCGACAGGGTGGAAGGGGCGACTTCCGGCTTCGGCTTTTCGACGAGGCCCTTCACTTCGGTCAGACGGCCCTTGGTAGCACCGGGGGCGAGCACGCCATACCGCTGGGTATGTTCCCGCGGCACATCCATCACGCCGAACAAATTGCCGCCGACCTCGGCATAGGCATCGGCCATCTGGGCCAGGCAGGGCCGGTCGGCGAGCACCATGTCGTCGGGCAGCAGCACGGCGAAGGGCTCGTTGCCGACCAGTTCCTTGGCGCAGAGAACCGCATGACCGAGGCCAAGCGCCTCCGGCTGGCGGACATAGGAGACCTGGCCCATTTTCGGCTGCCAGGCGCGCAGGGCTTCCAGCTCAGCCGTCTTGCCGCGGCGGGCGAGCGTTTCCTCAAGTTCGAAATGACGGTCGAAATGATCCTCGAGCGCGGTCTTGCCCCGGCTGGTCACGAAGATGAAATGCTCAACCCCGGCCGCCCGCGCCTCTTCCAATGCGTAATGGATCAGAGGCTTGTCGACGACCGTCAGCATTTCCTTCGGGCTGGCCTTGGTAGCCGGAAGAAAACGCGTGCCAAGGCCGCCGACAGGAAATACGGCTTTGCGGATCTTCGTCATTTTGGGAAATCACTCTGTCTGAAATTGGTTGAACGCGACACGCTCGTTCATGCCATGGCCCGAGCACTGAAACAATGCCCGGATGCACAATCAGTTCCCGACGGAGCCCTATTCAGCCGCAGAAGTAAGCGGCGCCACAGCCCGATCGACCGGCGGCAGCTCGAGGGAGGCGACCAGGGTCCGCACCTCCTGCCGGGCGGCGACTTCCGACATGGTGAGGGTGGAACCGGTCCGTCCCAGGTCCAGCATGGTCAGGCCCTGCAGGAACAATTCGCGGTAGGTGACGCGTTCCGACAGACCGGCGACGACCCGGAAGCCGATCCGCTTGGCCAGCCGGGCCAGAACTTCGGAAACCCGCCGCTTGTTGCGGGCATCGAGATGGCCGACGCGGTTGCGCATCACCAGCCAATCCACCGTGCCGCCGGTACGCGCCCGGCGCTTGCGCATTTCCCAGACCAGTTCGGAATAAAGGCTGGGACCGAGGATCGTGTGATCGTTCGGATCGACCCGGGCGATCAGGTCGAGATCGATGAAACTGTCGTTCATCGGCGTCAGCAGCGTATCGGCACAGCCATGGGCCAGGCGCGACATGAAACTGTCCGAGCCCGGACAATCGATGATCACCACGTCGTGGTTGTTCACATAGTCTTCAAGGACGGTGAGGAAACGGTTGCGCTCGTCCGCCTGGGCTTCGTGAAAATCGGGGATTTCGCTGCGCACCACCACGGCGAAACTGGGCATCAGCAGATTGGCCCCCTCGGCCACCGCCTTTGCCCGGTTTTCAAGGTAACGGGTCAGGGTGCGCTGGCGGCCGTCGAGGTCGATGGTGGCGACGCGCCGCCCCTGTTCCAGGAGGGCGACCACAAGGTGCATGGCACTGGTCGATTTGCCCGAACCGCCCTTCTCATTGCCAAGGACAATGATATGGGCCCGCCGTCCTTCCGTCATGGAACACCGCCTGTGCTGCGCCGGCGTGCCGGCAAATCTCTCGCGATGGTCTGTCGCGGGTCTGCCAACGTCAATGATTCGGACATGGGCCGGAGCCCGCGTGCCAGCCCCAGAACCACAATATGGGCGATATGGGGCGGCCGCATCAACTATATCCTGTGGCCCATTCGGCTTGGCCGCACAACCTGCCCGGCCCTGTTCCGGGCTTTTGCGGTGCAGTGAATGATTGACTCGGGTTTCTGACTGGCATACTCGCGGGGGCACATGGCGGCATCGGCTGCCCCAGGTTCGAGGAAACGCTGCACAATGTCGGAAACTGCTCCCCTGCCGCTGCCCGTGGCGCGTTCCGTCGCTGCCCTGCGCCAGACGGTGAAGGCCTGGCGGGCTGCGGGCCTGCGCGTCGGCTTCGTACCGACCATGGGGGCACTTCATGCCGGCCATCTGTCCCTGGTCGAAATGGCCCGGGCGCGGGCCGACCGGGTGGTGGTGTCGATTTTCGTCAACCCGACCCAATTCGGCCCGAGCGAGGATTTCAGCAAATATCCGCGCCAGGAGGCAGCCGATGCCGCCCGGCTGGCGGCCTTTGGCGTCGATCTTCTGTTTGCCCCGACGGTCGATGAAATGTACCCGGCGGGCGCCTCGACCACGGTCACGGTCGGCCTCGTCACCGACCGGCTGGAGGGCGAATTCCGCCCGACCCATTTCGCCGGCGTCGCCACCGTGGTCACCAAGCTGCTGAACCAGGTGCTGCCTGATGTCGCCGTCTTCGGCGAGAAGGATTACCAGCAGCTTCTGGTGGTGCGCCGCCTGGCCCGCGATCTCGATATCGACACGGATATCGTACCCGGCCCGACCGTGCGGGAGGCCGATGGCCTCGCCATGTCGTCGCGGAATGCCTATCTGTCGTCGGAAGACCGGGCGATTGCCGCCGCCCTGCCCTCGATGATGAATTTCGTCGCCACCCAGTTGCGCACCGGGGCGGAAGCGGCCCCCCTGCTCGAAGCGGGCAAGACCCGCCTGCTGAAGGCCGGCTTCCACACCGTGCAATATCTCGACCTGGCCGATGCGGAGACGCTGGAGCCCCTCGCCAAGGCGGACCGCCCGGCCCGCCTTCTGGTCGCCGCCCTGGTCGGCAGGACCCGGCTGATCGACAATATCGCCGTCTGAGGCAATGCCTCAGAGCTGCCAGGCCGGCTTCCGCTTTTCAAGGAAGGCGGAGAGGCCTTCCCGGGCCTCCGGCGTGGCCCGGCGCTTGGCAATGGCCTGGGCCGTAAGCTCCAGGGTTTCCGGCTCGATGGGCAGGAATTCCAGTTCCGCGACCAGGCTCTTCGCCCGGGCAACACCACCAGGCGCATTGAGGAATATACCCTCGACCAGTTTGTCGACCTTGTGCTCAAGGGCGACCGAATCCGGCAGGAGTTCGGAAATCAGGCCGATGCGCAGGGCCTCGGCGGCATCGAAACGTTCACCGGTCTGGAAATAGCGCCGCGAATTGCGCACGCCGATCGCGCGCATGACATAGGGTGCGATGGTCGCCGGCATCAGGCCGATCTTCACCTCGGACAGGGAGAAAGCCGCATTCGGCGTCGCCAGGGCGATATCGCAGCAGGCGACCAGCCCGACCCCGCCGCCATAGGCAGGACCATCGACCATGGCAATGGTCGGGATCGGCAGTTGATCCAGATTTTTGAACATATTGGCCAAGGCCCGGGCATCGGCCAGGTTTTCGTCATAGACCTGACCTGCCTGACGACGCATCCACGAAAGATCGCCACCGGCCGAGAAACTCTTGCCTTCGGCGCGGATGACCAGGGCGCGGACGCCTTCCTGATTGGCGAGATCGGCGAAAATCGTCGAAAGCCGGTCGATGGTCAGTTCGTCGAAGCAATTGTGCTTCTCGGGCTTGGCCAGGGTGACGACCGCCAGGCCCGAAGGCGAAAAGCTGAGGCGGACGCCGGCTTCGAGTTCCGGCTGGGCCAGACCGGGGGCGACGTCGGGGGCTTCGGTGCTCATGGATGATCCTCGGGATGTAACGAAATGGTGCCGTCCGGCCATTGCGGCAGGCCGTCGTTGATCGGGTAATTGTCGCCCCGGTCGGCGACGAAAATATGGTGCTGAAGCTGGATGCCGGTCGGCGGCTCCAGACAGCCGAGGGTGACGGCGACACTCTCGCCCCCCACCTCTTCCCAGAACAGGGAAGAGCCGCAGTCCCGGCAGAAGCCGCGCCGTGCCCGCTCGCTCGACCGGTACCAGGCGAGGCCCCGCTCGTTCCGGAAGCGAAGTGCCGCGCGACGCACCGAGACATAGGGACCGGGCGCGCCATGCCAGCGCCGGCATTGCGAACAATGACAGGCCGTGGCCCGGGCAAACCTGCCGCTGGCCTCGAAACTCACGCCCCCGCACAGGCAGGAACCCTGCAAGGTCCTGTAGGCCGGGGCCTGTTGCCCATTGTCGTTCATGCCTCTCTCCCTGGCCGCCATTCTTGCCGAAGGTGGCGAAATTGCAAATTGAATTTCATTCATTTAGTGATGTGGCACTCAGGGCTATGGCCCCCGGCCAGATCGTCGAGGATCGGGCAATCGGGCCGGTCGTCGCCGTGGCAGGCGGCGGCCAGATGGTTGAGGGTGCGGGCCATGGCCTGCAATTCGGCGATCTTGGCTTCGAGGGCGCGGGCATGGCCGAGCGCCAGTTGCTTCACCTCGGCAGAGGCCCGGCGGCGGTCGCGCCAGAGATCGAGCAGACCGCCGATCGCCTCCAGCGAGAAGCCGAGATCGCGGGCCCGGCGGATGAAGCGCAAAGTCTCCACATCGCGCGGCTGATAGCGGCGATAACCGGCGTCGGACCTGGCGGCTTCCGGTAGCAGGCCGATCTTCTCGTAATGGCGGATCATCTTGGCCGACACGCCCGATGCAGCGGCGGCATCACCGATATTCATCGCCTGACCTCCTGAAACGCGGAGGCCAGTCTGTCATGAAGGGCAAGGTTCCGCCTTGCCCTTCATCAATAAAATCAGCTCTCGAAGCCGATCAGCACATTGGCCGTATTGATCCCCAGAGCCTCGACCGCATAGCCGCCCTCGAAGATGAAGAGGGTCTGGAGGCCGAGCTTGCGGATGCGTTCGCCCATGCGGAGATAGTTTTCCGACTTCAGTTTGAAGCGCGAAATCGGGTCTTCCTCGAATGTGTCGAGACCGAGGGAGACCACCAGCGTATCCGCGCCGAAGGCCTTGATCGCTTCGCAAGCCTTGTCGAGCGCCTCGCCATAGACGTCCCAGGCCGACCCCCAGTAGAGAGGCAGGTTCAGATTGGCCCCCTCCCCCGCACCGGCCCCGGTCTCATCGGCATAGCCGAGGAAATAGGGATATTCCTGGGTCGGATGGCCATGGATCGAAGTGACGAAAAGATCGCCGCGCCCGTAGAAGATCGCCTGGGTGCCATTGCCGTGGTGATAATCGACATCGAGAATGGCCACCCGGCGCCCGGCATCGGCCAGCACCTGGGCCGCAATGGCTGCATTGTTCAGGTAACAATAGCCGCCCATCTGATCCGCCGTGGCATGGTGCCCCGGCGGCCGGCTGAGGGCGAAGGCCGATTGTTCCCCCGCCAGGATGAGATCGACCCCGGTCAGCGCGGTTTCCACCCCGGCGGCAATCGCCTTGAACGAGGTTTTCGTCAGGCCGCAGCCGGCATCGAAGGAATAGAAGCCGAGCTTGCCGTCGATCGACTGCGGCTCGACCTGACGAAGCGAGCGGGCCGGCCAGGTCATGGGCAGGGCATCGCTGTCGCCATGTTCCTCGAACCAGAGCTGCCAGGCCTGTTCGAGGAAGCCGACGAATTTCGGATCATGCACCTTGGCCGCCGCCGAAATACCCTTGGGACTTGGCGCGATGATCGGGCCGAGCTTTGCCTCGGTGACCTTTTCCAGCACGATTTCGGCCCGGCGCGGGCATTCGAAGGCCGGCATCATCTTGCCGCCGATCAATTCGAAAGCCGCGTCATGCAGCTTGTGGTCGGCGTTGAAAATCGTCTTCATGGCAGATCCTCGATGGCCAGATGGCCGGCGGACCAGGCGCCGGGCCAGACTTCCGCCCCGCCCCGGCGCAACGACCGGACAAGCGACAGCGGCAGATCGGAACAAAGGAGATAGGGGCCCGGCCCCTCGGCCCGGTTGCTGATCCCGGTCGTGGGCCCGAGGCCGGTGAAGCCCAGGGCTTCCTCGCAGGGCAGGAACAGGGATGCGCCGGATGTATTGGGGTGCGGTTCGCCCGACAGGGGCCGTTCGCCGATACAGCCGACGGCAGCGACAAGGGTCATGAGTTCGATGGCCCTGGCCTTGGCACAGCCGAACACCCGGGCATTGCCCGATGCCAGCCGGGTCATGGACGGTACCAGGATGAAATCGAGATCAAGGGCCGCCAGCCGGACCGAAAGCGCCGGCAATTCGATATCGAGGCAGATGACCACGGCGAAACGCCAGCCGCCGATCTCCATGACCCGCAGGCTGGCGCCGGTCGAAAGACACCAGGCCGCCGGGTCCTTCTCCCCCGGGGTCAGGGCCAGCTTGTCCTGGACGAGGTGGCGGCCATCGGGGAAAAGCACATTGGCGCGGTTGCTGTAACGCCCCCCGCCCAGATCATGGGGCATGGTGCCGGCGACCAGCGCCACGCCATGCTGCGCGACCAGCGGGCGCAGCAGGCTGAGCGCCGCGCCCTCCTGCCCTGCCAGCCAGGGAATTTCCGCTGTCGGCGCCAGGGCGGGCGCGAAGGACAGCCATTGCGCAGCGGCATATTCCGGCATGACCAGAAGGGCCGCGCCATCCGCCGCGGCCCGTTCCAGCATAGCCCCGACGCCGGCGGCCCAGGCTTCGAGCGAAGGCAGCGCGGGTTCGAGATTGGTCGCCCAAAGGGCGATGTTCAAACTCATTTCCGGACGTTGGTCCAGACCTTGTCCATCAATTCCTTAGCCTTCACGCCGCAGGGCGGGGCCATGATGAAGAGCTTGTCGGCACCTTCGGGCGGAACCACGGCGGGATCGGTCTTCAGGCTGTCGTCGAGATAGGGCGCGGCGGCGGGAATGGCGCCCATGTAACCGGTGAAGTTCGAAGCTTCGGCGATATTCTTCGGGTCCATCATCCAGTTGATGAAGATCTTGGCTTCTTCGATATTCTTGGCACCGACCGGCACGGCGAAATTATCGGCCCAGAGGCTGATGCCTTCCTTGGCATAGACATAGTCGATGGTGGGCAGGGTCTGCTTGGCACGGTGGGCGGCGCCGTTCCACTGCATATGCATGACGACTTCCTTGGCCGCCAGGCGCTCGTGCGTGCCGTCGGAGTTATAGAGCGCGACGAAGGGCTTCTGCTTCAGCAGCAGTTCCTGCACCTTCTTCATGTCGGCCGGATTCTCGTTGCAAAGCGGCAGGCCGAGGTAGCGGAGGGCATTGTTGATCACCTCGACCTGATCGTTCAGGACGGCGATCTTGCCCTTCAGTTCCGGGCGCGGCTCGAAGAATTCCTTCCAGCTCGCCTCGAGGCCCTGGATTGCCCCGGTATCATAGGAGAAGGAGGTCGTGCCATACATATAGGGCGCGGTATATTTCCGCTCCGGATCGAAATAGGGCGCCTTCAGCGGCCCTTCGACATATTTGAAATTCTCCATCTTGTTGACGCCGACGTCGATCAGCATGCCCTCGTCGGCCATGATCTTGACCATGTAATCCGAGGGGACCACGACGTCATAGCCCGAGCCGCCGGCCTTCAACTTGGCCAGCATATTCTCGTTCGAGTCATAGAGGTCGAGGGTGATGGCAATGCCGGTCTCGGCGGTGAAGCGCTTCAGCAGTTCGGGCGGCGTATAGTCGGACCAATTGTAAAGCACGAGTTCCCGGGCGTCGGCCGACAGGGGCACGCCCATCAGGGTGGCGGCCGCCAGGGCGAAGCCGGCAACGCCCTTCATCAGATTGAGTGACATTTGAGCCTCCGTGGTGGTTGGGAAACGGTCACGACGACCGGCGGCCGATCCAGGCCGAGATGGACACGAACACGATGGAGACGACCAGCATCAGCGAGGAAATCGCATTCACCTCAGGGGTTACCCCCATGCGCAGGCTGGCGAAAATATAGATCGGCAGGGTCGACGCCCCGGGGCCCGCCACGAAATAGGTGATGACGAAATCGTCGAGGCTGGTGATGAAGGCCAGCATCCCGCCCGCGATCACGCCGGGCCAGAGCAACGGCAGGGTCACCCGCCGGAAAGTCTGCCATTCATTGGCATAGAGATCGGCCGCTGCCTCGCGATAAGCGACGGGCATGCCTTCGAGCCGCGCCCGGATCGGCAGATAGGCGAAGGGAATGCAGAAAATCACATGGGCCAGGATCACCGTGCCGAGACCGAGTTTCAGGCCGATGGACAGGAAAAAGATCAGGGTGGCAACGGCGGTGACGATTTCCGGCACCACCAGCGGCAGGGCGATCACCGAATTCACCGCGTTCTGGCCCCGGAAACGGGCCCGGTCGAGGCCGATGGCGGCAATGGTCGCCAGCACGGTCGAGACGACGGTGGAGATCACCCCGACGATCAGGGAATTCTTGGCCGCGCGCAGGATGTCCGGATTGTCGAGAACCACCCCATACCAGTCGAGGGTGAAACCTTCCCAGAGCGTCGAAGAGCGGCCCGAATTGAACGACAGCGCGATCAGTACGATGACCGGGGCGTAAAGGAAGGCGAAGAAGGCGAAAGCGGCAAGGCCGGTGCCCGGAAAGCGGCGCAGCGGATTGGCGGACATCAGCGACCCTCCGTCAGCGCGGCCCGCCCGAAGCGGAGCGAATAGGCCATCAGGGCGATCAGCACGATGGCGAGCAGGGCGAAGGAAAGTGCTGCCCCGAAAGGCCAGTTCTGCGAGGCGCCGAACTGCTGCTGGATCAGATTGCCGATCATCAGCGCCTTGCCGCCGCCAAGCAGTTCCGGCGTCACATAGGCGCCAAGACAGGGCACCAGCACCAGGATACAGCCCGCCGCAATCCCCGGCATGGCCAGCGGGATGACGATCCGGCGAAGCGCGGTCAGGCGGTTGGCGCCGAGATCATAAGCCGCTTCGACCAGCCGGAAATCGAGTTTCTCGAGGCTCGAATAGATCGGCAGCACCATGAAGGGCAGGAAGGAATAGACCAGCCCGATCAGATTGGCCGCATCGGTATAGAGCAGGCCGAGGGGTTCATCCGTCAGGCCGATGGATTGCAGGCCGTAATCGACCAGCCCTTCCCGCCGGAGCAGGAGAATCCAGGCATAGGTCCGGACCAGGAGATTGGTCCAGAACGGGATGGTGACCAGGAACATCAGGATGTTCCGCCGCTTCGGCGATTGCTGCACGAGGTAGAGCGCGGTCGGAAAGCCGATGATCACGCAAAGCACCGTGGTGATGGCCGCCAGCCCGAAGGAGCGGGCATAGATCTGCAAATAGGCAGCATTGAAGATCAGGCTGTCGTCGAGATCGCGTTCGAACAGGAACTGGAGATAGCTCTCGAAGGAGACTTGCCAGATCACGCCGCCATAGGTCGCGCGCTGGAGGAAGGAATAGATCAGCATCAGCCCGAGCGGCAGCACCATGAACAGCAGGATCGCCCCGACCGCGGGGGAAACC
>Ga0075012_10003281_pt1 | contig 15556 bp, 11 predicted proteins | sample All_14_2_FD_71474 | JGI IMG/M metagenome (GOLD analysis project Ga0075012, IMG submission 71474) | Freshwater microbial communities in response to fracking from Pennsylvania, USA - Allegheny Zone_MetaG_DW_15 | ecosystem: Environmental > Aquatic > Deep subsurface > Groundwater > Drilled... | reverse complement strand
TCCCAGCGCGCCGGCGCCGACGATGGTCAAGGACAGACAACGGTCCTGGTCGATGGCGGCAAGGTGACCCGCGCAGAGCGCCCCGAAGGAAAAGCCAGTCAGGTCATAGCCTTCGCCCGGGGGTAGGACGTATCGCAGGCCCTCCGCCAGGATCGGGGCGATCGTCTCGGGTGTGGCCGGCATCGGCGGCATGGTGCTGTCGCCGAGTCCCGGCAGGTCGGCGCAGATCACCAGCCGATCGGGCGCGAAGACAGGGATGTTGCGCAGCCAGTGCCGCCAGGATCCGGACCCGCCATGCAGCAGCACCAGCGGCCGACCCGCACCCCAGCGGCGCCAGACCATGGTGCCGTCGCCGCAGGGGGTTTCCGTCCGTTGCGCTGCCGCGGCCACGACTTTCAATGCGGCGTGCGGCTCGTCCCGCGCCGGATTGGCCACCCACTCCCCGTATTTCATGCGAACACCGTCAGCCCTTGGATCGCCCCATCCTAGGCCAGGCGGCAGATCGGTCCAGCCGGGGGCATCAGGCGGCCGGCAGGCTCTGGATCGGCAGGTTCGGCAGGACGCCCTCGACACCCAGGCGCCGTTCGAGTTCGGGCAGCGTCGCCCTGGCCACGGCAATCACGGTGGCCTGCAGGTCCGGCGACGGATCGCCGCCACGGGCAGCGCGCTGCAGGGCGTCCGCCTCGCTGCCGAGGCGCGTCGCACCCAAGGTACGGGCGGCGCCCACGAGCCGGTGCGCGGCATGCTGGACATGACCGGCATCGGATTTCTCGGCGGCCGAGGCGTCCGTCAGCAGCGACAGGGCGCGCCGCACTTCCCCGACGAATTCGGCGAGGATTCCGTGGGCTGCGTGGCCCAGCTCGCGCTCGAGGAGATCAAGTGTCGTCGCGTCGATGTAAGGTTCCATGATGGGTTCCTCCACCGTGTCGGCAGGCGCCTCCGCCTCGCGCGCAGGCAGGGTCCTGAGGAGTTGGAGCAAGGCGGTGCGATCGATCGGCTTGGCCAGATGCCCATCCATGCCCGCCCGCCGCGTGGCATCGATCTGATCCGGCAGTGCGGAGGCCGTTAGCGCGATGACGGGCACCGTGCAAGAGGGCGGGGGCAGTGCGCGGATGCGGCGCGTGGCCTCGAAGCCATCCATGCCTGGCATCTGGAGGTCCATGAGCACGGCGTCGAAGGTCGCCCCGTTCGCCAGGGCGTGGAGGGCCGCGGGGCCGTCCTCGGCAACCTCGACCTCGTGCCCGGCGCTGCGCAGCATGGCCTGCGCGATCTGGCGATTGGCCAGCACATCATCCACCACGAGCAGCCGCAGCGGCGCGTCATCCGGCCGCGAGGCCAGGGCGAGCTTCGGCGCCTCGTCCTCGGCTTCGGGCAGAACGGCGCTGCGCAGCGGAATCTCGAACCAGAAGAGGGCGCCGCCGCCCGGCGGTTCGAGGCAGCCGATCTCGCCATCCATCAGGGCGATGAGGCGCGCCGAGATCGCCAAGCCGAGCCCCGTGCCTTGGCCCTCCGCGACGCCGTGCGGGTCGAGCTGGACGAAGTCCTCGAACAGCAGGTGGCGTTTCTCGGCCGGCACGCCCGGCCCGGTGTCCTGCACCTCGACCCGCAGGCGGTCCTCACCGACGCATTGGACGCGCAGGTCCACGCGGCCGCTCGCCGGGCTGAACTTCACGGCATTGGACAGCAGATTGAGTAGCAGTTGCCGCAGCCGCGTCGGGTCGAGCTCGGCGGCCTCCGGCAGGGCGGGGTCGAGATCGAGGTGGAAGGACAGCGCCTTCCGGGCGATCTCCGGCGCGAGCAGCGTCGCGCAGCCTTCCAGCAGGGGCCGCAGGGCGACGCGCCGCGGCGCGAGGTCGAGACGTCCCGCTTCGATTTTCGACAGGTCGAGCAGGCTGTTCACCAGGTCGAGGAGATGGCGCCCGGCCTCGTGCAGTGTCTTCACCTGCTCGCGCTGTTCCGGCTCGAGGCGCGGATCCTGCAGCAGCACCTGGGCGAAGCCGAGCACGCCGTTGAGCGGCGTCCGCAGCTCGTGGGAGACGCGGGCGAGGAAGCGGCTCTTGGCCTCGCCTGCCGCGGCGGCAGCGTCGCGGGCGGCCGCGAGTTCCTGCATGGCGCGCTTGAGCACCGTGATATCGGTGCGGATGCCGACTGTGCCGCCGTCCGGCGTGCGCCGCTCGGTGATGAGTACCCAGCGGCCATCGGGCAGCAGCCGCTCCATCGGCGGCTGGTTGCTGAGATGGAAGGCCTTGCTCTCGGTGACGAAGACCTCGATGTCGGCGCCGGCCTGCGGGTACTGCCCGCGCTTGGCGCCTTCGCGCATGATCTCGTCGAAGCTGATGCCCGGCTGGATGAAGGGCGCACTGATCTTGTAGAAATCCTTGTAGCGGCTGTTGCAGGCGATCAGCCGGTCCTCGGCGTCGAACATGACGAAGCCGTCGGACATGGATTCCAGGGCGTTTTCCAGCGTGCGCCGTGCGCGGGCGCGTTCCGATTCCGCCTTGTCGCGCTGCCGCAGCATGATCATCAGGACCAGCGCGATGACGATGATCACCATGCCGAGGACGCTCGACACCGCGAAGGCCCTGATGCGGTCGCGATACCAACCGCCCAGCGCCGCATCGACATCGATCGTCGTGGTGATCAGCAGGGTCGGGTAGAGCGTCGGGCGGACCGAGGCGAAGACCGGCCGCCCGCTGAAGCGGCTGGCAGTCATCATGGCATCCGCGCCGATGCCCATGGTGCGCGCCGTCGGTTCGAGGCGCTGCCCGATCCGGGTTTCGTCATGTGGCACCGTGGCCAGCAGGACGCCGTCATCCCGTTCCAGCGTCGTGCGCAGGCCCGGGCTCTCGCCGGCGGCGCTCAGCAGCGCGCGGACGGATGGGATCGGCACTTCGGCAACCGCGAGGACGGGTCCAAGGCCGACGATCGTGACGTTCCGTGCGAAGAAGAGCGTCCATTCCCCCGTCGAGGGGTTCTGGATCGGACCGCCGATCGAGACACCGCCACCGCGCTCGGCGAGGTCCGAGAATCCGGTCTCCACCGGCAGCGGGAGGCGGCGCCGGCGCGAGACCGGCAGGGCGGTCGCGACCGGCAGCCCGTTCGGGCCAAGCAGCAGGATGTCGCGATAGGTGAAGTTCTGGTTGTTGAGCTGGCGCAGCACGCGGTTGACCACGGCGATGTCCAGCTGCCCGTTCTGGGCGAAATGCACGAGTATGGCGGGCAGGCCCGCCAGCATGGCGTCAACCTGCACGAAGGCGCGGTTGATCGAGGTTTCGGTCGCCAGGCTGATGCGCTCGACGGTGTCTTCCGCGGCGCGGATCTGTGCCTCCCGCGCGCGGCCGATGATCATCAGCGTCGCGACCATCTGCGCAATGAGCAGCAATATGGCGCCGAAGAAGATGGCCCGCCGGAGGAACAGCGTATTCTGCATCGGTCAGTCGAGGCGGGCCGCGACCCCGACCACAGGGGCGAGGCGGCTGTTCCATGCGTCCACGCAGGGTTCGCCGCAACGCCGCACCCAGCCGGGCAGGACGGTTTCGGTCAGCAGGCGGATGCGCCGGTCCTGATCCGCCGCCGAGACGGGGATGATGGTCGCCTTCCCGCGACGGCCGCTGGTGCAGTTCGGTAGTCCGGCATTGCAGGCGAAGCCCTCGACCGTCTCGGTCTCGACCGCATCCCAGATCTGGCGTTCGAGCGTGCCCACTTCCCGCCGGATGAGCGTGCGGGCCCATTCGGGCAGGGCGTTCCAGGCAGCACGGTTGGCGCCGAAGACCGAAAGGCCCCAGGTGATGGCCATGCTGTGCATGTAGGGAGTGAGCTCGTCCAGGCCGATCGCATTGGCAGAGAGGGTGCCGGTTACGGCGCATTCGACAACACCCGAACGCACGGCCGCGAGCGTCTCACCGAACGGGATTACCACCGGCGTGGCGCCCAGGGCGGCGAACATCTCGGACTGCCCGACGGAGGAGGTCCGGATGCGCCGCCCGGCCAGGTCCGACAGGCCCGAGAAGCGGTCGCGGCAGAAGATGACCTGCGCCGGATAGGTGTAGATGGCGAGGAGCTCGACGTCGTAGCGCTCGGCGAGCAGTTCCTCGAGATGCGGGCGATAGGCCGCCACGGTGCGGCGCAGGGTCGCCATGTCCGGATTGACCGCGGGCAGGTCCACGGCGTTGAATTCCGGCTCCTCATTGCTGACGACGGCGAGCAGCACGGTGCCGAAGGGCACGACGCCGAGGCGCATCAGCGCAAGCATCTCCTGCGCTCGGATGCCGCTGCGGTCGAAGGGCGCGATCTCCGCCTGGATGCGGCCGCCCGACGCCTCCGCGAGGTGCCGGCGCCAGAAGGGTTCCTCGTAGCGGACATACTGGCTGACATCGGCGAGACCACCGACGATCTTCAGGCGGAGCGGCTCCTGCGGCGTGGCCTGCTGCGCGGTTCCCGGTGCCATCGAGAGGAGCACGATGACGGGCAGGAGGAGCAGTGGGAGGATGGGCCGCAGCACTGATCGCAACAATTCTGCCTCCTGAGCGTGCAGGCTGTCCTGAATTTGCCACTCTTCGGCGAAGAGTGTCACAGTCTCCCCCAAAGAACCACACCCCTTCCGGGACTCCGGACGGGGTATTACCCGCACAGACGGCTCTTCATGACACAGCATGCTTCTGCCATCGCCAGCCATCGCGGCGGTGCCTTCCTCTGGCCCGAGAACGGGCTGGCGGCCTTTCGGGCGACGGCCGGGCTGGCGCTGGAACAGGCCGAATGCGACGTCCACGCTTCAGCTGATGGCGAAGCCATCGTGATGCACGATGCGACACTGGACCGGACGACGGATGGTTCCGGCCGGGTGATCGCTCACACGGCGGCCGAGTTGTCCCGCGTGCGGCTGAAGGGCGGCGGCGGGGAGACGGTGCCGCGGCTGGCCGAGGTGCTGGCGCTGTACCGGGGGTCACCCGTCGCGCCGCGGATCGAGATCAAGGAGGATGTCGAGGGCCGGCCCTATCCGGGGCTCGTGGCGCGGGTGCTGGGGGAACTCGACCGCTCGGGGCTGCGGCGCCGGAGTTGGATCATCGGGTTCGATGCGCCGACCATGGCCGAGGTCGCTGCGATGGGCGGCGTCGCTGGCGTCGCCTGGCTGCTCGAGCGCAAGACGTGGCAGTCCCTGGGGCTGACGGGCACGATCGCGGTCGCCACGGCCTATGGCTTTCCCGAAGTGGGGGTCCATGAATCGCTGCTGGATGCGGAGGCCTACGCGGCGCTGCGTGCCGCGGGGGTCGGCATCTCGGTGTGGGGGGCGAATCACGAGGCTTCGATCCGGCGCATGCTGGGGCTGGGCGTCGACCTGCTGGCGACCGACGATCCGCCGCTCGCCATCGCGCTGCGGGGATAGTCCCCGCCGCGCGTCGTTGTTGCCAGGCTGCTGCCCGCACACCTAACCTGCGTCCAGAACGAACAAGGGAGGGCGCGCCAAGGTGGCTGGGGATCCGGCTGTCCTCGAGGCCGACAGGATCAGTCTGCGCTTCGGCGGGGTCAGGGCGCTGACCGATGTCTCCTTCGCCGTAGGGCGGGGGGAGATCTTCTCCATTATCGGGCCGAACGGTGCGGGCAAGACCTCGATGGTCAACTGCGTCTCGGGCCGCTATCGGCCGACCGAGGGGCGCATCCTGTTCGAGGGGCGCGACGTGACCGGGTTGCGGCCCAATCGCCGCGCCGCGCTGGGTATCGGGCGTACCTTCCAGAATCTGGCCCTGTTTGGGCACATGAGCGTGCTCGACAACATCATGGTCGGCCGCCATCACCTGCTCCGTGCGGGGTTCCTGCGCGGCATGGTCTATTGGGTGGGCGGCGCGCAGCGTGAAGAACTGGCCCACCGGCGCGAGGTCGAGGAGATCATCGACTTCCTGGAGATCCAGCATGTGCGCAAGGAGACCGCGGGGACCCTGTCTTACGGGCTGCGCAAGCGCGTCGAACTGGCGCGCGCCGTCGCGCTGAAGCCGCGGCTGATTCTGCTTGACGAGCCCATGGCGGGAATGAACCTCGAGGAGAAGGAGGACATGGCCCGCTTCGTCGTCGACCTCAACGAGGAATGGGGCATGACGGTGCTGATGATCGAGCACGACATGGGCGTGGTGATGGACATCAGCCACCGCGTCATGGTGCTGGATTTCGGCCGCAAGATCGCCGAAGGGACGCCGGAGGCCGTGCTCGCCGATCCGCATGTGAGACGCGCCTATCTCGGGGAGGCGGATGACCTGGTCGAGGGCGAGCCGGTTCCGGCATGAACGCCGCCGAGGACACGCTGCCGCGCCTGCTCCGCCGCAATGCCCGCGACCATGGCGGCGACATCGCGATGCGGGAGAAGGAATTCGGCATCTGGCGCTCCCTGTCCTGGGCGGATGTCGCGACGCGCACGCGCGATCTTGCTCTCGGGCTGAGGTCGATCGGCGTCGGCGCAGGCGATGTCGTGGGGTTGATCGGGGACAATCGTCCGGACTGGGTCATGGGGGAGATCGCAGCGCATGCGCTGCGGGCGCGCTCACTCGGCATCTATCGCGACGCGCTGGATGAGGAGGTCGCCTATCTTCTATCCTTCAGCGGGGCGAGTGCCGTCATCGCCGAGGACGAGGAACAGGTCGACAAGCTGCTGAACGTGTCGGACCAGGTGCCGTCCCTGCGGCACATCGTCTTCTGCGACCCGCGCGGCATGCGCAAATACGCCGATGTGCGGCTGCTGCCCCTGGAGGCCGTGCTGCGGAGCGGGGCCGAGGTCGCGGCCGCCAATCCCGCCGCCTGGGACAGGCTGGTCGACGCGACGACGGGCGAGGATGTTGCCGTCCTCTGCACCACATCGGGCACCACGGCGCGGCCGAAGCTGGCGCAGCTCACGGGACGGGCGCTGGTGCGGCATTGCGAGGCCTATCTCGCCGTCGATCCCAAGGGGCCGGAGGACGAGTATGTCTCCGTCCTGCCGCTGCCCTGGATCATGGAGCAGATCTATGTCCTGGGCTGGGGCCTGATCGCTCGGATGAAGGTCAATTTCGTCGAGGAGCCCGAGACGATGATGGCCGATTTCCGGGAGATCGCGCCGACCTTCGCACTCTTCGCCCCACGCGTTTGGGAAGGGATCGCGGCCGATGTCCGCGCGCGGGTGATGGATGCCTCCCCCTTCAAGCAGCGCGCCTTCGAAGCCGGGATGCGCATGGGTCTTGCTGCGCTCGAGGCCGGCGGGCGATCGACCATGGCGGATGCGCTGCTGTTCCGCGCGCTGCGAGACCGGCTCGGCTTCACGCGGCTGCGGTCTGCGGCGACGGGCGGGGCAGCACTCGGCCCGGAGACCTTCCGCTTCTTCCAGGCGATGGGCGTGCCACTGCGGCAGCTCTACGGGCAGACCGAACTGCTCGGCGCCTATACGCTGCACCGGCCGGGCGAGGTCGATTTCGACACGGTCGGCGTTGGCTTCGGGCCGGAGGTCGAGTTGCGCATCGACGAACCGGACGCGAATGGCGTCGGCGAGATCGTCACGCGGCATCCCAACATGTTCTCCGGCTATCTCGGTGTCGAGGAAACGCCCGATCTGCGGGAGGGCTGGCTCCACACGGGCGATGCCGGATACTTCAATGCTGCGGGCCAGCTCGTCGTCATCGACCGCATCCGCGACATCGCGACGACCAGCGCGGGCGACCGCTTCTCGCCACAATACATCGAGAACAAGCTGAAGTTCAGCCCCTTCGTGGCCGAGGCGGTGATCCTCGGCGACCAGCGCCGGCATCTCGCGGCGATCATCTGCATCCGGTTTCCGATCGTCAGCAAATGGGCCGAGCGGAACCGCATCGCCTTCACGACCTATTCCGATCTCTCCGCGCGGCCGGAGGTGCTGGACAAGATCCGCGAGGAGGTGGCGAAGGTGAATGCCTCCCTGCCGCAGGCGCAGCGCATTCGTGACTTCCTGCTGCTCTACAAGGAGCTCGATGCCGATGACGAGGAGCTGACGCGCACCCGCAAGGTCCGCCGCGGCGTGATCAACCGGAAATACGGCGACATCATTGAGGCGATCTATGCCGGCGAGGAGGCCATTCCCGTCGACACCACCATCGCCTTCCAGGATGGCACGAAGCAGCGGATCCGCACGGTGTTGCGGGTGGCGCGCATGGCGCAGGCCGAAGCCGAGGGAGCCTGAATGGACACGACCCTGCTGTTCCAGCTCGTGCTGAACGGGCTCATCGTGGGGGCGCTCTATGGCGTCGTCGCGATGTCCTTCGTGCTGATCTACAAGGCATCGCAGGTGGTGAACTTCGCGCAAGGGGAGTTCCTGCTGGTCGGTGCCTGGGTGTGCTGGTGGCTGCTGACGACGTGGCCGATCCCGTTCTGGGCGGGGTTCCTGGTTACGCTCGCCTTCATGACGGCCTTTGGGATGCTGCTGCAGGTCATCGTGTTGCGCCCGCTGATCGGGGAGCCGGTGATCAGCGTGATCATGGCCACGGTCGGGTTGTCGATCTTCTTCCAGGCGCTGATGAAGTGGATCTTCGGCGTCTTCGCCCAGCCCTTCCCACCGATCTTCGCGGTCGAGCGCGTGCGGGTCCTGGGGCTGGAGGTCCAGTCGGTCTACCTCGCGAGCCTCGGCGTCTCGGCGCTGATCATGCTCGGCTTCTGGTGGTTCTTCACCTATTCCAAGCATGGGCTTGCAATGCGGGCGACGGCCTTCGATCAGCAGGTGGCCCAGTCGTTGGGTGTGTCCGTGCCGCGCGTCTTCGCGATGTCCTGGGCGATCTCGGCCGTGGTATCGGCCGTGGCGGGCGTGGTGGTCGGGGTGGTGAACGGCGTGTCCTCGGCGCTGTCCTTCTACGGCATTAAGGTGTTTCCCGCGGTCATCCTGGGCGGGCTCGATTCCATCGTGGGCGCGGTGCTTGGCGGGCTGATCGTCGGAGTGCTGGAGAATGTCGCCCAGTATGTCGATGCCGAATGGCTCAACTGGGGGAACATGTATCAGATCGCGCCCTTCTACGCGCTGATCCTGATCCTGCTGATCAAGCCCTACGGCCTGTTCGGCACGCGCAATATCGAAAGGGTCTGACGGCATCATGGCCACGATGACCCCGGCGGGGGATTTCCGAACCAGCTACCGCGCCGATACGACCATCTTCCCGACCTTCGGGTCGCGTATCGCCACGTTGGCGGGGCTGGTGCTGCTGTGCGCGGCACCGCTGGCCCTGGGGCGGTATGAGCTCGGCCTGCTGATCACCATTGGCTACAGCGCCATCGCCGCGCTGGGGCTGAACATCCTGGTCGGCTTCACCGGGCAGATCTCGATCGGCCATGCGGCCTTCTTCGGCTTCGGGGCCTTCTCCTCGGCACTGCTTGCGGAGCATCATGTTCCGGTGCCGCTGGCGATCTGGGGCGCTGGGGTGATGACGGCCGTGGTCGGCTTGGTCTTCGGCGCGCCGGCAGCGCGGTTGAAGGGGCTGTATCTCGCCATCGCGACGCTGGCGGCGCAGTTCATCCTTGAAGATTTCTTCGCCCGGGCGCGCTGGTTCTCGGGCGGCGTGGCCGGACGCGTCACGGAGCCCTATGAACTGTTCGGCCTGCGCTTCGACCGCGAGGAGACCTATTTCTATGTCGTACTTGCCCATCTGGTGCTGCTGTTCGTCGCCGCGGCGAATCTGATGCGCACGCGGGACGGGCGGGCGCTGGTCGCGGTGCGGGACCATTACCTTTCCGCCGAGATGATGGGCATCAACCTCGCTTACTACCGCACCCTGTCCTTCGGCATCGCCGCCTTCTACGCCGGCATCGGCGGGGCGCTCTATGCGCACTACCTGCTGTTCGTCAGCGTCGAGGCGTTCAACATCCTCTACTCGATCCAGTTCCTCGCGATGGTCATCATCGGCGGGCTGGGTTCGGTGATGGGCAGCCTGATGGGTGCGGCCTTCATGGTGCTGTTGCCGGAGGTGGTGCAGTCCGGCGCCGATCTGCTGGCCGGCGGGATGATCGACCGGATTCTGCGGATCGGAGCCTCGATCTCCTTCCTGCGGGAGATGGCGATCGGCGCGGCGATCATTCTGTTCCTGATCTTCGAGCCTGATGGCCTCGCCCATCGATGGCGCTTGATCAAGGCGTATTGGAAACTCTACCCCTTCTCGCATTGAGGCCGGTCAACGGCCCGCACGAACCCAGGAGGATACGTTCATGAGGCTTCCGCTTTCCCTGATCGCCGGCGCGCTGATGGTCGCGACGCCGGCGCTGGCCCAGGCGCCGATCCCGGTCGGACATCTGATGGACAACTCGGGACCGACTTCCGATGTTGGCGTGCCCTATGGTCAGGGTGTCGCCGACACGCTGGCCTGGGTGAACCAGACGCGGGGCGGCGTGGCCGGGCGTCGGCTGGCAGTGTCAGGCTTCGACTATGGCTACCAGGCCCCGCGCGCCGTCAGCCAGTACCAGTCCTGGGCGCAGCGCGAGCGCGTCGTGGCGATCCAGGGCTGGGGCACGGCGGATACCGAGGCCCTGGTGCGTTTCGTGACGCGCGACCGCATCCCCTACATTTCCGGGTCCTACTCGGCGGCACTGACCGATGCCGGCGGCACGTCGCGCCGGCAAGGCGTGGAACCTGCGCCGTTCAACTTCTTCTACGGCCCATCCTACTCCGACGCGCTGCGCGGCATGCTGCAATGGGCTGCCGAGGACTGGAAGGCGCGCGGCCAGCAGGGTCGTCCGCGCTACGTCCATATGGGTGCCAACCACCCCTATCCGAACAGCCCGAAGGAGGCCGGGGAGGCGCTGGCGCGCGAGCTCGGCTTCGAGGTGCTGCCGGCGATCCAGTTCGCGCTGACGCCGGGCGACTACACCGCGCAATGCCTGACGCTGAAGAACCAGGGCGCGAACTATGCCTATCTCGGCAATACGGCCGGGTCGAACATCTCCGTGCTGCGCGCCTGCCAGACGGTCGGGGTGCAGGTGCAGTTTCTCGGCAATGTCTGGGGCATGGATGAAAACGCCATGAAGGCGGCCGGCACAGCGGCGAATGGCGTGGTTTTCCCGGTGCGCACGGCTTCCGTCTGGGGTGCCTCGGCGCCAGGAATGGAGACGATGCGCGCCATCAGCCGGGTTTCCGACCAGTCCGGCAATGCCTATCGCCCGGTACATTACCTGGCCGGCGCCTGCGCGGCGATGCTGATGGTCGAGGCGATGGACACCGCCGCGGAAGGCGGTGGCCAGATCACCGGCGAGCGCATCCGCAACGGCTTCTACGCCCGACAGGACTGGGTGCCGCGCGGCTTCGACGGCGTCTGCGCGCCGTCCACCTTCACCGCGCAGGATCATCGCGGGACGATGCGCGTCGCGCTTTATCGCGCTCAGGTCAGCGGCAACACGTCGCAGGGCAGCGTGCAGGAACTGATGGCGGCCGGCACCATGGCGCTGCAGCCCGTCGCGACCATCAACCTGCCCCGTCGGGCCGACTGGCTCGGCTGGTGATGAGCGAGACGGCCGCGCCCGCATCGACGGTGCGGGGGATGCCCCCCGCGCCGCTCCTCGAGGTGAAGAACATCGAGGTGGTGTACAACGAGGTCATCCTCGTGCTGCGCGGCCTGTCGCTGTCGGTGCCGAAGGGCGAGATCGTCGCCCTGCTCGGCGCCAATGGCGCGGGGAAGTCGACCACGCTGAAGGCGATCTCGGGCCTGCTGCGCACGGAGGAAGGCGAGGTCACCCGAGGCGAGATCCTGTTCGACGGCGAGCGCATCGACGGCATCGTGCCCGATCGCATCGTCCGCCGTGGCATCTTCCAGGTGATGGAGGGGCGGCGGATCGTCTCGGACATGACCTGCATCGAGAATCTGCGCCTGGGCGCCTTCACCCGCACGGACGGAGACGTCAGGCGCGACATCGACATGGTGTTCGACTACTTCCCCCGTCTGCGCGAGCGCACCGGACTTGCGGGCTATCTCTCGGGCGGGGAGCAGCAGATGCTCGCCATTGGGCGTGCCCTGATGGCGCGGCCGCGGCTGATCCTGATGGACGAACCCTCCATGGGCCTTTCGCCGCTGCTGGTGAAGGAGGTCTTCGGGATCATCCGGCGGCTCAATCGCGACCTCGGCATCACCATCCTGCTGGTGGAACAGAATGCGCGCATGGCCTTGTCCGTTGCCTCCTATGGATATGTCATGGAACAGGGGAAGGTGGTGCTCGACGGCGCGGCGGCGGCCCTGGCGGAGAATGAGGACGTGAAGGAGTTCTATCTCGGCGGCCATGGCGCCGAGCGGAAGTCGTTCCGCAACCTGAAATCCTACAAGCGGCGGAAGCGTTGGCTGTAGTCCCGGCGACGCTGCGACAGGCTCTTGGCGACGGCGCCAGCCTGGCCGATCCTGATGGCGAGGTGTCCGATGTCCGCGAACCAGATCCCTTCCCTTGATTTCGGCCTCGGCGACGAGGTGGACATGCTGCGCGACACGGTCCGGTCCTTCGCGGCCGAGCGCATCGCCCCGATTGCCGCCGAGATCGACCGCACGGATGAGTTCCCCCGCCACCTCTGGCCCGAGATGGGCGCGATCGGCCTGCACGGCATCACGGTCGAAGAGGAGTATGGCGGGTCGAACATGGGCTACGTCGCCCATTGCGTGGCGATGGAGGAGGTCAGCCGCGCCTCGGCCTCAGTGGGGCTGTCCTATGGCGCGCATTCCAACCTCTGCGTGAACCAGATCCGCCGCAACGGCAGCGAAGACCAGAAGCGGCGCTACCTGCCCAAGCTGATTTCCGGCGAACATCTCGGCGCGCTGGCGATGAGCGAGCCGGGCGCAGGCAGCGACGTCGTCTCCATGCGGCTCCGCGCTGACAAGCGGGGCGACCGCTACGTGCTGAACGGCACGAAGATGTGGATCACCAACGCGCATTACGCGGAGACGATGGTCGTCTATGCCAAGACCGACCCGGCCGCCGGCCCGAAGGGTATCACCGCCTTCATCATCGAGCGCGACTTCAAGGGCTTCCGACCGGCGCAGAAGCTCGACAAGCTCGGCATGCGCGGGTCGCCCACCAGTGAACTCGTCTTCGAGGAATGCGAGGTTCCGGAGGAGAATGTCCTCGGGCAAGTGGGTGGTGGCGTGCGGGTGCTGATGTCCGGCCTGGACTACGAACGCGCCGTGCTGGCGGCGGGTCCGCTCGGCATCCTGCAGGCATGCCTCGACCTGGTCGTGCCCTATGTCCATGAACGCAAGCAGTTCGGCCAGGCGATCGGCGAGTTCCAGCTCATCCAGGCCAAGCTCGCCGACATGTACACCACGCTCAATGCCTGCCGGGCCTATGTCTATGCCGTGGCGCGCGCCTGCGACCAGGGCAAGACGACGCGCAAGGATGCGGCGGGGGCGATTCTCTTCGCGGCGGAGGCGGCAACCAAGGCGGCGCTGGATGCGATCCAGATCCTCGGCGGCAACGGCTATATCAATGAGAATGCGCCGGGCCGCCTGCTGCGCGATGCCAAGCTGTACGAAATCGGCGCCGGCACCAGCGAGATCCGCCGGATGCTGATCGGGCGCGAGCTGTTCAGGGAAACCGCGTGAGCCACATTCTGTCTTCCTCCGTCGATACGCGCTCGGAGGCCTTCCGCGCGAATGCGGCGACGATGCGCGGGTTGCTCGATACGCTGGGTGCGCGCGCGGCGGAGGCCTCCGTCGGCGGGCCTGAAGCTGCGCGCCAGAGGCACGTTGCGCGCGGCAAGCTGCTGCCGCGGGAACGTGTGGAACGGCTGCTCGACCGTGGGGCGCCGTTCCTCGAACTGTCGCCGCTCGCCGCCTATGGCATGTATGGTGGGGAAGTCCCTGGCGCCGGGATGATCACGGGCATCGGCCGGGTCTCGGGCCGGGAATGCGTGATCGTCGCCAATGATGCCACGGTGAAGGGCGGCACCTACTACCCCATCACGGTGAAGAAGCATCTGCGGGCGCAGGAGATCGCGACCCAGAACCGCCTGCCCTGCATCTACCTGGTCGATTCCGGCGGGGCGAACCTGCCGAACCAGGACGAGATCTTCCCCGACCGCGACCATTTCGGTCGGATCTTCTTCAACCAGGCGCGGATGTCGGGGGCGGGCATTCCGCAGATCGCCTCGGTGATGGGGTCCTGCACGGCCGGCGGCGCCTATGTTCCCGCCATGTGCGATGAGGCGGTGATCGTGCGCGAGCAGGGCACGATCTTCCTCGCCGGGCCGCCGCTGGTGAAGGCCGCGACGGGTGAGGTGGTGAGCGCGGAGGATCTCGGCGGCGCCGATGTCCACACGCGGCTGTCGGGCGTGGCGGACCATTTCGCCGCGGACGACATGCATGCGCTCGGCATCGTGCGGCGGATCGTCGCGAATCTCGGTGCGGGGCCGCGCGCGTCGCTGGATGTCCGCGCCGCCGCGCCGCCGCGTCATGACCCGGCCGAACTGCATGGGATCATCCCCCCCGATCTGCGCACGCCGGTCGACGCACGGGAGATCATCGCCCGTATCGTCGACGAGTCCGAGCTCGACGAGTTCAAGCACCGCTACGGCACGACGCTCGTCTGTGGCTTCGCGCGCATCTGGGGCATGCCGGTCGGCATCCTGGCGAATAACGGCATCCTCTTTTCGGAATCCGCGCAGAAGGGGGCGCATTTCGTCGAACTTTGCTGCCAGCGCGGCATTCCGCTGCTGTTCCTGCAGAACATCGCGGGATTCATGGTGGGACGGAAATACGAGGCCGGCGGCATCGCCAAGGACGGGGCGAAGCTGGTCACCGCGGTCGCCTGCGCGAATGTGCCGAAATTCACCGTCATCACCGGCGGGTCCTTCGGCGCCGGGAATTACGGCATGTGCGGTCGGGCCTATTCGCCTCGCTTCCTGTTCACCTGGCCGAATTCACGCATCTCCGTGATGGGCGGGGAGCAGGCGGCGAGCGTGCTCGCGACGCTGCGGCGGGACAATATCGAGGCGCGCGGCGAAAACTGGAGCACCGAGGCCGAGGCGGCGTTCAAGGCGCCGATCCGGGAGAAGTACGAGCGCGAGGGCGATCCCTATTACGCGACTGCGCGGCTCTGGGATGACGGCATCATCGACCCGGCTGATACGCGGGATGTGCTCGGCCTGGCGATGGCCGCTTCCCTGAACGCCCCGATCGAGGAGACGCGCTTCGGCGTGTTCCGCATGTGATGTTCCGCAGTCTTCTGATCGCCAACCGGGGCGAGATCGCCTGCCGCATCATCCGCACCGCGCAGCGCATGGGCATCCGTTGCATCGCCGTGTTCAGCGAGGCCGATGCCGGCGCGCTGCATGTCGCGCTGGCCGACGAGGCGCATCCGATCGGCCCGGCCTTGGCGCGGGATTCCTATCTTCGCGGTGACCATATCATCGCAGTCGCGCGCGCGGCGGGCGCCGAGGCGATCCATCCGGGCTATGGCTTCCTGTCCGAGAATGCGGACTTTGCCGAGGCCTGCAAGGCGGCCGGCATCGTCTTCGTCGGGCCGCCCGCTGCGGCGATCCGCGCCATGGGCAGCAAGGCGGAATCGAAGGCGCTGATGGTCGCGGCCGGCGTGCCCGTGGTGCCCGGCTATCACGGCG
>Ga0075012_10003278_pt1 | contig 15562 bp, 14 predicted proteins | sample All_14_2_FD_71474 | JGI IMG/M metagenome (GOLD analysis project Ga0075012, IMG submission 71474) | Freshwater microbial communities in response to fracking from Pennsylvania, USA - Allegheny Zone_MetaG_DW_15 | ecosystem: Environmental > Aquatic > Deep subsurface > Groundwater > Drilled... | reverse complement strand
CCGTCGGTCAGCAGGCGCAGCCGCTCGCGCAGGGCCTTGTCATAGGCCGAGACGGCGGCGGCATGGTCGGGGTCGGCGGCGAACACCAGCCGGTCGAAGAACCGCAGCCGTTCGGCCCGCGCATCGGAGAACAGCCGGTCCTGTTCCGGCGTGGCCCAGACGGGGCGCAGATGGTCCAGCAACCGTCCGGGCGGTGCGGTCTCGCCATCGATGCGGACCGTGCGCCGGGCCGCCCCGGCCGTCTGAACGCCGGTGCCCAGTCGAACCTCGCCCTCGTCACCGTCCAGGGTGACTGCGACGGCCCAGGCGCGGCCGGTCGCCTCGCCCGCTTCGCGGCGGCCCATCTCGGGCGCCGTGGCCCCGCGCAGCCCCTTGCCGGGGGTCAGCAGGCTGATCGCTTCCAGCAGATTGGTCTTGCCCGCCCCGTTCGGCCCATACAGCACCACCGGCCCCGGCGGCAGGGCCAGGGTCGCCACCGCATAGGAACGGAAGTCGGTCAGGGTGAGGGCGGTGATCAAGGGTGTGCTGGGTGACCGAACCCACAAATCCGCTCATCCCGGCGAAAGCCGGGACCCAGATCTTTCGTGAGGTGGCCTGTTGAAAATTGATGTTCAGGCAATAGCCGTGTCTGCCCTATGGGTTGAGTGAAGGATTGAGCCCTCACACAAGCGGATTGAGGATGGCGTTCTTTACATACATCGTCGCAAGCCGACGCAACGGAACGATCTACACGGGATCCACCGATGACCTCGCCAAGCGGACGGGGGAGCATCGCGACAAGATAAGGCAGGGATTCACCGCCAAGTACGGCGTATCCATTTTGGTCTGGTACGAGGTTCACGAAACCCGTGCCGCCGCTTTCAAGCGGGAGCGTCAGATCAAGGAGTGGAAGCGGGTCTGGAAGCTGGAACTGATCGAAAAGGCCAATCCGAGCTGGGATGATCTCTTCGACACCCTATTCTGACGCGTTGTCTCTCACGAAGAACTGGGTCCCGGCTTTCGCCGGGATGAGCGGAGTATTTTAAATCAGTCAGCGAACATAAACGCCGCACTGGATTCCAAGCTTACGTGCTTCTGAACTAAATAGGTTCGCGCGTGAAAAGTTGCCCAATCTTTTCGATCTTCTTGATAATTTAAACAATCGAATCATTCGATCGATTCTGAGAGAAATAACCATTCTAGTGCTCGTCTGTATAGCGCGCCTCGTATAGGCGAGTTTGATTATACGCCTGAGCATCAGGGAGTAATCAAGCCTAAACCCGCAGCGGCATCAGCACATACTGGACGCCAGGATCGCCGGGATCGAGGACGAGTGTGGGCGAGGCCGGGTCGGCGAATTTGAACATGGCGGTCTCGCCGGTGATCTGGCCGGCGACGTCCATCAGGTACCGGGCGTTGAAGCCGATCTCGAACGGCTCCTCGGAATAGCCGATCTCGATCTCTTCCTCGGCCTGACCGGCTTCCATGTTGCGGACGGTCAGCTTCACCCGGTCGGTGTCGAAGGCCAGTTTCACCGAGCGGCTCTTTTCCGCCGAGATGGTGGCCACCCGGTCGACGGCCGAGGCGAAGACGGCGTTGTCGATGTCGGCCTGTTTGTCGTTCCCCTTGGGGATGACCCGCATATAGTCGGGGAAGGCCCCGTCGATGACCTTGGACGTCAGGGAGGCCTGGCCGAACTCGAAGCGGATCTTCTGGGCCGAGACCTGGACCTCGACCGGACCGGAGCCGTCGTCCAGCAGGCGGCGCACCTGATCCACCGTCTTGCGCGGCACGATCACGCCGGGGCCTCCGGCGGCCCCCTCGGGCGCAGGGGTTTCGGCCAGGGCCAGGCGGTGACCGTCGGTCGCCACGGCGCGCAGCATGGGTACGCCCGCCTCGGCCACGGTGTGCAGATAAAGGCCATTCAGATAATAGCGCGTCTCCTCGGTCGAGACGGCAAAGCGGGTCTTGTCGATCAGCCGGGCCAGGTCTTCCTTGGGCATGGCATAGCGGGTGCCCGAGGCATCGCTGGACATGATCGGGAAGTCCCCGGCGGGCAGGACCGGCAGGTTGAATTTCGACCGCCCGGCCGAGACCACCAGGCGCGGATCGTCGCCGTTATAGGACAGGGACACCTCGGCCCCGTCCGACAGCTTGCGGACGATTTCGTACAGGGTATGGGCGGGGGCGGTGATCTGACCCTCGACATGGACCTGGGCCTCGGCCTCGTCGGTCATCTCCATGTCCAGGTCCGTGGCGGCGAACGACAGGCGATCGCGCCCCGCCGACAGCAGGACATTGGACAGGATCGGGATGGTGTTGCGTCGTTCGACCACACTCTGCACATGGCCCAGGGCCCGGAGAAGCGCGGATCGTTCGATGGTCAGCTGCATATCGTCTCGCCCGGTTGCGGCGACTCGCATGAGCGTCACCGCGGATTGAGGGCCTTGGACACTAGCGGATTGGGCGCGCGGGGCAACGGGGGACTGTCGTTACTGCCGGGGATAGTCCTGAGACCAGTGAGCAAGAGGTGAAGAGTGAGCGAAGGCGTGAGCGAGGCGATGGTGCTGGCTCACCTCTTGCTCACTTTTCACTTTTCACGTGCGGCACATCATCCCCGCAGCTTGCGGGTCAGGGCCTCGACGTCGCGGGCGATCTGGTCGTCGGCGGCCATCAACTCCTCGACCTTGCGGACCCCATGCAGGACGGTGGTGTGGTCGCGCCCCCCGAAACGGCGACCGATGTCGGGATAGGAGCGCGTCGTGTGCTGCTTGCACAGCCACATAGCGATCTGGCGGGGGCGGGCGACGGCGCGGGTGCGGCGCTCGCTCAGCAGGTCGGCCTGTTTCAGGCTGAAATGATCGGCGACGGTCTTCTGGATCTCATCGACGGTGATCCGGCGATCGGGACCGCCGCGCAGGGCCGCGCCCAGCAGGCCCTTGACCTCCTCGACCGTCAGGGCCGACAGCCGGGTGCCCGCGACGGCCGCCAGGGTGTTCACGGTGCCTTCCAGCTCGCGCATCGAGCCGGGGGTACGATCGACCAGATGCTCCAGCACATCGGGACGGGCCTCGCCTGAGACGACGCCCAGGCGACCCAGGGCCTCCAGGCGATGGCGGGCGACGGCCAGCTTCAGGGCGCGATCGGCCGGTTCGACCGGGCAGGTCAGGCCGGACGCCAGATGACTGCGAAGGCGGGGCTCGACCTCGGTCAGGGCCATGGGCGGGCGGTCGGCGGACAGGACGATCCGCTTGCCGTCCTCGATCAGGGCCGTCAGGGTCGACAGCAGTTCTTCCTGGGTCGAGGCCTTGCCGCCGACGAACTGGACGTCGTCGATGAGCAGCATATCGGCCCCGCGCAGACTGTCCTTGAAGGCCGCGGTCGAGCGATCCTGCATGGCGCGCACAAAGGTCGACAGGAACCGCTCGGCCGTCAGATAGACCACCTTGGCATCGGGCCGCAGGCGCTGGGCCTCCCAGGCGATGGCGTTCAGCAGGTGGGTCTTGCCATAGCCGTATGGGCCGCAGAAGACGATCGGGTTGAAATGGCCATCCGCCCACTGGGCCGCCTGGCGGGCGATGGCCAGGGCGAAGGCGTTGCCCTGACCCTCGACGAAGCTGTCGAAGGTCAGCCGCTCCTGCAGACCGGCCGCGCGGACGGCGCGCGCGCCGTCGGCCACGGGACCGACGGTGGCGGCCGGAATGGGTGAGGCGATGGTCGGCAGAGCGGTGTCAACGCGCGGGATGGCACAGGCCGGGGGGGCCGAGCCCATCTCGGCCCGGCAACGGACGTCCAGCCGACGCGACAGGCCGTCCAGGCCCAGCCACAGCTCGTTCATCCGGCGCAGGGCGTTCTTGCGGACCCAGTCGCGGGCATAGACGGTGGGCGTGACCAGGACGAGCTGGCCCGACCCGTCCAGGCGGACCGTCGACGGGGCGATGTAGGAACTGAACGGACCCTCGCCGATCTCGGCGCGAAGGCGCAGCGCGGCCTCGCTCCAGATGCGATCCGGATCGGTCATTCCTGCGGTCACCCCCGCCATAGCCACGCCTCCCGTCATCTCAGCCACCCAGCGTTCCTTCCCATCAGACGACGCCCTTCGGAGGCCGGATCGCAGGGACGACGGTTCCCGTCTCGTGAAGCGAGGGCTTCACAAGGGGGGCCGACCTTGCGGACAGACTGCTCCCGCCGACACGGAACCATGTCCCGCGCCGCCTTCATCCGTGTTGGGATGGAAGTGCGTTAGAGGCCAAAACTTAACCTCGGCGCGGTGCGGGTCAACGCTGATTCGTCGGAGCGAAAGCAGTTAAATTTGTTGACTCCGCTAAAGCCAAATCAGGCTTGGGAATTTGCTCAATTCGCCACCGGGGCGAGCGTCGATTCCCCTGTCGGCGTTTAGCGGCAGACACGAATATGGCGAGAGAGCATGGGCCCTCTCGCCATTGAATTCTATGGAGTTTACCACGACAGGCCCGTGAAAGGCCGTCCGAAGGCGTCAGATCAGGCTGCCGAAATTTTCTTAAGCTGAGCCGCCAGTCGGCTGACCTTGCGCGAGCCCGTGTTCTTGTGAACGACGCCCTTTGAGACGGCGCGCATCAGCTCGGACTGGGCCTCGATGAAGGCGGTCTTGGCGGCACCGGCGTCGGCGGCGGTGATCGCCTCCTGGAAGCGGCGCAGATAGGTGCGGACGCGGGTGCGACGCGCGCGGTTCACTTCGGTCCGCGCTTCGATCTTGCGGATCGCCTTACGGGCGCCGGGGTTGTTGGCCATCAGTCAAACCTATGGTGCGAAAACGCCGCGGACCACACGTCCACGGCGCGAAAATCTCAAGAGCGGGCGGCTATAGCCGAAAGGGTCGCGCCCGGCAAGCCGAGTCTTGGGAAGTCTGGCGACCGGCTGCCGACCTGACGTCGTCTGACGCCATGGGCAGCAAGCCTTGCCATAAGCACGGCAAGCGCCGCTAGCTCCGTGATCAAGGGATGGGGACTGAAAATGATCACGATCGACAAGCAGCCGAAGATGATGGTGGCGCTGGCCATAATGGGCGCACTGGTCAGCGGCTGTTCGATGGCCGAGCTGGAACAGTTCAATGCCGACCTGGACGACTATGGCCTGGTCTATGAAGACATCGGCCCGACCGAGCAGCGCCTGCCCTGCGCGGCGGGCGGCCACCTGGTCGCGATCAGCCAGATCACCGACAGCCGGCAGTCGCTGAACGTCGTCAACCGCGGCCGTCGTCAGGCCCGGGTCGAGGTGCTGGTGGCGGGAGAGGTCATCCACGACTGGACCCTGGCCCCGGGCGGGCGATCGGCGACCTATTACCATTCGCCGCGACTGACCATCGAGTTCGAGACGACCTGCTAGTAGAGAGGCGACAGCGGATCGATCGATGATCAGATCGGCGGAAACCGCCTCAACCATTCCTCGACCTCCGGTCGAAGGTCTTCGGGCGGGGACGTCCCGAAAAGCACGTGCGTGGCGACTTCCGGACGAGGATGAATGAGGCTCTTGGAACCCCTGGCGCTCAGCCAGACGGGAAGGCTGCCCTGGCGCACGAACATCTGGATCATGGCGACGGCCACCGGATGCTTGAAGTTTTCGGGGCCATCGTTGGAGCGGACCACGATGAAGAGCCGCTCCATGGGATTGCGAGGCGGAAGGTGACGATCGATGACCGCACTGACGCCGCATCGGTCAGGTCGCGCCTCGTCGGGAAGAACCTTGGTTCGTCGCCACAAGCAGAACCACGTGCGGCAGGCCTCGGGCCGCTGGTCGTAGACGCTGCATCCCGACCCGGTGCAATGGCGGCACAATTCCCCCGCAGGCTTGGCGAAAGCCTCGTCCTTTATTCGAAGAATCTTGCAGCAGACGACGCAGTCCCCGCATTCGCGCCCGGGCACCAGGTCGGTGGTCAGATGATCGACCATCCGGGTGACCGGTCCTTTTGCTTTCTCAATCATGTCAGCGCCCCGTGAACACCGGTTTCCGCTTTTCGACGAAGGCGGCCATGCCTTCCTTCTGGTCGTCGAAGGCGAACAGGCTGTGGAACAGGCGGCGTTCGAACTGCACGCCCTGGGTCAGGGTCGTCTCCAGGGCCGCATTGACCATTTCCTTGTTGGCCATGACGGCCAGGGGGCTCTGGGCCGCGATCCGAGCCGCGATCTTGCGGGTCTCGTCCAGCAGCTGGTCGTGCGGGAAGACGCGCGACGCCAGGCCCGCGCGTTCGGCCTCGGCGGCGTCCATCATGCGGGCGGTCAGCACCATGTCCATGGCCTTGGACTTGCCCACCAGCCGGGTCAGGCGCTGGGACCCGCCGATGCCGGGGGCGACACCCAGGTTGATCTCCGGCTGGCCGAATTTCGCCTTGTCCGAGGCTACGATGAAGTCGCACAGCATGGCCAGTTCGCAGCCCCCGCCCAGGGCAAAGCCGTTGACCGCCGCGATGATCGGCTTTCTGAACCGCACGATCCGGTCATGGCCGTGGGCGAAGAAATTGCCCTTGTACATATCGGCATAGGACTGATCGGACATCTCCTTGATGTCGGCGCCGGCGGCAAAGGCCTTGTCGCCCGATCCGGTCAGGATCAGGCAGCGCACGCTGTCGTCAGGCTCGATCGCGTCGAGGAAGGCGGCCAGGTCCGCGAACAGGGCGGAGTTCAGCGCATTCAGCGCCTCTGGCCGGTTCAGGGTCACGACCGCATAGCCGTCCGCATGGCGTTCGATCAGCAGGGTGGAATAGGCATCGGCCATGGGCGGGCACTCCAAAGGGCATCTGCAGGCGTCTTAGCCCCGCCGGGCACCAACGGAAACACCCGGGCTGAAGCGGATTCTCGGGAGCCGTTCGAAAATTCGCGCGTTGAGGGATTAGTGACGTTTTCAAGATGAACTGCAAAGGTTATGGTGACAGTTCAAACACGGCGCGACACGAGCGCGTCGGTTGATGGGAGGATAGCATGGTACTCTCGTTCAAGGCTCTGCGGCGCTGGTTCTACGACCGCGGTCTGGTCCTGGCGCTGGTCGGCAGCCTGATGTTCTGGCTGATCGCCGGACGGGCGCTGGTCGGTCTTTTCCATGACGGTGGCCTTCTCCGACTCGGCTGACGCTGCGCCCCATACCCCTTGCCCGACAGGAGTCGGCTTGCGAGTTTCGCGCTGTCTCAATCGCGCAAGGCCCATGATGTCCTCTTTCAAGCCCATCCGCCGGGCCGCCCAGGCCTGGACGCTGTCCGCCCTTTTGAGCCTGGCGGCCGGTGCAGCCTTTGCCCAGACTGCCCCCCAAGGTCCCGCCTTGTCGCCGGGCTCCGGCGTCGATGCCGTCTTCGCCCGCTGGGACACCGACCGTACGCCGGGCTGTGCCGTCGGGATCGAACGTGAGGGGGCGTCTCCGTGGCTCCGCGCCTATGGCCTGGCGGAGATGGAACATGGGGTCAGGGCGACACCCGATACCGTCTATGAGGCCGGCTCGGTGTCCAAACAGGTCGTGGCGGCGGCGATCCTGTTGCTGGTGCAGGACGGTCTGATCGGGCTGGACGACGATGTCAGGCGGTACGTGCCCGAACTGCCTGACTATGGAACGCCCATTACCATTCGGATGCTGCTGAACCATACCAGCGGCCTGCGCGACTGGGGCGCGGTGGTGGAGATGGAGGGCTGGCCGCGCGGCACCCGAACGGTCACCAATGACGACACGGTCCGCGTCATGGCCCGCCAGCGCCAGACCAATTTCAGGCCCGGCAGCGAGTGGCAGTACACCAATGCCGGCTATAATCTGTCGGCCGTCATCATTCAGAGGATCACGGGCCAGAGCCTGGCCCAGTTCACCCAGGACCGGCTGTTCCGGCCCCTGGGTATGACCCACAGCCGCTGGCGGGACGATTTCAGCGCCGTCGTGCCCGGCCGCGCCGTCGCCTATGGCCGCCGGGACGGGGCCTATCATCAGGCCATGCCGTTCGAGAATGCCTATGGCAACGGCGGTATGCTGACCACGATCGAGGACTTGCTGAACTGGAACCGCGCGCTGGATGACGGGCGGCTGCCCCCGGCGATCGTCCAGGCCATGCAGACACGCGGCACGGCAGGCGGGCGACAGATCGCCTATGGATTGGGCCTGTTCGTGGATCGCTATCGCGGGGTGACCGAGGTGGCGCATTCCGGCTCCACCGCCGGGTACCGGGCCTGGCTGGGTCGATATCCCGAGGAAGGCCTGTCGATCGCCGTGCTGTGCAATACGGCCGAGGCCGACGGCGGGGCCCTGGGCCGATCGGTCGCGGCCCTCTATCTGCCGGACCGGTCCGACCCGGTGGCCGAGACCCAGACCTTCGTGGAGGGCCGGACCCCGCCGCCGCCCGGCCTGTTCGTCGGGGAGGGGGCCGAGGCCCCGCTGACCCTGGCCGCCGATGCCGAGGGCCGTCCGACCCTGGGGGGCCAACGCCTGGTCCAGACCGGCCCCGACCAGTACCGGATGGGATCGGCCACCGTCACCGTCCTGTCCGACGACAGCCTGGAGGTGGCGACCGTCGATCGTGGAACCGTCGCCTATACGCGAAAGCCGTGGTTCCTGCCGGTGCCGGCCGACCTGGACGCCTTCGTCGGCACCTATGTCAGCGACGAAATTCCTGTGCGGATGACGGTGTCGATCGCGGGCGGCAGCCTGACCCTGGCGCGCGGACGGGACGCGTCGCAAACCCTGTCACCCGCCCAGACCGATACCTTCGTCGGCGGCCCCGGCACGATCTGGTTCGAACGCGATGGCTCTGGTCGGGTGGCGACCTTGCACCTCAACAACGGACGGATCCGCGACCTGCGACTGACGCGGGTGGAGTAGGGGCCTCAGCGCCTCTGGCAGGACGGACAGAAGAAGGTCGAGCGGCCGCCCTGGACGATGCGCCGGACCACCCCGGTGCAGCCGTGGCCCAGGCAGGGCTGACCCTCGCGGCCATAGACGTCGAACCGGTGCTGGAAATAGCCCTGGCCGCCGTCGGCATTGGCGAAGTCGCGCAGGGTCGATCCGCCCGCCGCGATCGCATCGTTCAGAACGTCGCGGATCACCGCCGTCAGCCGCTCCAGCCGGGGGCGGCTGATCCGGCCCGCCGCGATCAGCGGGGATATCCGCGCGCGATACAGAGCCTCGCAGACATAGATATTGCCCAGGCCGGCGACGATCTTCTGATCCAGCAGGCTGACCTTCACATTCTGCTTTCGATCCGCAAAGGCTTTGGCCAGATGGGCGGCGGAGAAGCCGTTGCCGAGCGGCTCGGGCCCCATTGCGGCGAACCAGGGATGGGTCTCGACGGCGTCGGTAGCGATCAGGCCCATGAAGCCGAAGCGGCGGGCATCGGCGAACCCGATCCGGGTCACGGCGTCGTCCCGGACGGCGCACAGGCTCATATGCTCATGCTTGCCCGCGATCGGCGCAGGCTCGACGAACTCGCCCAGTTGGGTGCCGTCCAGGGTGAACCGCCCGGTCATGCCCAGGTGGCTGACCCAGGTCTCGCCGGTCGACAGCGGCATCAGCAGATATTTGGCGCGCCGATCCAGGCGGAGCACCGTCGCGCCGTCCAGGCGTTCGACGAACCGTTCGGGAAAGGGAAACCGCAGATCGGGCCGGTTCTGACGCACCCGCGTCAGGCGCGCCCCGGCCAGGACGGGCTCCAGGCCCCGGCGCACGGTTTCGACCTCGGGAAGTTCAGGCATGGACCGGCCTTAGACTGTGGTGCCGTGCCCGACTAGGGCCGCAAGCGTGACAGTTTCGCAGGGACCGGATCAAGCCCAACACAATCGCCGTCAAACCTCCACCGAAGCGACGTCCGGCTGTGACGCGCGCGCCAAACGAGTCGGGCAGGACCGTCACAGGTCATCCGATCGGGGGATATGATGAGCCGAGCCTTGGCAGCGGTGTGGAGCCTGACGGCGGTCGGCCTGGGGAAACGCCAGGCGGTGACGTGGCGACGGGCCTGGGCCCTGCGCGAACGCCGGTTCGACGCCCTGCTGATGGCCCTGGGCACCACCATGGTCCTGAGCCTGTATTTCTGGCTGCTGCCGGGGGTGGACCTGGCGCTGGCCGACGCCTTCCATTCTCCGGACGCGGGCTTTGCCCTGTCGCAGTCGCCGGTGCTGAAGGCCTTGCGGAAAAGCTCGACCCTGGGTTTGGTCGCCGTGTTCCTGACCGCCGTCATCCTGATGGTCAGGGCGGGGATGAGAGGCGGCTGGCGGGGACTGATGACCGCGCGTCGATCCTGGTGCGTGCTGGCGGGGCTGATCATCGGGCCGGTGCTTCTGGTCAATGGCCTGCTGAAAGGCCAGTGGGGACGTCCCCGGCCGGTGCATCTGGAGGCCTTCGGGGGTGACGCCCCCTATGTCGAGGTCTGGCGTGTCAGCGACTGGTGCGCCTCCAACTGCTCCTTCGTTTCGGGCGAGAGCGCCTCTGCTGCCTGGATGGTCGCGGCGGTCGTGCTGCTGCCCCAGCCCTGGCGCGGTCGCCTGCTGCTGCCCGTGCTGACCTATGGTGCCGCCCTGTCGGTGAACCGGATTGCGTTCGGCGGCCATTTTCTGTCAGATACCCTCCTGTCGTGGTCTCTGGTGGCATCCGTGATGGCCTTGCTCTGTGCTGTATTGCTGCCTCGCGTCGCGGAAGCACGCGTCCGCAGACGCCATCGCGACCGTGCCGGAGCCTTGCCCGCCGGCTCGTGACGACCGTTTCATCCCGCTTTCCTGATCATCATTGGCTCGCCGTTCTGGCGATCGTCCTTGGCGTGACCGGCGTTCGCCTGATCGGCCTGTCGCTGGCCCATGTCGATTTGGGTGTCGATGAAGCGCAATACTGGCTGTGGGCTCAGGACCCGGCCTGGGGCTATTACTCCAAGCCGCCGATGGTGGCCTGGCTGATCGGCGGGGCACAGGCGGTCTGCGGGCCGTCAGAGGCCTGTATCCGCGCGCCGGCCGCCCTGGCCTGGGCCGGGACCAGCCTGTTCGTCTTCGCCACCGCACGGCATCTGTTCGGCCCCAGGGTGGGACTGGTCGCGGCGCTCGCCACCCTGCTGGCCCCCGGCGCGATCTTTTCGGCGCGGATCATATCGACGGATGCGCCCCTGTTGCTGTTCTGGGCGGCGGCCCTGTTCGCCCTGGTCCGGTTGAGAGCGGGCGGCGGCCTGGGCTGGGCCCTTCTGCTGGGGGCGGCGATCGGCCTGGGGCTGCTGTCCAAATACGCCATGCTGTATTTCGTCGGCGGGCTGGTCTTGGCCGCCGTCTTCGATCCCGCCACGCGGCGTGCGGTGGTATCCCGATGGGGCCTGGTGGCGCTGGGGATCGGACTGCTCGTCCTGGCTCCCAACCTCGCCTGGAATCTGGCCAACGGTCTGGCGACGGTCAGGCATACGGCCGACAATGCTTCGGGCGGAGGGCTGACGCCGGGGATCGTCGATCCCCTCGCGTTTGCGGCGGCGCAGTTTTTCATCGCGGGCCCGGTGGTCTTCACGGGTTTCGCCTGGGCCGTCTGGGTTTGGTTGAAGGGACGGGCAGGGGCGGATGAGCGGCTGCTGATCCTGTTCTCCCTGCCGATTTTCACAGCCTTGATCGTCGTGGCGACCCTGACGCGTGCCCATGCCAACTGGGCGGCCAGCGGTCTGATCGCGGCCTTTATCCTGGGCGCGCTGGTCCTGGTGCGGGCCAGGCGAACGGGCTGGCTGATCGGCGGGTTCGTTTTCGCCCTGGCCTTTCAGGCCCTGACCCTGTGGGGCGACGCCCACGCGGACCGCTGGGTGGTGGCGGGCGAGACGCCCTATGCACCCGTCCTGGGCTGGGCGGACTTCGCACGGACTCTGGCCGATCGGGCCGAGGCCAATGGGGCCGCCGTCATCGTGGCCGAGCGGCGGGCCGAGATCGCGGCCCTGGCCTATTATGCGCGCGAGCGTGACGTGACGGCCAAGGCCTGGCCGCCGGGGCCCGGCCGTGCGGCCCAGAACCATTTCCAGATGAGCCGAGCCCTGACCGGTGACGAGCCGGGACCGGTCCTGGCCGTCAGCGCCTGTCCGGGGGGGCAGCGTTTCGCCGCCGCCTTTGGGCGGGTCACGGATCTGGGGCCGATCTCCACCCCGGTAGGGCCGATCGAGCGCCGCACGGTTCACCTGTTCCTGCTGGACCAGCCGCGCCTGCCCCTGACGACTCCCACAGGCTGTCCGGATCGGTAGCCCCGTTGCCGTCGGACGCAATCTCGGCTTAGGTCCGCCGATCGCGTTTCAGGACCACCGAGCATGACCGACACCCCGACCCCGTCCGCTGCGACCGGCCGCCGTCTGGAGTTCACCCTGCGGGCTCTGGTGCTGGGGGCCTTGCTGGGCATCGTCTTCACGGCGGCCAACACCTATCTGGGGCTGAAGGTCGGGCTGACCTTCGCCTCGGCCATCCCGGCGGCGGTCATCTCCATGGCCATACTGCGGGCGTTCAAGACCTCGACCATCTGGGAAAACATGACCGTCCAGACCGTCGCTTCGGTCGGCGGCGCGATGAGTGCCATCATCTTCGTGTTGCCGGGCCTGGTCATGGTCGGCTGGTGGCTGGAGTTTCCGTTCTGGGAATCGGTGATGATCTGCGCCTTCGGCGGCGTGCTGGGCGTGACCTTCTCGATCCCGCTGCGCCGAGCGCTGGTGGTCGAGGGCGGCCTGCCCTATCCCGAGGGCGTGGCGGCGGCCGAGGTGCTGACCGTCGGCTCGCGCGGGGCCGAACAGACCGACAGCGCGGTGCGCGAGAATGCGGCGGGCCTGTGGGTCGTGGTCACCGGGGCGGTGGTCTCGGCGGCCTATGCCCTGCTGGTGGCGGGCCGGGTGTTCGCAAGCGAGGCGGCACGATTCTTCAAACTGCCGGTGGCTCTGGGCGGCGGGGCGACGGGCCTGGGTTTCGGTATGCAGTTCGCCCTGTTGGGGGCCGGGCATCTGATCGGTCTCAGCGTCGGCCTGGCCCAGCTGTTCGGCCTGATCCTGGCCTGGGCCATCGCGGTGCCCATCCTGACCAGCCCCGACACCATCGCCTGGCTGACCGCCAACGGCATTCCGTCCATCGCCACCACTCTTGAGCCCGGAGCCGCCGCAGAGGAACTGGCCGGCACGGTCTGGGCCCGCGAGGTTCGCTTCATGGGGGCGGGCGTGATCGGCGTGGCGGCCCTGTGGACCCTGATCAAGCTGGCAGGACCGCTGATCGGCGGCTTGGCCTCGGCCCTGGCGGCCAATCGTCGTCGTCAGGGGGGCGAGGTGCTGGATCGGACAGAACAGGACATTCCCATCGGCTTCGTCGGCCTGATCTCGGTCGCCTGTCTGGTCGGGATCGCGGGCCTGCTGGCCTGGTTCGCCCAGGGCAATCCGACCCTGGCCGGATCGACCGCCCTGCTGGTCGGGGGAGGCCTAGTCTATGTCATCGTCATCGGCTTCGCCGTGGCCGCCATCTGCGGCTATATGGCCGGACTGATCGGCTCGTCCAACAGCCCGGTCTCGGGCGTGGGCATCCTGGCCGTGGTGATCGCCTCGCTGCTGATGCTGGGCGTGCTGGCCCTGGCTGGACTGCCGGCGGATCCCTCGGTGGTGGCCTTCGCCCTGATCGTCACCGCCGTCGTCTTTGCCGTGGCGGTCATCGCCAACGACAATCTGCAGGACCTGAAGACCGGCCAACTGGTCGGGGCCACGCCCTGGCGTCAGCAGGCGGCCCTGATCGTGGGCGTGGGCGCCGGGGCCCTGGTCATCCCCCTGATCCTGAATCTGCTGAACCAGGCGTTCGGCTTTGCGGGCGGCCCGCCGGGGATTGCGGACGAGCCGCTGGCCGCGCCCCAGGCGACGCTGATCTCGGCCCTGGCCAAGGGCGTGATCGAGGGCGGACTGCGATGGGACCTGATCGGGCTGGGGGCCTTGATCGGCGTGGTCATCATCGTTCTGGACATCATACTGCGCGCTGCGACCAAGGATCGGATGAAGCTGCCGCCCCTGGCCGTGGGGATCGGCTTCTATCTGCCGGCCGCCGTCACCACCATGCTGGTGGTCGGGGCTGTCTGCGGATGGCTGTATGACCGGGCGATCAAGACGACGCGGTTCGCCGACGTCGGGCGGCGGATGGGCGTGCTGCTGGCGTCGGGCCTGATCGTGGGCGAGAGCCTGTTCCTGGTCATGACCGCCGGGGTCATCGTCGGCACGGGCAATGACGCCCCGTTCGCCATGCTGCCCGAGGGCTCGACCTGGCCGGCGATGCTGGCGGGCATCGTGACCTTCGCCGTCGTGGTGGTGGCGCTGTACGCCTGGACCCGCAGCCGGTCGGCCAAGGTCTGAGGGTGAGCCCCGCCCCGTGATCGCGGGGCGGGGCCTGGCGTGTTACTCCGGCCGCTGCATCGGCGTGCGGGCGCGGGCGGAGGCGCGTTGGGCTTCAAGTTCGTCAGGCAGGAGCGGCACCAGACCCCGGTCCTGAAGATAGCCGCCGCGCCCCGCAGAGGCGTCGGACAGATATTCGGTGATGAACTGTTCCAGGCCCGGCGTCACGCCGATGTGGGCCAGCTTCACATAGATGAACATGGACCGGGCGATCGGATAGTCGCCGGACGAGATGGTCTCCAGCGTCGGATAGATCCCATTGACGCTGGCGGCCTTCACCTGGTCGTTGTTCTGTTCCAGGAAGGAATAGCCGAACACCCCCATGGCCCCCGGCGTGCGGGTCAGGGTCTGGACGATGGCATTGTCGTTCTCGCCCGAGTCGACCCAGACGCCGTCCTCGCGCACCGTATGGGCGATGGCCTCGAACCGGTCGGCATCGCTCTCGGCCAGGGCCGCCAACTGGGGCACGGCCTCGGCCGAGGGGGTAAGGCCCAGTTCGACCCAGGAATCGCGTGTGCCAGAGGTCGGCGGCGGTCCGTACATCAGGATACGCCCGGCCGGCAGACCCGCCCGGACCTGGCTCCAGTCGGTGTTCGGATTGGCGATAAAGCCGTTCGGGCCGGGCACTTGTTTGGCGACGGCCAGATAGAGGTCGGCCCCTTCGAAGGCATAGTCCGTGCCGTTGCGGGCGATGGCGATGACCAGGCCGTCATAGCCGATCTTGATTTCCAGGATGTCGGTGACGCCGTTCGCCTGACACATATCGAACTCGGACCCCTTCATCCGGCGCGAGGCATTGGCGATGTCGGGGGTGGCCGGGCCGATGCCGGCGCAGAAGGCCTGGATGCCGCCGCCGGTGCCCAGGGATTCGACCCGGGGCATGGCGCTGTCGTTGGCGCGCGCAAAATTCTCGGCCACGCGGGTGGTGAAGGGGAAGACGGTCGACGATCCCGCCGCCCATACGCCCGAGCGGGTCCCGCCCTGGCCGCCGTCACAGGCCGATAGGCTGAGCAGGGTCAGGGCCGCGAGGGCCGGGGCGCAGACGCCGGTCGACAGGGTGCGGATCATCGGTTGCCTCGTCTGGATAAGATCGAGCCCCGCTTAGATCAAAGCTGTGTGACGTTACAGCAACCGTTTCCGCATGATCTGCGACAGGGTGTCGATCAGGGTCACGGCCACGATGATGACCACGACGATGGCGGCCACTTCGCGGAAGGCGAAGGCGTTCATCCGGTCGAACAG
>Ga0075012_10003271_pt1 | contig 15595 bp, 11 predicted proteins | sample All_14_2_FD_71474 | JGI IMG/M metagenome (GOLD analysis project Ga0075012, IMG submission 71474) | Freshwater microbial communities in response to fracking from Pennsylvania, USA - Allegheny Zone_MetaG_DW_15 | ecosystem: Environmental > Aquatic > Deep subsurface > Groundwater > Drilled... | reverse complement strand
TGCCTGGGGTGCAAATTTATCAATTGCCGAAACAATTACTTCACATGCCATTTTTATTTCTTCGCTGGAAATGGTCAGTGGCGGGGCGATACGCAGGCTACGGTCGTTGAACAGGAACCAGTCGGTGATGACGCCGTTGGCCACGCAGTCGAGGATGATTTTGCGGAGCAAACCGAAATCGCCCACCTCGACGGCCATAAGTAGCCCAGCGCTGCGGATTTCCTGAATTGCTGGGTGGACGAGCAGTTGACGGAAGAGCGCTTCCTTCTCTGCCACGGTTTCCCAAACTTTGTTGTCGGTGAGGAAACGCAGCGTGGCCAGGCCTGCCGCACAGCTCACCGGATGTCCGCCGAAAGTGGTGATATGCCCCAGCGGCGGCTCGAAACTCAGCACGTCCATCAGCGCTTTCGAGGCAATGAAGGCACCGATGGGCATGCCGCCGCCCATGCCCTTGGCGAGCAGCAATATGTCTGGCACGACACCGTATTTTTCAAAGGCCCAAAGCGTACCCGTGCGGCCGTAGCCCGCCTGAATTTCATCAAAAACCAGCAAAGCACCGACCTCCGTGCAGCGTTTCCGCAGTTTTTCCAGATAAGCATTTTGGGGTAAACGAACCCCCGCTTCGGCCTGCACCGGCTCGACGATGACGCAGGCAGTTTGGGTCGTAATCCTTTCCAAATCGGCCTCGCTGTTGAAATCAATATGCCGGATGCCTGGCAGCAGCGGGTGGTAAGCCTGCGTGAAAGTCGTTGGCGACATGAGGCTGGCGGCCCCTTGTGTACTGCCGTGGTAAGCTTCCCGGCAAGCCACGATTTCAGGGCGGCCCGTGTAGCGCTTGGCGAGTTTCATGGCGCCTTCAGTGGCCTCTGTGCCGGAGTTGGTGAAGTAAACGCTGTCGAGGCTCGGTGGCAAATAGGCGGCAAGCAAGCTGGCCAGTTCCACCTGCGGCGATAGGACGTACTCCCCGTAAACCAGCGTGTGGAGGTATTTGTCGGCCTGCGATTTCACGGCGGCGACCACATCTGGGTGGCGATGGCCCAACACGCTGACGCTGATGCCAGCGATGAGGTCGAGGTAGCGCTTGCCCGCTGTGTCGTAGAGGTAGCTCCCATCGGCCCGCTCGATTTCAAGCGCCATCGGGATGTCGCTGGTCTGGGCGATGTGCTGGAGGAACTGTTGGCGTAGGCTGGACATGCGAGGAGAAATTGATAAATCGAAGATTCACGTTAGTAAATTAGGAAATTTGGAAATTGGGGGCTTAGGATGGCGCTTTTGGAATTTAAGCTTGCCTGTTTCTTAATTTTTTGCAAAAAATATGGTGCAAAGCTAAAAAATGGGTGGGGGAAAATGCTTCAAATGCTCATCTAAACCTGTAATCCAAACTACCTTTGCCCTCGTAAATCTAGCGTTTTGTCGAAACTTGTGGCTTTTTGCGAAGCGAAAAAGGCAGGGCTTAAAACTTTTCAAAGCCTTGAAAGTTCTTGTGAAATGCTAAAAAGGCGGGCGTTGCGTTTGGATTGAAATCACCTTCCCCAAATGCCAAGCCACTAAAATCAACCCATATTATACGGACATCTGACTGTTGAAAATCCATTTATGAATTCTACCAACTTAAGAAATCAACTGCTCCTTAGCCTGTTCTTGCTGCTTTTTTCGTCTTTGGCCTTCGGCCAAAAGCTGACTTCGGTGAAGGGCAAGGTCATAGACAAGGAAACCAAAGAACCCGTGCCGTTTGCAACGGTTGCCTTCAAAGGCACCACTGTGGGCACCACCACCGACCTCGATGGGGCCTATGAACTGGACGCAAAAATCGCCAGTACGCAAATTGAAGTGGCCAGTTTGGGCTACGAAACCCTTCTGCTTCCAGTCACGATGGGCGAAAAGCAGACCATCAATGTGGAACTGGAATCCTCGTCTATTACGCTCGGTACTGCTGTCATTGTTGAGAAAAGTGGCAAATACAAACGTAAAGACAACCCCGCCGTTGACCTGATGCGCAACGTCATTGCCAACAAGGACAAGAACCGACTGGAAGCCGAGGACTACTACGAAGTGGACAAGTACGAGAAAGTCCAATTTGACATCAACAACTTTGATACGGAGGCATTGCGCAAGCGAAAAGCCTTTAAAAACTACCAGTTCATACTCGACCACGTGGATACTTCTGAGGTGAACGGCAAGACCTTCCTGCCATTTTTCATCCAAGAAATGTCGTCTAAAATCTTCTACCGCCGTGACCCAGATGGCCGCAAGGAGCATCGCTACGGAATCAAGATTACGAGCATGAAGGAATACATAGACGACAAGGACTTGACGGATATGACCGAAGTGCTTTACCAAAAAGTGAACCTCTACGAAAACAATGTCAGGTTATTGGACCTGGATTTTATGAGCCCGCTTAGCACCTCGGCAATTGGATATTACAGGTTTTACATTCAGGACACCCTGGAGATAAATGGCACGCCAGTAATTAAGATGTCAATATATCCTGAAAACGACCAGAACATCGCATTTCAGGGGGACATATATATCACGATGGGCGATACCGCCACGCTTGCCTTGGTGAAGGCTGACCTTGGCATCACCCGCCATATCAACGTCAACTTCGTGCAGGACCTCCGATTGGAGCAGGAGTTCATGCAGCTCGAAAACGGCATGTGGGTGCGCAAGGAAGACCAAGTGGTCATGGATTTTGCCATTACCAAAAAAGGTTCTGGTTTTTACGGCACTCGCACGGCCTCGTACGATGACTACGTCCTCCACCAGGCCCGGCCCGACAGCCTGTACGACGGCTCGGAGAAAATCGTGGAAGTGGACAATGTATATGCCAAGGACGAAGCCTTCTGGCAGGGCGCCCGCCATACGCCACTGACGGCCAAGGAACAGGGCATCTACCAGATGATTGACACGATACAAGGCATGCCGAGCTTCAAGCGGACGATGCAGATTCTGGGGCTGCTCTTCACGGGCTACAAGGCTTTTGGGCCAGTGGACATAGGGCCTGTTGCCAATTTTTACAGCTTCAACCCTGTGGAGGGAACCCGCATCAAGTTTGGTGGCGAGACCAATTTGAAGTTCAATAAAAAACTCAGTATCGGCGGCTACGGCGCCTACGGCTTCAAGGACAAGGAGTTCAAGTACGCAGGCTTTGCGACGTACTCCTTCCGGGACGACTTCAAAAAGAACCCGAAGCACTACGTGAAGGCTTTGTACCAGAAAGAAGTAAGCCTCGTCGGGCAGATTTTGGTGCTGAACAGCCCCGACAACTTCTTCCTCTCCTTCCAGCGTGGTACCCGTGACAGGATGCTTTTGTTGAACAAAATCCAAGGCGAGTATTTCTTGGAAACTGACAACCACCTGAGCTACCAGCTTACGTACACGAACACCCGGAACCGAAAATACGGCACTACGGATTTTGCCTATTTCCGCAAGGATGACGAGCAGCGGCTCGACACACTCCACTACAATGAATTTACCACCAGCGACATCGGCCTGACGCTGCGCTGGGCACCCAACGAACAGTACCTGCAAGGCCGCACCTACCGCACACAGTTGTTCAACAAATACCCGATTTTCACCTTGAAAATGAATGCGGGCGTGAAAGCGCTGAACGGAGACTACGCCTACCAGAGTGCTTCTTTGAACATTGTGAAGCGCTTTTACCTTTCATTCGTAGGTGTGACAAGGATGGACTTCGAGGCTGGCAAAATCTGGGGCAATGGCGTGCCGTACTTCCTGCTTAATACCCCGAAGGCCAACCAGACCTACACCTACCGCACCAACTCGTTCAACATGATGAACTATCAGGAATTCGTGAACGACCAATATGCTTTTATCATGCTGGAGCACAATTTTAACGGCTGGATTCTCAACAAAATACCCTTGCTGCGCAAACTGAAACTGCGGGAAGCCGTCACCTTCAAAGCCATTTATGGTGGCCTGTCGGACAGCAACGACCCCGATAAACACCCAGAGTTCATTCAGTTCCAGAACGACGCAGAGGGCCGCCGGGTGAACTACACCCTACAGGACAAACCCTACATCGAGGCAAGCATTGCAGTGGGCAACATCTTCAAGGTGCTTCGTTTCGACCTTGTCCGGCGCTTCAATTACCTCGATAACCCCGAAGTGCCATCCATGTTTGGCGTGAAGGGACTCGGCCTGCGTGTCAAGGCACAGGCTACTTTCTAGGCAATGTGATTCCTTGGGCAAACCAACCTGCTACGGCCTTGGTTTTGATTTAATTCGAAGCCACACGCAGCAGTAACGCCTTTAATTTTGTTAGTGTAACGGGCGCATGCATTTGTGCAACCGCCAATATCTGAAGCGACTATGAGCGACAATTTATTGAAAAAATATGGTCAGCCGCTGGTGTATCGGGTCATCAACCCGCTCATCGAACTGCTGGTGCGCTGGCGGGTGCAGCCCAACACCATCACGACCATAGGCTTGGTCATCAACACTTTTGCGACTATCATTTTTATTATTGGAGGAGAATACGGCGAGCGCACCGACCACTCCTACATCGGTTGGGCGGGCTTGGTGATACTTTTTGCTGGGCTTTTTGACATGATTGATGGCCGGCTGGCCAGGGTCGGGCACATGGCCTCCCCCTACGGCGCCCTCTTCGATTCGGTACTGGACCGCTACAGCGAACTCATCATGTTCCTTGGGATTTGCTGGTATTTGGTGGCGCACCACTACTTCCTCAGCTCGCTGTTTGCCTTCATTGCACTGATTGGGTCGCTGATGGTGAGCTATATCCGCGCCAGGGCAGAAAGCCTGGGAGCCACGGCGGATGTCGGCATCATGCAGCGGCCAGAGCGCATTATCATCATTGGCGTGTCGGCCATCGCTTGCGGGGTTTACTCGGCGCTGGGCGGCAGCACGGTGAAGGTCACGGTGGATTGGCTGCCTATTCCACTTTTCGAAACAATCACTATTTTCACGTTTCCTATCATGGTGTTGGCGGTTTTGACCAATATCACGGCGTTGCGACGGCTGTTTCACAGTAAAAAAGAACTGGAAGCGCAAGGCCGGTAGGCCATTTTGTAGATTCGCCTTAACTATTTTCACCTTCGGAAATACATGCGTAGAAGCCTATTTTTTGCCTTTTTTATAGCCATTGCCACAAGTTCGGCATTTTCACAGAACAAGACCACGACGGGGCCGATGTCCCTGTTGAGCAGGCCTGCCGATTTTCCCGTACCTCCGCACACGAACAAGTCGCTTTTTTTCATCCAAAGAAATAAGAACAAAAACACCATCGTGTACGATGCCAAACTGGTGAACGGCAAGCTAAACGCCTCCAACCCGATTGATGCGTACTGGCTGCGCTACGGCAGCACGGGCGAACGCAAGGAACTGACTTGGGCACAAAGCACTTTTGCCTATGGGTATTCCTATAAAAAAGACGGGACCAGCAAGGGTTTTTATATTACGCTTACAGCGTATGACAAACGCAAGATACATTTGCACACCGATGCGAACGGCCAACCCATCGCCACGATGACCATCAACGGGAAGCAGTGCCGACTGAACTACATCTGGGTCTATGCCGACGACCAGAGCAGTTGGCCCACGGTCTATCACGTTGACTTGAATGGGACGGAACTCGCCACGGGAAAAACGCAAACCGAGCGAATCATCAATTAACAACCCAGCGGGCCTCCAGCACTGGCAGCCTTGGCGGTTGTTGTAAAAACACTAGCACTGGATGGCAGTCCCCTACCTTGAAATAATTGTACAGACGGAAGCTTACCTGACGGATTTTTTCCAGAAAAAAATCGGTGCCGAATACGTTTTTCACGACCTCAACCACACGAGGGGCGTCATGGAGGCCGTCACGGAAATCGGCAACGACAGCAATATCAGCGAGCGGGAATTGCAGTTGCTGCAAGTGGCCGCTTGGTTCCACGACAGCGGCTACGACCAAGGTGCCGAGGGCCACGAAGAGCGCAGTTGCCGTTACGCCGTTAGTTTTCTGTCCAAATTTGACCTGCCCGACCAAGACCTCGACCTGATCACCCGCTGCATCATGGCGACCCGCCTGCCCTTCAAACCCAAGGATTTGTTGGAGGAAATCATCTGCGACGCCGACCTAAGCCACCTAGGCAAACAGAGCTACTGGGACCGCACGGGCCGCTTGCGGCAGGAAATGCTGCTGACCCGTGGAAAAATGATGACCGAACAGGACTGGGTGGAATTCGAATTGGCGTTCATGACCAACCACCGCTACTTCACGACCGTGGCCGAGGAATTGTACAACGAACGGAAGCTGAAGCACATCAAGCAATTGCGCAAGCAACAGTTCCGGCTGAACCCATCTGGCGTGGAATCGGTGGAAGACCTCGCCCGCAAGGACAAGGTGAAAAAAGGGAAAGGAGGAGAAGGCAAAGGCTCAGCCAAACGGGGTTCGCATTTGAGCGAATCGGAAATCGGACGGGGCGTGGAAACGATGTACCGCACCACTTACCGCACGCACATCAACCTCAGCGGCATGGCCGACAGCAAGGCCAACATTATGCTCAGCATCAATGCCATCGTGATGTCGGTGGCCGTGCCACAGTTGCTGCCAAAGCTCGACGCCTATCCCTACGTGCTAGTCCCGACACTAATGCTACTGCTGGTCTGCATCACGGCAATGGTGCTTGCAACTTTGTCCACCAGGCCAAAAATCACGGAGGGGAAATTCACGAGGGAAGACATTGATGACCGCAGGGCAAACCTGCTTTTTTTCGGGAATTACTACAACATGAAATTGGACGATTTCCACTGGGGAATGATGGAAATGATAAAGGACAAAGAGTTCCTCTACACTTCCATGACCCGTGACCTTTACTACTTGGGCGTTGTTTTGGCTAAAAAATACAAGTACCTCACCTACTGCTACAATGTTTTCATGTACGGGATGATAGGGGTGGTACTTGCATTTATTTTGGCCTTCGTGTTGGGCTGAGGCTTAGGCCAAGGTGCCTTCAGCGTGAATCTCGCAGTTCAAAAGTTTGGAAATCGGGCAGTTCTGCTCGGCGTTTTTCACGCATTCCTCGAACTTCTCGGCGCTGATGTCGGGCACGGTTCCCGTAACTTTCAGGTCAGAATTGGTAACAGCGCCATTGTCGAAGGTGATGACGCAGGTGGTCTCCAACTGGTCGGGCGTGAAACCCGCCTCCCCCAAGACGAAGGAGAGTTTCATCGTAAAACAGCCAGCGTGCGCAGCGGCGATGAGTTCCTCTGGGTTCGTCCCGATTCCTTCTTCGAAGCGGCTTTTGAAGGAATACTGGGTGTTGTTCAAAACCGTGCTTTTTGTGGTGAGATGGCCGGAGCCTTCCTTGCCGGAGCCATTCCAAACGGCGGTTGCGTTTCTCTTGATTGCCATAGGTTAGATTGTTTTTAAATGTGAAAAGTGATGGGTGCAAACGTAGTTGATTCCGATGCAACGGTGGGAGCGGCATCCGGTTCAAAAGCTGAATTTTAAGATTTCATAATCTCCCACGTATCTTCGCCCTCCAAATCCAATTCTGACCTTGACTTTTCAACTACAACATACCGACCCCCAATCCGCCGCCCGTGCAGGCCGCATCGAAACGGCGCACGGGGCCATCGAGACGCCGATTTTCATGCCAGTGGGCACAGCTGCCGCCGTAAAAGCCGTCCACATCCACGAGCTGGGGCGGGAGGTGCATGCCCAAATCATCCTCGGAAACACTTACCACCTCTACCTCCGGCCCGGCATGGAAGTGCTGCGAGCGGCGGGTGGTCTGCATAAATTCAACGGTTGGGAGCGCCCCATTTTGACGGACAGCGGCGGCTACCAAGTGTATTCGTTGGCTGCGCAACGCAAAATCAAGGAGGAGGGCGTCACCTTCAAATCGCACATCGACGGCTCCAGCCACGTCTTCACGCCGGAGCGGGCGATGGACATCCAGCGGGAAATCGGGGCAGACATCATCATGGCCTTCGACGAATGCACGCCCTACCCCTGCGAGTACAAGTACGCCAAAAATTCTCTCGGCCTCACCCACCGCTGGCTCAAGCGCTGCTGCGACCGTTTCGATGAAACAGAGGGGCTGTATGGCTACGAGCAGACGCTCTTCCCCATCGTGCAGGGCAGCACCTACTCCGACTTGCGGAAGGAATCCGCCGAGGTCATCGCCAGTTTCGAACGAGAAGGGAACGCCATCGGCGGCCTCAGCGTCGGCGAGCCGGACGAGGACATGTACGCCATGACAGACTTGGTTTGCGGCATTTTACCGAAGGAAAAGCCCCGCTACCTGATGGGCGTCGGCACCCCGATGAACATTTTGGAGTGCATCGCCCTCGGCATTGACATGTTCGACTGTGTGCTGCCGACCCGCAATGCCCGGCACGGCCACCTCTACACGGCCAAGGGCATCATCAATATCCGCAACGAAAAATGGAAGAACGAGCACTCGCCCATTGACCCCGAAAGCACCAGCCACACCAGCCGGGTGCACACGCTGGCCTACCTGCGCCACCTCTTCGTGGCCGGGGAGCAGCTCGGCGGCATGATTGCTTCGCTGCACAACCTCTGCTTCTACCTCTGGCTGGTGGGCGAGGCGAGGAAGCACATCATCGCTGGGGATTTTTTGAGCTGGAAAAATGAAATGGTGCGGAGCATGGCGGTGCGGCTGTGAAAAATTTAACATTGAAAATTAGTGCTGAGGCAAGTTAAAGTGAAGTAAATTTCATCTAGCCCTTAGCCTCGTATTCGTACTACCTTTGCGCAAATTCGCAGGTTTAAATGCTAACCATCCTCGACCGCTACATCATCAAAAAGTTTTTGGGCACCTTCTTCTTCGTGGTGCTCATCTTCTCGCTGATTGCCGTCATCATTGACTTCAGCCAGAACGTCGAGGAGTTCATTGACGAGCACCTGGGACCGTGGCAGGTGGCCAAGGAGTACTATTTCAATTTCGTCGTCTTCATCAACGGCCTGCTCTGGCCGCTCTTCTCCATGATTGCGGTGATTTTCTTTACCAGCCGCATGGCCTACAACTCCGAAATCATTTCCATCCTCAATGCTGGCGTGAGTTTCCGTCGCTTCGTGCGGCCCTATCTGGTGGCTGGGGGGCTGCTCGCCACAGCGCACCTACTGCTCAACCACTTCGTTATACCCGTGGCGAACAAGACCCGCCTCGATTTTTTCCATGCCTACATCATGAAGGAAAGCGACCACGGCAACACCCGTGACGTACACATGTTCCTTGACCCGCACACCAAAATTTACGTGCGGGACTACTTCAAGCGGGACAGCTTCGCCCGCAACTTCCGGCTGGAACGCATTGATAGCAACCGCCTCACCAGCTTCCTCGAAGCCGATGAGGCACGCTGGGACGGCAAGGCCAAAAAATGGAAACTCAGCAACTACGAAATCCACAGTTTCAGCGGCCGGAAGGAAAGCATCGTCGTTGGCGGCAAGGAAAAACTGGACACGGCGCTGATGCTCACCCCTGACGACTTCGTCCGCTACGAAGACACCCGTGAGCGCATCCCCTCCACCCGTTTGGCACAGTTCATTTCCGAAGAAAAACAGCGGGGCGTGGGCAACACAAAAGGCTACGAAATCGAGCTGTACCGCCGCTCCGCCGACCCCGTCACGCTCATCATCGTCGTGCTCATCGGTGTGGCCTTGGCCTCCCGAAAGATCAGGGGCGGCATGGGCCTACACTTGGCATTGGGCATCATCCTCGGAGCTATTTTTGTTTTTGTGTCAAAATTCAGCGTCACCTTCGCCACCAACGAAGCGCTGACCCCCTGGCTCGGCGTCTGGATTCCAAACCTTTTCTTCGGGGCCGTAGCCATCTGGCTGGTTAGCAAGGCGCAGCGTTGAGCCGCTGGCCGACCATTTCCCGAATCCCAACTTCCCGCCAATTTTTTTGGCCTATTTTTGCACACAACTAATTCAAGATTGAATCAACACAGCATGAGAAAAATATTTACCACCGCCATCCTTTTGGCATTTTTTAGCTTCGCAAACGGCCAAGACAACCATTGGCAACAAAAAATAGACCCCGTATTGCTGAGCAAAACCACCAATGGCGAATCCAGCCAGTTCCTTGTTTTGCTGGCGCAACAGGCTGACCTTAGCGCTGCCCGCCAGTTACGCACGAAGGACGAAAAAGCGGCTTACGTCTTCAACGCCCTCCGCCAAAAGGCCAACCAAACACAGGCTGACCTGAAGGCATACTTGTCCAATCAACACATCGCTTTTGAAAGCATTTTCATCGTAAATGCCATCAAAACTCAGGGCGATTTGAACTTGATCAACCAACTGGCACAGCGCACCGACGTTGCCCAAATCCTGGACAACGGCACCGTCCACTACGCCGAACCCACCGAGCGGCTGCCCGACAGCGGCATCCACGAACGTGCCGGCGTCGAATGGGGCATTGACATGATGAATGCCGACGACGTGTGGGCGATGGGCTACACCGGACAGGGTGTCACCGTGGGTGGCCAGGACACTGGCTACGACTGGACGCACCCCGCCATCCAAAGCAAATACCGGGGTTTCGATGCGGCAACCCAGACTGCCGACCACAACTACAACTGGCACGATGCCATCCACAGCATCAGCCCGCTGAGCGGCACGCCCGACAACCCCTGCGGCCTCGATTCGCCCGTGCCCTGCGACGACAACAGCCACGGCACGCACACGATGGGCACGATGGTCGGCTCGGATACCGCCAGCCAGATCGGCGTAGCGCCCGACGCCAACTGGTGCGCTTGCCGCAACATGGAGCGTGGCAACGGCTCGCCCTTCACGTACCTCGAATGCTTTCAGTGGTTCCTAGCCCCGACTGATTTGGCCAACCTGAATCCCGACCCCAGCAAGGCCCCGCATGTCATCAACAACTCGTGGTACTGCTCGGAGCAGGAGGGATGCAACCCATCCAACTACTTCGTGATGAGCCAAGCCGTGACCAACCTGCGACTAGCGGGCACGGTCGTGGTGGTTTCCGCTGGCAACAGCGGCAGTGGCTGTGGCAGTGTTTCCGCTCCGCCCGCCATCTTCGAGAACAGCTTTTCGGTGGGCGCCACGGCCATCAACGACACAATTGCTGGCTTCAGCAGCCGTGGCCCAGTGACCATTGACGGCAGCAACCGCCTTAAACCGAACGTTTCGGCCCCAGGCGTCAATGTACGCTCCAGTGTACCCGGCGGCGGCTTCGCCAATTTTTCCGGGACGAGCATGGCCGGGCCGCACGTGGCTGGCCTCGTGGCACTCATCATTTCCGCCAACCCCGACCTCGCAGGCAAGGTGGACACCATCGAGCAAATCATCGAACAAACCGCTGTGCCAAAAACCACTGACCAAAACTGTGGCGACATCCTCGGTACGGAAGTGCCGAACAACACCTACGGCTTCGGTCGGGTGGATGCGCTTGCGGCTGTGGAAGCGGCGCTGGCATTGATTCCGCCGCCGCCGAGTGGCACGGACGAACTGGTGCGGGCGAGCGTTCAGGTATTCCCGAATCCAGTCAGCAAGGATTTGAATATTTTGGTGAAAAACGCCACTGGCAACCTGCAATTCGAATTATTCACCGTGAGCGGCAGCAAGGTTTTGGATGAAAAATGGGAGGCTGCCAACGGCGTTCATTCCGTGGACTTTTCGGTGCAAATGCCGGGGATTTATCTTTATCGGATACTTTCTGGGCAGGATGTGGTGCAGGGGAAGATAGTGAAAAAGTAGGGATGTTTTCAATGGAAACACTTATTTTAGCCTAAACTTTCATCGTCATGTTTCACGAAAATCCCGAGCCACATATCTCAGCGATACTTAGCAACCCAACTGCTCCAAAGTTGGTGGCTAGGCTGCAATCCGCCTTGGAGGAAGAGCGGCAGCGTCGTCAACAGTTTTATGCAGATATTGATGACGACGTGAAAGCGGAATTCATCAATGGGGAAATCATCATTCACTCCCCTGTGAAAAAGGAGCATACAGATGCCACTGGACTTCTTTACAAGATAGTGGATACGTTTGTTCGGATTGCGAAATTGGGCTATGTTGGCTATGAAAAAGTCTTGACGGCGCTCACCCGAAATGATTATGAGCCGGATGTAGTGTTCTTTGGCACCGAAAAAGCCAAGCATTTCAAGAAAGGACATTGGAAATACCCAGCTCCTGATTTTGTGGTGGAGGTGCTATCAGAGGGGACAGAAAAGCGTGACCGTGGCATCAAATACGAAGACTATGAGGCGCATGGTGTTCAGGAATACTGGATAATTGACCCCGTGGAAGAAACAGTTGAGCAGTATTTTCTGGAAAACGGCAATTTCAAGCTTCACCTGAAATCAAGCCAAGGCACAATAGAAAGCCGTGTCGTCCAAGGTTTCTCCATTGAAATCCGAGCTATTTTTGATGAAAAAGCCAATCTAGAAGCACTCCGCAAAATAATCAGCGGTTAATCTTCACCGCCACGCAATCATCCAATCCCCGCCAACATCAAAAGCACCGCCGCCAGTCGAGTTTTGTAATGCTCCTCTGAGAGCAGCCTGCCACCGAGCAGCACCCCGAAAACGATGCTCCATTTCCTTGCTGGCGCAACAAAATGGATGGGTGCCATTTGCATCGCCTATAAAACGAGGATGACGCCGAAGTTCCGCATATATACAATAGTCGGATGGTGTTTTCACGGACTATTTGGTTAAGGCAAGGTACAAAACCGGAAGAATAGCAAATTCACTTTTAACCTAGATATAATGCCAACAGACAAGTAGCGAATTTTCGCACCATTCCCCCTACCTTTGCCCCCATGAGCCAAAAATCGCCGAACGAGCGCATCATATTCGGGTTGAAAATCAAGCAGTTGCGTCAAGCCCGTGGACATAATTTCGCTGATTTTGCGAAGCAGACCGGCATGTCCGTCTCCTACCTGAACGAAATCGAGAAGGGCAAAAAATTCCCGAAAGACGACAAAATAGCCCTGCTGGCCGGGGCGCTCGGTGTGGAGGCAACGGAACTGACCTCGCTCGAACTCGGCAAAAACCTCGGCCCCGTGGCCGACCTCCTCAGCTCCAATTTCCTCAACGAACTCCCGCTCGACCTCTTCGACATTGACCTGGCCAAGGTGGTGGAAATCATCGCCAATGCACCGCTGAAGGTGGGGGCATTCATCAGTACGCTGGTGGAGCTGTCCCGCAACTATGCGCTGGCCGAGGAGAATTTCTACTTCGGGGCGCTGCGCTCGTACCTGGAACTCAACAACAATTATTTCGAGGAAATAGAACAGGCTGCCGCCGATTTTGCGGAGCGCAACAAGCTCCCGACCACGGCTCTCGTGTCGGTGGAGGCGCTGGCCCGGCTCCTCGAAAAACGCTATGGCTATACCATCGTCGAGAACGGCCTGACGCCCTACCCGGAGCTGGCCGATATCCGTTCCGTCTATTTGCCGAAGGCGAAAAAACTGCTGCTGAACGGCAAGCTGAACGATATGCAAAAGGCGTTTCAGTTTGGTAAAGAGCTGGGTTTCAATTATTTAGGCTTAAAAGAACGGGCCAATACCGCCGCCCTCCTGCGGGTCAATTCCTTTGAGGAAGTACTCAGCCACTTCAAGGCCGGCTACTTCTCGGCGGCGCTGCTGCTGAACCGGGAGGCGTTCAACCGGGACATGGAGGCCTTCTTCCAACTGCCCCGCTGGGATGGCGAGTTCATCCTCGGCCTGCTGCGCAAATACCAGGCATCGCCGGAGATGCTCTTCCAGCGCATGACCAATGTGCTGCCACAGTTCTTCGGGCTGGAGAAGCTGTTCCTGCTCCGTTTCATACAAACGCCCGCCACCGGGCAGTTCAAAATGGACAAGGAACTGCACCTGAACCGCCGCCACCAGCCGCACGGCAACGCCATCAGCGAGCACTACTGCCGCCGCTGGCTGGCCACCTCGCTGCTCAACGACCTCTCGCAGCTGCAGCAGGGCGGCAAGTACACCGGGGCGCTCGTCTCGGCGCAGCGCAGCCGCTACCACGACACCAAGGACGAGTACCTCTGCTTCACCATCGCCCGTCCGGCCTACCCCTCGCCCGACCAGAACGTGAGCATCACGGTGGGCATCCTCATTGACGCCTCGCTGCGCAAACGGGTGAAATTCCTCGACGACCCCGCCATCGCCCGCCGGGAGGTGAACACGACCTGCGAGCGCTGCCCCATCAAGGACTGCGCCGAACGGGCCGCCCCGCCGACGGTGGTGGAGGTGAAGGAAAGAAGGAAACGGGTGCAGAAGGTTTTGAGGGAGTTGGGGGAAAGGGGGTTGTTCAAATACGATTCATAGACCATACGAACCTATCCATACGGCATAAAAATGGATTCATAGACCATAAAATACTATTCATAGACCATCCAAATGGATTCATACGGCATAAAATTGAGTTCATAGACCGTCAAAAACTGGTCATATACTTGGGAAAGCATTCATAGACCATTTCAGGTCATTCTTACCATCAAAATTTGGAAATTTCTTGTTTTTAGTCATTTTCTATTACCATTTTCTGGAATAAACGCAAAAAAAAGCGGTCAAAATTTGCAGCATCGGAAGCAAGGGGCTTTTCTTTGACCTAAATGATGCGCACAAAAGCCAAAACGGCTCGGCATCATCCAAACAGATTTGTTGACTAAAACAACACGAACAAATGGCAAGCCCAAGAAAGAAATTCCAAGGAAGACACGAAGAACTGCCCGCCGTTGCGCAGTTCCTAATCGCCAGCTTCAACCGTGACCTTGCCCTGTTCACGGACTATAGCGAGGATTTCAATGCAGCCTACGCCACCAATTTTGCTGCGCAAATAGCCAGCGTGGACGAGGTTGTGTACCCCAAGACGCTCACCCAAGAGGGCAAATTGGTGACCGCCCGCATCGCCACCAATATCGAACGCCTAAAAGAACTGAACACCCTGACGGAAAGCTACGTGAAACGGGCAGGTGACGCCCTCACCATCGCTCCCGCCGACTTTGGCTGCCGTGACCTCCGCAAAAAGCTCAACAAGAAAGACGTGGAAGGTGTGATTACCAGTCTTCGCACTTTATTGAAAAACATCGAGGCAAATCTTGGCACCCTGACGGCCAAAGGCTTTAAAAAAGCCACCCAGACCGAGTTGGCCGCCCTACCCGATAACCTGACCACCGACAATACGCTGCAAAACACCAATATCCAAGCCCGCAACCAGCTCATGAACGACAATATTGACCTGTTCGATGCGCTGTATGCGACCATGCGGGACGTGTCGGAGACGGGGAAGGTGATTCACAACACGCTTTCTGGGAAGCCGGAACGGGTAGGGGATTTTACGATTTCGGTGTTGTTGAGGAGGGTGCGGGCGGAGCGGAAGAAGGGGGGGTGAGCAGTATCCGCCTGTAGAAGGATGAATATGTTATACATTGCTCCTTTCAGGATTTTCGAATCAATTGTGTAGAGCTATAATTCGGATATAAGAAAAGCCCAAAATACTGATACTACTGGTAGTAAGGTTTTGCAGATGGCTTTTTTATATCATCTAAAGCAAAGTGCCTAAATGATTAATTAACCATAAAATGATTTATATGAAACCTCTTAATCTTTTTTTCTTTATCTCTCTTTTT
>Ga0075012_10003269_pt1 | contig 15598 bp, 14 predicted proteins | sample All_14_2_FD_71474 | JGI IMG/M metagenome (GOLD analysis project Ga0075012, IMG submission 71474) | Freshwater microbial communities in response to fracking from Pennsylvania, USA - Allegheny Zone_MetaG_DW_15 | ecosystem: Environmental > Aquatic > Deep subsurface > Groundwater > Drilled... | reverse complement strand
CCGAGTCTGGCCGCTCGGGCCTCAGCATCGATCGGTCGTCGCAGCTTGGAGCTGACGGCTCCACCGATAACCCGCACCCGATCACCGAAGTCGGCGATCGACTCAAGCTGCGCCGCGACCGCGTGGGTTGGCACGACAAGCGCGTCGGCGTACTTGTGGGCTCGCTTGAGCATCCCCTTGTACCAGGCAACGCGACGCGCGGGGATCGACTGCGGTGCGTGCCAGGGCACAGTGTCGTGAAGCGTCACGGCGATCTGGTTGCCGGGATCGTTCAAGCGGTCGTGGCGGCCGAGCGGCGCGAACAGGCCGGTGCCGTGAACCATCCCTTTGCCGGGGAGCGAGGTCACGCCGTGCAGCCAGGAACGCTCCAGGTCGCGCCGAGAAAGCGCGCTCTTGTAGAGATCCGTTAGCCCGGGCAGGAGAGTGGTGACCCTCTGATACTCGGACTCAGTGGATGCCGAGACCACGCCCGCGACATCCGCCCCTGTCGGTGAAGTCTCGATGAGGGCTCTGGTCAGCTCCTCGGTGTACCTGCCGATGCCGCCGGGGTGGGGGGCGACGATCTGATCCACGATCACACGCAGCGTCGTCATGTCACCTTCTCGCGAAGGTGATTGACCCACATCTCTCGTGGCTGACAATGACGCATGAGTGGTTCACAGCGCGGCGCGCTGCTTGAGCGGCTCCCACCACTCGCGGTTGTCGCGGTACCACTGGACGACGTCAGCCAGGCCCTGCTCGAACGGGATTTGGGGCTCATACCCGAGTTCCCTGCGGATCTTGGAGATATCGACGCTGTACCGCAGGTCGTGACCCTTGCGGTCCTCGACTCGGTCGACGTAGGACCAGTCCTTGCCGGTGGCATCCAGTAGCAATTGGGTGAGCTCCATGTTGGTGAGTTCGGTGCCACCGCCGATGTTGTAGATCTCGCCGGCCCGCCCATTCACGAGCACCATGGCGATACCTCGCGTGTGGTCGTCGACATGCAGCCAGTCGCGGATGTTGTTGCCCTCACCATAGAGCGGAACATGCTGGTCGTCGATCAGGTTGGTGACGAAGAGGGGGATGACCTTCTCGGGAAAGTGGTAGTTGCCGTAATTGTTCGAGCAGCGGGTGATTGAGAGGTTAAGGCCGTGGGTGCGGAAGTAGCTGCGAGCGAGCAGGTCGCTGCCAGCCTTCGACGCCGAGTACGGAGAGTTGGGTTCCAACGGGCGGGACTCGTCCCAGGACCCCTCCGCGATCGAGCCGTAGACCTCGTCGGTGGAGACGTGCACGAAGCGTTTGAGATTCGCTCGGAGCGCAGCATCCAACAGCTTCTGGGTGCCCAGGACGTTCGTCTCGACGAAAATGCTCGCGTCACGGACAGAGCGATCGACGTGGGACTCTGCTGCGAAATGGACGACAGCGTCGACGGTAGGCAGAATCTGATCTAGCAAATCGGAGTCGCGGATGTCGCCTCGGACGAAGCTGTACCGTGGGGAGTCGGCGACCGGCGCGAGATTTTCGAGGTTGCCCGAATAGGTCAACGCGTCGAGCGCCACGACCTCGGCTCCCAGTAGACCCGGGTATGCGTCCTGCAGGGTGCGTCGCACGAAGTTCGAGCCGATGAAACCGGCTGCGCCGGTTACGAGAATTCTCACTGTACTAGCTCCCTGGCGAAGTGGTGTGATTGCTGTTTGAACGACGCACCATTATTGTCGAGCGTGCAGAAAGTCCTAGCGCGAGTGCCGCACGGACCGGCCAGTTCCACCACCTAGGGTATCTGCGAGTGATGAATCGCATTGCGCTCTCGTGATGGGCCCGAATCATTTTCGGGGACTCCGACGAGGTTGAATGTGCGCCGGAGTGCCGCACGATGGCTGTCGGGTCATAGAGGTTTCGATACCCTGCTTTCCCCATCCTGAAGCCCAAGTCCACGTCTTCGAAGTACATGAAATAGCCTGGGTCGAACCCTTCGAGCTGTTCGAAAGCCGTGCGGCGGACCAGAACACAGGCGCCCGAGAGCCAGCCAGCGTCGCGCCGAATGGGCTTGCCAAAATCACCATAGTAGGCGAGCGTCCACGGGTTGCGACGCCAAAAGCTGCCGAACAGCGCGTGACCGATGCCGCTGAACAGTTGTGGCACCGCACGCGCTGACGGGTAGATGTCGTTATCGGTCAGGATCGCCGGCCCGACGGCACCGATCGCAGAGTCCGATTCGCCCGTCGTGATCAATGAGTCGATGGATGAGCGTTCGAGTATCACGTCGGGGTTACTCAGAAGTATCCAAGTGACCTCTGCGGGCATGCAGGCGACGCCCAGGTTCATTGCCTGCCCGTAGCCGACGTTGTGCTCGAGCGGCAGGTGCGTGGCGTTTGCGTCCCGGGAGAGCTGAGCCACTTGACGGTCCTGACCCTTGTTATCCACCACAACGGTGACTATCCGGTGTGAGGTGGCCGCAGGGATCGAGCGCAGGAAGTCGCCAAGAACTCTGCCGGATCCATAGCTAACCGTTACTACGCCAACGACGGGCGAGTGCTCCTGGGAGGGCGAAGTTGTCATCGGAAGGACATCCTACCTACCGTGCCTAGACTAGATTGTTGCGAGATTCTTGGCCGCTGCGCATGACAACGAGGATGAATGAAATACCTGCAAGAGTTATGGTCCTCGCGTGAACTCTTGTGGAATCTCGCTTCCCGGGAAGTGAGAGGGCAGTACAAAAGGACCATCTTCGGTCAGCTATGGTCGCTGGCCAATCCGCTCGTCCTCATGGTTATCTACACCTTCATCTTCGGCTTCATCTTCAAGAGCAACCCCCCTCCGGGCAATCCGAGTGGGCTGGACATCTTCGCCCTCTGGTTGTTGTGCGGGCTCCTGCCATGGACGTTCCTCGCTAATGTCGTGAACGCCAGCGCTTCATCCTTGGTTGCCAACGCGGGTCTCATCCAGAAGGTTTCCTTCAGTCGCGCGGTGCTTCCACTTTCGCAAGTTGGATCAAACGCTTACAACTGGGCGTTCGAGATGGCTGTGCTGCTGATTGCAGTCAGTGTCGTCGGCGGATTTGTGCTGCCATGGTTGCCTCTGCTGCTCGTCGGTATGTTTCTGCTGGCGGTATTCGCCAGTGGATTGGGCCTGTTGTTCGCTGTGGCCAATGTCTACTTCAGGGACACGCAGTACCTACTTTCGATTGCGCTTCAGATGTGGATGTATCTGACGCCGATCATCTATCCGATGAGGTTGGTTCGGACAGAGTCAGACAAATGGGGGGGGATTTTCGGTACGCCCGTGACCGTCGCGGAAATCTATAACCTCAATCCGATGGTCCACTTCGTGGAGCTATTCCGCGCGCTCATCTACGACAATCGCTTCCCTTCTGGTGCGAACTGGATGATCTGCATCGGATGGGCCGTGGTAACTCTCGTAGTGGGGTTCGCGGTGTTCAGGCGCAATGAAAGAAAGCTGGCGGAGATACTGTGAGCGACATCGCTGTGCATGTGGACCATGTGACCAAATCCTTCCGCATGTACCACGAGCGCAATCAGAGCCTTAAATCGACGGTTATGCGCAGGAAGACTTCCGTGCATGAGGATTTCCTGGCCCTCAAGGACGTGACCTTCGATGTTCCCTCAGGATCCACATTCGGATTGATCGGCAGTAATGGCTCCGGCAAATCAACTCTGCTGAAGTGCCTGGCAAACATTTACTATCCCAATCAAGGTTCGATCACACACAATGGCAAGCTGGCGGCGATGCTCGAGGTGGGCTCAGGATTTCACGCAGAACTCTCTGGTCGCGAGAACGTATTCCTCAATGGGTCCATACTCGGGATGTCGAGGAAAGAGATAACCCGCAAGTTCGAAGAGATCGTCGACTTCTCGGGAGTCGAACAATTCATCGATCAGCCGGTCAAGAACTACTCCTCGGGTATGTACGTTCGTCTTGGGTTTGCGATCGCGATCAATGTGCAGCCGGACATACTCGTCGTCGACGAGGTGCTTGCCGTGGGAGATCAGGAGTTCCAAGAGAAGTGTTACTCCAAGTTCAATGATCTGAAGCACTCAGGCAAGACGGTCATTCTCGTAAGTCATTCCATGGATGTCGTCGATTCGATGTGTGACAGAGTTGCTTGGTTGAGTCACGGAATGTTGCAAGAGGTCGGCGAAGCATCGACCACGATCGCGAGCTATCTGGATTCTTTGCATGAGGGACAGGGCGAGTAGCGCTCCGACAGGACTGTAGTGAACGGGCCGCTATAGTTGGCTGGTGCAAGTCCGCGAGTTGTCAATCCCAGATTCGTACGAGATCACACCTGTGGTACGTGGCGATGACCGTGGAGTCTTCCTCGAGTGGTACCGCTTCGATCGCTTGCAGGAGGTCGTAGGGCACCCCTTGTCGCTCCGCCAAGCAAACACTTCAGTCTCAAAGAGAGGTGTGGTCCGCGGAATCCACTTTGCGGACATCCCTCCTGGGCAGGCGAAGTACGTCACAGCGATGCACGGCGCAGTGCTGGATTTCATCATCGATATTCGTGTCGGTTCCCCCTCTTTCGGACAATGGGATTCAGTGCTCCTAGATACGGTTGACCATCGCGCTGTTTACCTCGCAGAAGGGCTCGGGCACGCTTTCGTGACGCTCACAGATGAGGCCACGGTGAGCTATCTGGTGAGTGATACCTACAACGCGTCGCGAGAACGCGGGATCAGTCCTTTGGATCCGGAGGTTGCCCTCATTTTTCCGAAGGAAGCTGGGGAACCACTGCTCTCGCCCAAGGACCTTGTAGCACCAACGCTCGCGGAGGCAGCGGCCGCAGGCCTCTTGCCGACCTGGAGTGAAACGACGGCTCTCTATCGCGAACGTGATCAGGCGGTGACCTAGTGCGCGGGATCATCCTCGCCGGAGGCAGCGGCACTAGATTGTGGCCGATCACCAAGGGGATTTCAAAACAGCTGATGCCGATCTACGACAAGCCGATGATCTATTACCCGCTGTCGACTCTCATGATGGCCGGTATCAACGAGATCCTCATCATCACGACGCCCGAGTACAATCAGCAGTTTCGCGCCCTGCTCGGAGATGGTTCGGACTACGGGATCCGCCTCGACTATGCAATCCAGGACTCCCCGGATGGTCTTGCCCAGGCCTTCATCATCGGTGAGGAGTTCATCGGGAACGAGAGTGTGGCGTTGGTGCTCGGTGACAATATCTTTCATGGCACCGGGCTGGGTTCGTCATTGCGCGCAAACGGGACTGTCGACGGTGCATTGATTTTTGCCTACCATGTCAGCAATCCCGGCGCGTATGGGGTAGTGGAGTTCGACGATGAGCTTCGCGCCGTTTCGATCGAAGAGAAGCCGGAACGCCCGAAGAGCAACTATGCAGTTCCCGGTCTGTATTTCTATGAGAATTCTGTGGTGGAAGTCGCGAAATCGATCAGCCCCAGCGCGCGTGGCGAGCTCGAGATCAGCGCAATCAATGAGCACTATCTCTCGCGGGGAACTCTGCAAGTACAGGTTCTCGACAGAGGAACCGCATGGTTGGACACGGGTACTTTTGAATCCATGATGCAGGCCTCGGAGTATGTGCGAGTCATCGAGGATCGGCAGGGTTACAAGATCGGGTGCATCGAAGAGATCGCCTGGCGCGCAGGATGGATCGATGACGATCAGCTTAGGCGACTCGCTGCGCCGCTGACAAAAAGCGGGTATGGGAGCTATCTCAAGATGCTCATCACATCGTGGCCTGAGAACTGACGCAGGTGTTTCCCCCAGGCGGGCGCCGCGTCGTCTTCTACCTGTTCTTCGATCCTCGTGGAGTCGTGGACGAGTATGTACTCTACAAACTCGAGCGGCTGCGGCCCTATGCGGAGCACGTCGTGGTTGTCGTTAACGGAACGGTCAACGACGAGGGCCTCGCCTCACTGGAGGCTGTGGCCAACTCTGTGGTGCAGCGTGAGAACACCGGGTTCGATGTCTGGGGCTATAAGGCCGCGCTCGAGCAGTTTGGGTGGGAGAAGCTCGCTGGGTTTGACGAGCTGATACTCATGAACTACACATGGTATGGCCCGGTGGGATCCTTTGGGCCCCTCTTCGCCGAGATGAATGTGGCCGAGGTCGACTTCTGGGGCATGACCGAACACGCTGCGGTCACTCCTCATCCCTATACGTTGCGCGGCACCATGCCGGCACACGTTCAGTCACACTGGATCGCTGTGCGCCGCAGGATGTTCGTCTCCGACGAGTGGAGTCGATATTGGTCGGACATGCCGATGATCAACTCGTATGCAGAGTCGATCATGCAGCATGAGTCGAAGTTCACTTCCCACTTTGTTGAGCTGGGGTTTGTCAAAGGCGTCGCATATCCGCTCGGTGACTATGACTCGGACCATCCCGCTTTCGACGATGCACAGCAGCTACTCGCTGATGGCTGCCCAGTCCTCAAGCGACGTCCTTTCTTCCACGATCCGCTCTATCTCGATCGCCATGCGATCATCGGACGCCGTCTGATCGACGCGGCTGGAGAGGCCGGCTACCCGATACGGTTGATATTGGCAAATCAGGCGCGTACAACACCTCCACGGGTGCTGAACACCACCGCTTCGCTCTTGGAGATTCTGCCGGAACAGGAGAACAGCTACGACCGCTCGTCGCCGTTGCGGATAGCTGCAATAGTCCATGTCTTCTACGAGGACATGACCGATGAGCTGCTGGACCATCTCGTAAGCCTGCCGTCATCGTTCGACCTCTACATCACCACGACTGATGAAGCGAAGGCTGCGGTCATAGCGGCGACGCTCGAATCCCGACGCCCACAACTGGTGGGCAAGGCTGAAGTGCGGATTCTGCCGTCCAATCGCGGCAGGGACCTTAGTGCGTTCTTCATCGGATCTCGCGATGTCCTACGAAGTGGTGACTACGACCTGGTCGTGAAGATCCATTCCAAGAGGACTGTCCAGCAGAGTTCTGCTGTCGGCTTATTCTTCAAGTCGCAGCAGTTGGAGAACCTCCTTCACTCGCCGGGGTATGTTGCGAACCTCATCGGCCTGTTCCAGCGCGAGCCGACACTCGGAGCGGTATTCCCGCCCATGGTCCACATCGGCTTTCCGACGCTCGGTTCGGCGTGGTTTGACAACCGGATACCTTCGGCAGAACTCTTCGAGCGTCTCGGTATACACGTCCCGCTCGACCAATACTCGCCGCTTGCTCCATTCGGCGCCATGTTCGTCGCCCGTCCTGAAGCTCTCAAACTGTTGACCGATGTCGAATGGCGCTACGACGACTATGCACCGGAGACCGAGCATCGCGATGGCAGCCTCGCGCACGTGCAGGAGCGTAGTTTTGCCTATGCCGCCGGAGAGCTCGGATTCCACGTCAGGACGGTCGCCAATGCGGAGTATGCATCGATCAGCCACAGCTTCTTGGAGTACAAGCTTGATCAGTTGGCGCACTTCATACCCGGCTACGCCATCGATCAGGCGGCGGAACTAGCTGCGTTAACGAGAGTCCGGGATTTCCTCCGCCCTCTGGCGAGTCACATGCGGCGAAGACATCCTCGCGTGTGGCGCTCTATCAAACGATTGCTGCGACGTGGAGTGTCCGACCAAACCTAGCGCTGGCTGCTACATCGATATGTGCTCGCTGCCCTCGGAATAAAGAGCGCTAGCGTGACATCAGCCGGTTGATGAGCGTCGCATCGCCCCAAACTCCCGGTGAGTCATATGGGCGGTCCGGAAATGCGCCGTAGTCGAGGGTTACGTCCAAATCATTGACCATGATGAACTCCTCCATTTTCTCGCCAAGAGAGACCGGTCGGCCGGTGCAGCAGTTGATGACACCGGCGAGCTCGTTTGCATTGATCGTTGCGATCTGCCGACCGAGTTCGTTGACGTGGATAAAGTCGTAGAGGTTCGTGCCGCTGGTAAAGGGAAAATGGGTGCGGCCCTCGTCGGCAGCCTCGAGAAGCCGTGCGAAGACTGAGCGGTTATTGCGATCGTCGCCGAGGATGTAGTAGCAGCGAAGCCATTGCAAGCTGACCTTGTCGGAGTACGATGCAAAAAGCGCTCTCCGTAAGGCATCCTTCGCAATTCCATAGAGTGATGTCGGATTGGTCGGAGTGTCTGCGTTGATCACCCCCTCCCAGTAGCCGATCTCATGCATGGTTCCCAAGACGGCGATCTTCGGCACTCCCCATTCCACCATCGAACTGATGAAGCGGTAGTGGGAGGAGAGATTGTCGATGTGCGAAGGTGCGTTGTGGTTGAAACCGTCCTGCCACGCAAGGTGAATGATTGCGTCTGGTGCAGTGTCCGCGAGCTCTTCTGGCGCGAAATCCGTCCCGAGGATGTCGACGGCGACGACCTTGGCGCGTGGATCGACCTCACTCCGTGAGCCTGGGCGCGTGATCGCGGTTACTGTGTCCCCCATGTCGAGGAGCGCTGAGGTCACATGGCGACCGATGTAGCCGGCGGCTCCAGTAACGAGGATGGTTCGGCCGCTCATCGAAGCCGCCAAGACCAGAATGCCCGAGCACATGTATTAAACATGTATTTAGAGTACGCGCGAAGGTCTATCTACTCGACCTGGCTCAGAGGAGAGTGCACGATGAAGTTCGGTAGGCTGATGATCAGTGCAGTGGAGGCAGAATTGCGCAACTACGGGCAGGTCATCTGGATGTGTCAAGAACGAAAGGCACCTTCGTGACGACGGGTTCTCAGATCGTCTTGGTCACCGGTGGAGCAGGGTTCATAGGTAGTGCCTTGTCCCGACGGCTTGCCAATCATTATGGACGATGGGTAGCCTTCGACTCGATGCATCCTCAGGTGCATAGCTCGATTGGGCGACCGGAAGCATTGCACGAAGACGCCGAACTGCTCGTCGGCGACGTGACTCGCGCCGAGGACTGGGATCGAGTGCTGTTGAACGTGACTCCGGATGTCATCGTCCATCTCGCGGCCGAAACCGGAACGGCGCAGTCACTCGACGAAGCATCTCGGCACGCTAAAGTCAACGTCGTTGGCACGGCTGAGATGATCGACGCGCTTGGTCGTCACGGCCAACGTCCGGCGCGAGTGGTTCTTGCAAGCAGTCGAGCAGTGTATGGAGAGGGCGAGTGGAGGGGAGAGAACGGAGTGTTCTCGCCTGGAACTCGATCACACAGTCAATTGACACTCGGCCAATGGGATTTCCCCGGCGCTTCGCCTCTTCCCAGCGCTGCGGCAACCACTCCCGCTAAACCCACGAACGTATATGGGGCGACCAAGCTCGCTCAGGAAAATCTCATAGCTGCCTGGTGCGGCGCGTACGCCGTCGAGCACACAGTGCTGAGACTGCAGAACGTCTATGGGCCCGGACAATCGCTCATTAATGTCTACACGGGCATTGTCTCGTTGTTCTCACAGTGGGCAGAAGAAGGTCTGTCGATTCCTGTGTTCGAGGACGGCGAGATAGTAAGAGATTTTGTGTACATCGATGATGTTGTCTCTGCGTTCGCTGCAGCGATCGTCGGCTCGGTTTCGGGAGTCTTCGACATCGGGTCGGGGGACTCTGTCACCCTGTTCGAGGTTGCGACGATGATCGCCGCATATCACGGGTCAGCGCAACCACGGGTGACCGGAGAGTTTCGAGAGGGTGACGTCCGTTACTCCTCGTGTTCGATTGGGCGGTCCGTCCGGGCACTGGAGTGGGCGCCAGAATGGCCCATCGAGCGGGGCCTGGCCGCCTTGCAAGAGTGGATGGCCGAGCAGGGCCTGCGTGCAAGCTCGTCGATCTAGCGGCCTCCTTTGTGACCCGAGCTCTGCTGTGACCCGAGTGAATCGGGGGTCTCGTCTGCAGAGGCCGACGTATCTGCAGTTCGGTGGACCGTCGGCAGGGGTACCTCGTGCCGGCGAGCGGGCCGAGTCGGCCACCTGCCTGCACCCGGGCACTAGCGCGCACAAAATGAAAGGCGCTCGATGTCACTGACTGTTTCGGTTGCTCTATGTACCCACAATGGGGCGGAGTTCGTAGCGGAACAGGTGCTGAGCATCGTACGCCAGTCCGATCCGCCGGCCGAACTCGTCGTGTCTGACGACGCCTCGAGTGATGGAACGGTGGAGATCATCCGGCGGATCTTCGTGGAAAATCACGTGACCAAGACTCGATTGGTTGTCATGGAGAATTCCGAGCCGCTTGGCGTTGCATCGAACTTTGAGCAGGCAATCGTCGCTTGCTCTGGTGACCTGATCGCACTTTCAGATCAAGACGACGTATGGCAGCCAGACCGGCTCAGGATCGCGGTCTCGCGATTCGAGGCGTCTGCGGATCTACTTCTCCTGAACTCCGATGCGCGACTGGTCGACGAAAGTGGAGAGCCACTGGGTCGCACCCTTTTTGAGGCCCTCGAATTGACCTGTGGCGAGTTGAGCGCGCTCACGTCCGCTCGTGGCTTCGAGGCACTGCTGCGTCGCAACCTGATTACCGGAGCGACAACCATGATTCATCGGAACCTGGTCATGCGAGCTGCACCCTTTCCAATCCCTTGGTTGCACGACGAGTGGATGGCAATCATTGCTTCGGCCACGGGCATGACGGATCTTGTCGTGAGAGAACTGATTGACTATCGGCAGCACGGTCGGAACCAGATCGGAGTACAGAAGCTGACCCCGGTCCAGAAGCTCAGGAGGTTGGTTGAACCCCGAGGCGACAGGCCAGAGTATCTCGAAGAGCGTGCATACGTTCTCGCGGAACGGCTTAGGCTCCTCGATGAGCTGGTGCCCACTTCTCGCCTCAGGCAGGCAGATGAGAAACTCGCCCATCATCGCGTTCGGGCCGGACTTCCCAAGGCGAGATGGTTGCGGGTCGCCCCAGTGCTGAGAGAGCTCGCGACCGGTCGATACAAGCTCTACGCACGGGGCTTCGCCGATGCATTGAGAGACGTCCTCCAGCCTGCGGAATAGGAGATCATGGCGCGACTACCACGTTCGCGCTGGCCTTTTTCAGGTCGGCATCGGTGAACTGTGACTCGGTAAAGTAGCCGGCGTCATAGAGGTCGACCAGGTCATGCATCTGCACATCGGGCGCCCATCGCGAGTCGGGCGATGCGTCGAGCCGTAAACCAGGCGTATCTTTCAGGTAGAGGTCCAAAGCCGCGCTGAGAAGACGCTTCGTACTCTGTTCAGTCTTGGCCTGGATGGCAGATGCCTGTACGAGAACGGATGTCTGATACCCCGCAAGCGCGACCAGCAGCAGGCTTGCGATCAGGATCGCAGGTCGCCGTCCACGCAGCACGTGGGTCAGAGCCACTGTCAGAGCCGGCAGAAGCAGCAACGTCACCAGGTATACGTACCTCGAGGACCGACCTGAGCCGACCGACATGGTCGCCCGGCTGAATGCAGTCAGCAATGCGAACACTGCGGCCCCACCGATCAAGAAGATCGTCGGAAGCGCCCTGGGCAAGTTGATCCTCCTGCGGATGGTGATGACGACCCACACTCCAAGAGCGAGGAGGACGACGAACCCGAGTCCTGGGATGGGGAAGATGTCCCCGAAGCCCAGAATCAGCATCACGCCGATGAACTGGGGCATCGCGATGCCGAGTTTGTGGAGTCCAAATCCGCCAGTGTCAGGACCTGTTCCCAGCGAGTACAGCGCGTACCAGATCAAGTAGGCCGCTGCTGTCACCGCGCCCAAGATCACTCCTCGCCGCCAGCCGTGACGCCATGCCATGAGAGCGACAGTCGCAACGACCAACGGAATCGATGTACCAGACCATGTGAGGCTAAACAGAGAAATCGCCGTGATGCACACGAATCTCAGTACCGAGATCTTTGCGGCAAGCGAGAGGTAAAACGCCAACAAACCGAAGACGAGCGCGCCGATATATCCGATCTGGAAGGCCCAGAAGATGTTCTCAGCACCCGTTCCAAAGAAAACGAAGATCAGCGCTCCGGTCGTCGCCAACCAGGGGTTTGCTCCGCAGTTGAGTGAGATGCGCCATGCAAGATGCGCGGCGCTCAGATGGAGCAGGGTCACCAGCAGCGCAAACGGGAAGTAGGTGTGCAAACCGAACACAGCGCGCAGGCCATCGTAGATCAGGGTCGGTGATGTGCTCCAATGCCCGACGTGTGCCGCCCACAGGTCAGGGCCATCGACGAGCAGAAAGACCCATTCGTCGAAGAAGAACCACTGGTCGCGTTGGAGATAGAGGATCGTCACAAGACCCGCGCCGAGCGAGACGTAGTGCCAGAACGATGGCGAGCGTTCTAGCCGGCGGAGCACGGTACTCAGGACGCGCTCAGATCGTGCCATCGGCAATCGCGTTCTCGATCCAGGGAATGACCTCGTCGAGCATGTCCTCAAGCTTGGTGTCCGCCTCGAAGCCGAGCAACTCCTTGGCCTTGGTCACATCGGGCACGCGCTTCTTTACGTCGTACTCGAAGCCCTCGTCGCTGATTAGGTTAAGGGGGATGTCCGGGCCCTTGATCTTGCGCCAGATGACCTCCGCGAGCTGCTTGACCGAGTGGCCGTCGGCGGTGGAGAGGTTGAAGTCGTTGTTCAGCGCGGCTGGGTGGTCGAGGGTGAGGACGATTCCGCGGGCAAGGTCTCCACCATAGGTGTAGTGGCGTACCTGATCACCCTCACCGAGGATGTGCAGCGGGTCCTGTCCTTTGAAGACCTTCTGCACGAGGTCGGGCACCACATGGCTCATGGCCAGCTGCACGTTGCCGGAGTGGATCTCCACGTCGCCGAGCGCGCGCGATTCGCCGATGCCCACGCAATTGAAGGGGCGGAGGATCGTGTAGGGAACCTGGTACTGGTCCCACGCAGCCTTGGCGAAGTACTCGACGGCGAGCTTTTGGAACCCGTAGGACGAGAGCGGCGGCGGAACGAGACGTTCGTCACCCTCCTTGCTCGGCCAGCGGTCGGTCGATTCGAAGACCATCGATGAGGACATGTAAGTGACCTTCTCGAGACGGCTCCCCGCCTTCTTGGCGGCGATCGCGGCATCCACCGATGAGGCGATAATGCGCTCGTTCTGCGCCAACAGGTCATAGGCATAGGTGTGAAAGTACGAGATGCCGCCGATGAGCGCCGCGCCGGCGATGAAGTGGTCGGCGTCGGAGAGCAGGTCGGTCATGAGCGGCGTGTTCTCGACATCGTCGACGTAGAGCTTGTAATCGGGGTGGTCATCGTAGGACTTCCTGACCGGACCGTACTTGGAGTAGTTGTCGACCCCGACGACCTGATAACCCTGCTTCAGCAACTCCTCGACGATGTATCCGCCGATGAATCCAGCGGATCCGGTGACGACGACCTTCTTCATGTGTGTACTTCCTGTTCGTGGCTGACCGCGGGCGATGACCTAGCGAGATGCCTTGGACTTGAGCTGTTCGAGGGTGAGACGGGAGCCGAAGGCGAACCGATACCACTTCAGGTACTTGGGTATCCACTTTGACAGTTGGAAGTTCGATTCGCCAAACGCACGATCGAGCCAGATCGTTGGGATCTCGGCGACGGGAAGTCGGAGTCTCCGCGCCTTCGCGGTGAGCTCCAGGCCTATCTCGAACCCGTCGCGGCTGTCGATGCCGACATCCTGCACGAAGCTCCGGCTGTAGGCCTTGAACGAGTTGGTCGCATCCCGGGTTCCCGCATCGGTGAAGAACTGCAGAGACTTGCCAGCGGTGCGGGAGAGGAAGCTCTTGAAGCGGGGACCACCGACCTGTTGCCCACCCGGCATATATCTGGATGCCGCGGCGACAACGACTCCACGCTCCACCAGTCGCACTAGGTCGTCGATCTGCCGAGGGTCGTCGCATCCATCGGACATCGTCACGACAACAGTGTCTGCTGCGGCATTGTCGATACCGAAGCGAATTGCCTGGGCGGGCCCGCGCCCGTAAGTGTTGATCACGTGCCGCAGCCTCGGTTCCTTCTTCGAGTACGTCTTTACCGGCGGGATCGTCGTATCGTCGTCGTTGTCGACCACGACAAGGACCTCGGCGTCGAGCTTCACCGCTTCGAAGATGCGGTCGAGACCGGCCACGATGTCGTCGCCCTCGTTGTATGCAGGGATGACGATCGAGACTCGCGGGGATTCGCTCAAACCACTACCCCGGCACCCAGTAGGTTCCACACGTCGGCGACGGGCTTGCTGGTCTTGAGGTCGCGGTACTCGTCGTGCGGCGTGGCGATGATCAGAATGTCGGCCTTGGCGAGCAGGTCATCGAGGGGGAGGAGGGTGTCATCGGTCTCCTCGGAGACATAAGGGTCAGTCCCGATGACGGCCTTCGCCTTGAACTTCAGTACGCGACGGAGCTTGTACGAAAGGCTAGAGCGGATGTCGTCCGATCCAGCCTTGAACGACATTCCGAGAATGCCCACTGTCAACTCGGAGAGGTCGAAGCGCTTCTCCAGTTGGCTCACCAAGTAGAGGGGCAGACCCTCGTTGACCAGCATCGCGGAGTGACCGAGGGCGAACTTGTTATCGCTGAATGCGGCGAGCTGCATGGTGTCCTTGAACAGGCACGGACCTGCGGCGAATCCCGGACCGGGAAGGTCCTTGGCCCGCGGGTAGTCCTGGGTCAGGCCCTTGCGGATCTTCTCGAAATCGAGCCCGCGATCGTTGGCCATCATGTAGAACTGGTTAGCTGCGGCGAACTTGATGTAGCGCCAGGTGTTGGTGAAGAGCTTCGCGAGCTCCGCCTCTTCAGGCTCCAGATGCACGATCTGCTCGGTCAGCGTCCCGAAGAGCGTCGCGGCGCGCTCTCGACCCTCAGGCGATCGACTCGAGACGATCTGGGGCAGGCTGAACAGCTCCTCCATTGCCTTGTGCTCGGCGATCCGCTCAGGACAGAAGGCCACGGGAACATCGACGCCGAGGCCGGCGACCATCTTCTCGACCAGAGCGGTCACCCCGGGGTACACGGTGCTGCGCAGCACGAGCAACTGGCCGTCTCTGAAGTACTCGCTGCACCCTGCCAGGGCCTGAGGAATCGCATTGGGGTCTGGGTTGAGATGCTCGTCGACCGGGGTTCCGATGACCACGATCACGTTCCTCGCGGTCGCGACGACCGAGGCATCAGTGGATGCCGTGAACCGACCGTCGGCGATCGCCTTCTGAAGAAGAGGCTGAGCACCGGGTTCGCTGAAGGGGACCGTGCCCGAGTTGATGGTGGCAACGGCCTTCTCGCTCACGTCGTAGACAACGACCTTCGATCCACGGTCGGCAAGAGCGATCGCCAAGGGGAGCCCGACGTGACCGCCGCCGCCGATGACCACGACATCGTTGCTGAACTCGTCGGACATGGATCAACCTCACACATGGTCGGGCCTATCGGCACTAGCCGAGCTAGGCGGATTCGCCCTCGACAAGTGTATGGGAGCAAAGGACATGGCCCGATTCCAGGCCGCCCTTTGGATAGGCTCTCGACTTCATCGCATTCTGGCTAGCTTGCCGTCCTCGGTAGCACGAGCCTGCCGACATTGGCGTGCAGGTCTTCTCGGTTCCTTGGTCGTGGTGGGGCGCTCGTGGTGTCGGCGCTTACTGTCGGGGACGGCCAGCGGGACCGAAGGAAGTCGTTCGCGATACTCTCGTGAGGTGCCCCTGAGAGAGTCGACCGCCCCGGGAGCCCTTCGCACCGTTATCG
>Ga0075012_10003266_pt1 | contig 15604 bp, 12 predicted proteins | sample All_14_2_FD_71474 | JGI IMG/M metagenome (GOLD analysis project Ga0075012, IMG submission 71474) | Freshwater microbial communities in response to fracking from Pennsylvania, USA - Allegheny Zone_MetaG_DW_15 | ecosystem: Environmental > Aquatic > Deep subsurface > Groundwater > Drilled... | reverse complement strand
CGCGCGGTGGCCATCGCCCTGCGCAACCGCTGGCGCCGCCAGCAGGTGGAAGGGCAACTGCGCGGCGAGATCACGCCCAAGAACATCCTGCTGATCGGCCCCACTGGCGTGGGCAAGACCGAAATCGCCCGCCGCCTGGCCCGGCTGGCGCACGCCCCATTCGTGAAGGTGGAGGCCACCAAGTTCACCGAGGTGGGCTATGTGGGCAAGGATGTGGACACCATCATCCGCGACCTGGTGGAAGTGGCCGTGAAGCTGGAGCGCGAGCAGCAGATCCAGCAACAGCGGGCCCGCGCCGAGGACGCCGCGGAAGACCGCATCCTCGACGCCCTGGTGCCGCCCCCACGCAGCAGCGGCGATTTCGGCTTCGGCAGCACCGCCCCGGCCGCTCCTGCGCCCGACAGCACCGCCCGCCAGGTGATGCGCAAGCGCCTGCGCGAAGGCAGCCTGGACGACAAGGAGATCGAGATCGACCTGGCCGAACCACGCGGCCCCGTCGAGATCATGGGCCCGGCCGGCATGGAGGACATGACCGAGCAGCTCAAGGGCCTGTTCTCCCAGCTCGGGCAAGACAAGCGCAAGACCCGCAAGCTCACCATCGCCGAAGCGCGTGGCCTGCTGATCGAAGAAGAAGCCGCCAAGCTCGTGAACCAGGACGACCTGAAAACCCGCGCGCTGGCCCAAGCCGAGCAGAACGGCATCGTCTTCATCGACGAGATCGACAAGGTGGCCTCGCGGCAGGACGGCGGCAGCCAGGCCGATGTGTCGCGCCAGGGCGTACAGCGCGACCTGCTGCCGTTGGTGGAAGGCACCACGGTGAGCACCAAGTACGGCATGGTGAAGACGGACCACATCCTGTTCATCGCCTCGGGCGCGTTCCACCTGTCACGGCCCAGTGACCTGATCCCCGAGCTGCAAGGCCGCTTCCCGATCCGGGTGGAGCTGCAGTCGCTGTCGGTGGCCGATTTCGAGGCCATCCTCACCAGCACCCATGCCAGCCTGATCAAGCAGTACCAGGCGCTGCTGGCCACCGAGGGCGTGACGCTGCAGTTCGAAGACAGCGCCATCCGCCGCCTGGCCGAGATCGCCCACAGCGTGAACGAGCGCACCGAGAACATCGGCGCACGCCGCCTGGCCACGGTGATGGAGCGGCTGCTTGACGACATTTCCTTCGACGCCCCCAAACTCGCCGGCACCACCGTGGTCATCGATGCCGCGCTGGTCGACGCGCGCCTGGCCCTGCTGGCTGGCAACGAAGACCTCTCGCGGTTCATCCTGTGACGTCGCCTGGTCCCCGCTTCGCGGGGGCCAGGCCCTGTTCAGTACCCCCCCACCGGATACACGTGCTTTACAAAGCAAAGCCTATGATCCGAACGCTCATTCCTGCATCTGCCTTGTCGAACTGATTGATGACCATGGTCTCTCCCGCCAGCACCGAGGTGCCCGCCCACGAACAAGGGCTGGACTGGGAGCACCTGGGCCTGCCCGTGGCGGTGATCACCGCCGACGGCCATGTGCAGCGCGCCAACCGCGCCTTCCAGATGCTGCTGCGCTCCAGTGCCAGCAGCGAAAGCACGTCGCTCGACTGGCTGGCGCGTTTCACCGCCGAAGCCCGCGCCACGCTGTTCACGGCGCTGGCCGATCGCCGCGCCACCGTGCCGCCGCTGGCCTGGCACGGCGCGCGCGGCCCGCAGCTGCGCTGGCTGTCGGTCACGCTCAAGTGGCGCAGCTCGGGCGCCCGCTGCGTGGCCACGTTCCACGACGTCACCCTGCTGCGGCAAAGCGAGTTGCAGGCCCGAGATCTGAACGAGCAACTGCGCTCGATGGCAGACGCCTCGCCGGCGCTGCTGGCGTACTTCGATGCCCGCGACCTGCGCTGCCTGTATGCCAACCGCCCGCTGGCGCGCGCCTTCGGCACCGACGAGCAACAGATCTGCGGCCGCACGCTTGGCGACGTGCTCGGCCCCGAGATCGAACGCGAAGCCCAGCCCGGCCTCGACCAGGTGCTGCGCAACCGCACCAGCCTGCGGCTGGAACACGCGCTCACCAGCGCCGATGGGAAAACCCGCTGGTTCGAGATGGCGCTGACGCCCCGCTTCGGCGCCCAGGGTGACGTGGTGGGGGTGTTCCTGCGGCTGCATGACCAGAGCAGCCAGCACGAGCTGGAGCGCGCCGTGGCCCGCTCGGAAGACCGCCTGACCCGCTTCATGGAAGCGGCCACCGAAGGCATCCTGTTCCAGGAAGACGGCCGCGTCACCGATGCCAACCCCGCTGCGTGCGAACTGCTGCAACTGGCCCGCCACGAGCTGGTGGGCCGTCCGCTGAGCAGCCTGCTGCCCGAGCCGCTGCAAGCCACCTTCGAGCGCAACTGGCGCAACCTGGCCCAATACCGCTGCGAGGGCCAGCAACCGCGGCTGGACGGCGGCTTCACCACCCTGCAGTGGCTCACCGCCGCTGACCATGAAGACGGCTGTGCCCACGACCGCGGCACCACGCTGCTGCGCGACATCAGCGAGCGCCATGCAGCACAGGCGCGCATCCACTTCCTGTCGCACCACGACGGCCTCACCGGCCTGCCCAACCGCCAGGCCTTCCTGGTGCAGCTGGAGCACCTGATGGTGGCCGCCCAGGCCGCGCACACCCAGCTCGGCCTGCTGTTCATCGACCTCGATCACTTCCAGCGCGTCAACGATTCGCTCGGCCACACGGTGGGCGATATTCACCTCAAGACCATCGCCCGGCGCATTGGCGAACAGGTGCGCAGCACCGACCGCGTGGCCCGCTTCGGCGGCGACGAGTTCATGGTGCTGCTGCCCGGCATCCGCGACACGGCCGACGCCGCGCAGGTGGCCCACAAGCTGATCGCCAGCATTGCGGCGCCGATCGACATCGAAGGCCGGCCGATTTCGGTGACACCCTCGATCGGCCTGGCGGTGTACCCGCGCGACGGCAGCACGCCCGACATGATGATCAAGCACGCCGACACCGCCATGCACGTGGCCAAGTCGCGCGGCCGGGCCACGCTGGCCGAGTTCGAGCCGGCCATTGCCGAAATGGCCCGGGCGCAGCTGGTGCTCGAAGGCCAGCTGGGCCATGCGGTGGAGCAAGGCCAGTTCGAGCTGCTGCTGCAGCCACAGATCCATGCCGCCACCGGGCTGCCAGCCGGCGCCGAGGCGCTGATCCGCTGGCGGCATCCGGAGCGCGGCCTGCTGTCGCCCGATGAATTCATCCTGCTGGCTGAACAACATCGCCTGATGCTGCCCATCGGCGACTGGGTGCTCGACGAAGCCGCCCGGCTGGCCCAGCTGTGGCACGCCCAGCGCCCCGACCTGGCGCTGGGCGTGGCCGTCAACCTGTCGGCCCTGCAATTCCAGGCCCCCGACTTCGTGGCCAAGACCGAGGCCGTGCTGGCGCAGAGCCAGCTGCCGCGCGGCTGGCTGGAGCTGGAGCTGACCGAGCGCATGTTGATGGACGACCTGCCGATGGCGCTGGACCGGCTGCACCGCCTGCGCGCGCTGGGCGTGCGGCTGTCGGTGGACGACTTCGGCACCGGCTACTCGTCGCTGGCCCAGCTGAAGACCCTGCCCATCGACACCATCAAGATCGACCGCTCCTTCGTCAAGGGCCTGCCCGACGAGCGGGCATCGATCGCCATCGCCAGCGCCATCCTCGCACTGGCCCGCGGGCTCGACCTCACCGTGGTGGCCGAAGGCGTGGAAACGCCCGGCCAGCGCCGCTGGCTGGCCGAGGCCGGCTGCGACGTGCTGCAAGGCCGCCACGTCAGCCCGCCCATCGATGCCCAGGCGCTGGGGCAGTGGCTGGCCAGCTTCCCCACCGGCCCGCACCCGGTCTGAGCGGCACCGGGCCAACCAGCTTGACGCAGGGCAATCGCGCGGCTGCTGTGGGTGCTAGGGTGTGATCAGATGAACAAGGGCTCCCCGATGGTCAGCGCAACGCACCGCCTGCACCGCATCAGCGCGGTCACCTGGGTGCGCACGCTGCACTTCTGGGCCCTGATCTCCACCATCCCGGCCTTCTATGTGGAGTTGCTGAGCGAGCAGCCGTCGGTGCTGGCCAAGATGAGCTACCTCGCCGCCGCGCTCACCTTGGGTCTGAGCGCTTGGCTGGCACGCCAACAACACGATCGACAACGCAGCCAACGGGGCGCCGACGCGACACACGCGCTAGCCCATCCGGTGTTGCTCCCGCTGCTGATGGCGGGCCTGGTGGCTGCGGCGGCGCTGCCGCCCAGCAGCACCTCGTCACTGGGGCTGATCGTGCGGTCGGGCACGGCCCTGCTGACGCTGGTCGAATTCGTATGGTCGCTGCAGCGCTGGCTGGAGCGTGGCAGCCTGCCGGTGCTGCTGGCCCTGGCGGTCACGATCCTGGCGCTGTGCGGCGTGGGTTTCTGGTGGCTGGAGCCGCGCACTCCCACGCTGGCTGATGGCCTGTGGCTGGCCTTCACCACCGCTGCCACGGTGGGCTACGGCGATGTGGTGCCCTCCACGCCGGCGTCGAAGATCTTCGCCGTCTTCGTGGTGCTGCTGGGCTTTGGGGTGCTGTCGCTGGTGACAGCGTCGATCGCGGCGATGTGGGTGGAATCGCGTGAGCGCGACATCGAAAGCGAGATCCTGCAGGACTTGCATCGCCAGGTGGGCCTGCTGCGCGAGGAGGTGCGTAGCCTGCGGCGCACCGCCGACGCGATCACCGGCTCAACCGGCCAGCCCGCGTTCAGTCGCCAGGGTCAGCAGCCCCTCGAAGATCAGGGTGTCGATCACCTCGAAGGGCAGTTCGGTGGTGCTGGCGATCTTGGGCGCGGCACCGCCGGTCATGTACAGGGCCGGCGCCGGGGTTGAGCCTTCGCGCTCGCACAGGTGGCGGTGCATGCGCTCGATGGCGCCGGCAATCGCGAAGGTACCGCCGCTCATCAACGCATCGCTGGTGTTGACGGGGAAAGTCTGCACGTCGCCGGTGGGCACCTTCAGCCCGGCCGTGCCCATCTCCAGCGCCTTGAGCATCAGCCCGAAACCCGGGAGGATCAAGCCACCGAGAAAACGCCCGTCCGCCGCGATGGCGTCCACCGTGACCGCGGTGCCCACCATCACCACCAGGCACGACCGCAACTGGCCGCTGCCGAGCACGCGCTGGCGTGCGCCGATGAGCGCAGCCCAGCGGTCGCTGCCCAGCCGGTGCGGCACCTCGTAGCCATTCACCAGCCCACCACCCGCCGCGTCAGCCACGATCCAGCGCGGCTCGACATCCCAGAGTTCAAGCTGCTCTTCGGCCCGCCGTCGCACGCCGGTACCCGCCACCACGCAACCCAGCATGGCGCTGGGCGAAGGCAGGCCCTGCCATTGCTCTTCGGCCAGGCGATCGATGGCTTCCAGGTAGGCCGCCCCCTGGGCCAGCAACGCCGCACGCGGGTGGGCCGATTCATACTGGCCCCACTTGAGGCGCGTGTTGCCGATGTCGATGACGAGAAAACTCATGGAAGCCAGGCTCGGGAGTCAATCTTCATGATGCCAGCAGACGTGCCACCCGCTCCATCAGCTGCTGCAGCTCGACGCCATCGCGATGCCGCTCCAGGCGCGCATGCACCTCGTCGAGCAGGCCGATCAGTGCCTGCCGACGCCGGGCGCGGCGCAGGCGCAGCATCGTCACCGCACCGCTGACCGGCGCGTGGGCACGCAGCGCCTGCATCATCAGCGTGCGGGCCTCGGCCACCGCATCGTCCATCGCATCGACGGCAGCCAGCTGGGTGTTGGTCACGGCCTCGTCAAAGGCCACGGTGTCGCCGGCGTCCTGCGGATGGGCGCCCTGCCGCCATGCAGCCAACGCCGCACCAGCCGGCAGGTCAGACTGTCGACTCAACGGGGCCGGCTCCGTGGGCTCGTTGCTCCACGCGTTGGCTTCGGCATCGCGATGGGAGACAGCATCGGCTGTGGCGATGGCGGCCGTCGAGGTGACCGCAGCCATCACCACCAGGCCCAAATCCATCAGCTCATCGATGTAGGCCCGCGGCACGCCGGCACGTGTGCCCAGCTCGACCACCTCTTCCAGGCTGCGCTTGCCATCGACGATGAACAGCAGCGTGCGGTGGCGTTGCGACAGGCCTCGCTGGCGCACTGCCAACTCGGCGTGGCCAGCGGCCGTCTTGCACGGAATCCCCAAGGTCGGACCTCGCAACATCGTCTCGGACCGGGCTGCCGCTCATGCGGCAGCTCGCATGACGGGATTGTGCTCGAAATGTCTGAGCGCGCGCATCAGGCTGGTGCGGCGCGGCCTGCCGGTGTGGCCGGCAGGCCTCAGGCGATCACCTGGGAACGGCCCGATCAGGCCGCTTCGCGCTCGACGTGGGCCTGCTTGTGGTACAGGAACTCCAGCACCGCCTCGCGCGCCTGCAGGTAGTCGGTGTTGTGCGCCATCTCCAGGCGCGCGCGCGGCGCCTCGCGCACCGGCGGCAGCGGCACGGTGAGCACCTCGCCGATGGTGGCGGCGGGGCCGTTGGTCATCATCACGATGCGGTCAGACAGCAGCACCGCCTCGTCCACATCGTGCGTCACCATCATCACGGTGGAGCCGGTGGCCTGCACGATCTTCATCAGCTCGTCCTGCAGCTTGGCGCGGGTGAGTGCATCGAGGGCGCCGAAGGGCTCGTCCATCAGCAGCATCTTGGGCTCCATGGCCAGGGCGCGGGCAATGCCCACACGCTGCTTCATGCCGCCGGAGATCTCGCCCGGACGCTTGTCTTTGGCATGGCCCAGGCCCACCAGATCAAGGGCAGCCAGGGCGCGCTGCTTGAGCTGCGCCTTCTTCTCGGTGGCGCCGAAGACACGGTCGACCGCCAGCAGCACGTTTTCGAGGCAGGTCATCCAGGGCAGCAGCGAGTGGTTCTGGAACACCACCGCGCGGTCCGGCCCGGGGCCGCGCAGTTCGCGGTCTTCCAGCAGCAGCACGCCGGAGGTGGGGCTGGTGAGGCCGGCCACCAGATTCAGCAGCGTGGACTTGCCGCAGCCGGAGTGGCCGATCAGCGCGACGAACTCGCCGCGGCTGACCTGCAATTGGATGTCGCGCAACGCGATGAAAGGGCCCTTCTTGGTCGGGAAGGTCATGCCCACCTGCTCGATGCTGAGGTAGCGCTTGTTGGGCTCTTGAGTGCTCATGGCTGTCTCTCTCCGGCGATCAGTTGTTGGCGTAGTCGAAGCGGCGGGCAATCCAGATCAGCAGGGCTTCGAGGGTGAGGCCGACGATGCCGATCATGAAGATCGCGATGATGATGTGCGCCACGTTGAGGTTGTTCCACTCGTCCCACAACCAGAAGCCGATGCCCTGGCCACCGGTCAGCATCTCAGCGGCGACGATCACCAGCCACGCGGTGCCCACGGCCAGCCGCACGCCGGTCAGCATGTACGGCAACACGGCGGGGAAGAGGATCTTGGTGATCACCGTCCACTCGGACAGGTTCAGCACCCGGGCCACGTTGAGGTAGTCCTGCGGCACCTGGCGCACGCCCACAGCGGTGTTGATGATCATTGGCCAGATGGAGCAGATGAAGATCGTCCAGATCGCGGCCGGGTTGGTGTTTTTGAACACCAGCAGGCCGATGGGCAGCCAGGCCAGCGGCGACACCGGGCGCAGCAGGCTGATCACCGGCGAGGCCATCTGGTTGGCAAAGGTGAAGCGGCCGAGCAGGAACCCCGCCGGGATGCCCACCAGTGCGGCCAGGCCGAAGCCCAGGCCCACGCGCTGCAGCGACGACAGCACGTTCCAGCCGATGCCCTGGTCATTGGGGCCCTTGACGTAGAACGGATCGGCGAAGAGTTCCACCGCTGCCGCCCACACAGGGGCCGGGCCGGGCAGCTGCTTGTCACCCGACTGTGCGACCAACTGCCACACCAACACAAAGACCAGCAGGCCCAGCATCGGCGCTAGCACCACGCCCAACGTGCGACGCAGCTGCGCCCGCCGGTTGGCAGCAATCTGCTCTTCGGTGGTCAACCGCACGCCGCGCTCACGCGAGGCATGCTGCGGGCGGCCGGCGCCCGGCGCTGCCGCCGGCGCGACCGCATCATTGGCGGCCACCGAGGGCGCCACCGCTTTCGTGGCCACCGGTTTGCCGTGTACCGGCGTGGGCGTCAAGGTCATGGTGCTTGCATTCATCAGAGGGCTCCTGCGCCGACAACCATCAGGTGGCTGCGGCCTTGATCTTGAAGGACTGGGCGTACTTGGCGGGATCCTTGCCGTCCCACACCGTGCCGTCGATCAGCTTGGAAGTGCGCATGTCCGACTTGGGCACACTCACCTTCAGCTGGGCTGCTGCCTCCTTGTAGAGCTCGGTCTTGTTGATGGCCTTGGCCACGCCGAGGTAGTCGACCTCCTGCTTGAGCAGGCCCCAGCGGCGGTGCTGGGTGAGGAACCACATGCCGTCCGACAGGTACGGGTAGTTCACCAGGCCGTCGTTGAAGAACTTCATGTGGTTGGGGTCGTCCCAGGTCTTGCCCAGGCCGTTCTGGTAGCGGCCGAGGATGCGCTGGTTGATCACGTCCACCGAGGTGTTGACGTAGGCCTTGTCGGCCACGGTTTCGGCCATCTTCAAGCGGTTGCTCAGATTGGCATCGATCCAGCGGCTGGCATCGAGGATGGCCATGATCATGGCGCGGGCGGTGTTGGGGTTCTTCTGCACGAATTCATTCGTCGTGCCCAGCACCTTCTCGGGATGGTCCTTCCAGATGTCCTGCGTGGTGACGGCAGTGATGCCGATGCCGTCCGCAATGGCGCGGTGGCCCCAGGGCTCGCCCACGCAGTAGCCGTCCATCTTGTCGACCCGCATGTTGGCCACCATCTGCGGCGGCGGCACGGTGATCACCTTGGCATCGGTCATCGGGTTGATGCCGTAGCTGGCCAGCCAGTAGTACAGCCACATGGCGTGGGTGCCGGTGGGGAAAGTCTGGGCGAAGGTGTATTCGGCCTTCTCCTTCTGCATCAGCTTGGCCAAGCTGGCACCGTCCACGGCGCCCTTGTCGGCCAGCTTCTTAGACAGCGTGATGGCCTGGCCGTTGTTGTTCAAGGTCATCAGCATGGCCATGTCCTTCTTGGCACCACCGATGCCCAGGTGCATACCGTAGATCAGGCCATAGAGCACATGCGCCGCATCCAGTTCGCCGTTGGCCAGCTTGTCGCGCACGCCGGCCCAGGAGGCTTCCTTGCTGGGGATGATCTTGATGCCGTACTTCTCGTCGAACTTCAGCACAGAGGCCATCACCACCGATGCGCAATCGGTGAGTGGAATGAAGCCAATCTTGACTTCCTTCTTCTCCGGCGCATCCGAGCCGGCAGCCCAGGCATGGGTCTGCACTCCAGTGGCCGCACCGGCCACGGCCAGGGCCGATGCCTGCTGGATGAATTGCCGCCGAGGCTGGTTGGTCACGCTGTCTTGAGTGCTCATGCTCACGCTCCAAAAAAAAGCGGCGTCACGATCATTGACCGACCCCTCAACTTGCGTTGAAGCATCGGGACGATCGGACGCCGTTGTCCAAAAGAAATGTCCCACCTAGTGAGACCACATCGCTGCGGCCTCGTGGGAGATATTGCAGGGAGCGTGCCAGGTCTGTTTGGCCCCGCAGCAGCCGGTTTTCAGGGGCTGAGCAGTGAGAAATGGCCGGGTCGACCGGTGTGCACGCCCCAAAGCCTGATGCGGTGCACCATCAGCACGCAAGCGTGCGCCCCATTGGCGCGCACCCGGTGCGGCAGGCTGCTGTCAGGCCGACTTGCAGACCAGGTTGAAGTGCTCCATTGCCGGCGGCTGGGCGAAGAACGGGCCGACGATGGCACGCCACTCGGCAAAGGCGGGCGATTCACGAAAGCCCACCATGTGGTCTTCGACGGTCTCCCAGAAGATGGTCAGCAGGTAGCGCTCGGGCGACTCCACGCCGCGGTTGACCTTGTAGCCCGCGAAGCCCTTTGACTTGGCCAGCACGGTGTCGAGGCCACGCTGGATGGCTTCGTCGAAGGCGGCCTGCTGGCCGGGGTGGATACGGATGTCGACAAATTCAAGAATCATGGGGACGTCTCCAGTTGAAGCGGCGTGATGCTAGCGCGCAGGCGACAATCACGGGTTCGCCCTTCGCACCACACCGCCCCAGCGCCCGCATCACCGATGAGCAGCCTCCCCCCCGCCGCCGCCAGCGCCACCTCGCCGCTGGCGCGCGAAATCCAGCGCCGCCGCACCTTCGCCATCATTTCGCACCCGGATGCGGGCAAGACCACGCTCACGGAAAAGCTGCTGCTGTTTTCAGGCGCGATCCAGATCGCCGGCTCGGTGAAGGCACGCAAGGCCACCCGCCATGCCACGTCTGACTGGATGGAGATCGAAAAGCAGCGCGGCATCTCGGTGGCCAGCTCGGTGATGCAGATGGAATACGGCGACTGCGTCATCAACCTGCTCGACACCCCCGGCCACCAAGACTTCTCTGAAGACACCTACCGCGTGCTCACCGCGGTGGACGCCGCGCTGATGGTGGTCGATGCCGCCAACGGGGTGGAAGAGCAGACACTGCGCCTGCTGAAGGTCTGCCGCGCCCGCAACACACCCATCCTCACCTTCGTCAACAAGATGGACCGCGAGGTGAAGGCGCCACTAGAACTGCTGGACGAGATTGAACAGACGCTGGGCATGAGCCTGGTGCCGATGACCTGGCCGGTGGGCATGGGCAAGACCTTCCGCGGCGTGATGGACCTGCCCAAGAACCGCATGCGCCTGTTCAAGGCGGGCGTCGAGAAGCTGGAAGAAGTGAGTGACGACACCGTGGAGGGCCTCGACAACCCGGTGCTGCACGAGCGCTTCGGCCTGGACTACGACAACGCCGCGGGCGAGCTGGAATTGCTGCGCGAGGCCACCCCGCCGCTGGACCGCGAGGCCTTCCTGGCCGGCCAGCAGTCGCCGCTGTTCTTTGGATCGGCCGTCAACACCTTCGGCGTGCGCGAGGTGCTGGATGCGCTGGTGGCCCTGGCCCCGCCCCCCGGCGAGCGCGCCGCCCAGCAGCGCGTGGTGCAACCCACCGAAGACAAGTTCACCGGCGTGGTGTTCAAGGTGCAGGCCAACATGGACCCGGCGCACCGTGACCGTATCGCCTTCGTGCGCGTCAGTTCAGGCCGCTTCAACCGCGGCATGCGGCTGAAGGTGACCCGCACTGGCAAGGAAATCCGCCCGCAGACAGTGGTGAGCTTCCTCTCGCAGCGCCGTGAGTTGGTGGACGAGGCGGTGGCTGGCGACATCATCGGCGTACCCAACCACGGCACGCTGCAGCTGGGCGACACGCTCACCGAAGGCGAGATGCTCACCTTCACCGGCCTGCCCTTCTTTGCGCCGGAGAGCTTCCGCAACGTGGAAATCAATGACCCGTTGCGCAGCAAGCAGCTGCGACAGGGGTTGCAACAGCTGGGCGAAGAGGGTGCGATCCAGGTGTTCACGCCCGCCGCCGGAGGCTCGCTGATGCTGGGCGCCATCGGCCAGCTGCAGTTTGAAGTGGTGCTGCACCGGCTCAAGAGTGAATACGGCGTCGACGCGCGGCTGGAGCCCTGCCGGTTCACCATCGCCCGCTGGATCACCAGCACCGACAAGACGGCGCTCGACCGCTTCATCGCCTCGGAGCCGCTGCGCATCGCCTACGACGTGGTAGGCGCGCCCGCCTTCCTGGCCCAGTACAGCAGCGACCTGCGGGTGGCGCAGGAACGCGCGCCGGCGATCCAGTTCCACTCGATGCGCGAGCACTCGGGCCTGGTGTTCGACACCCATCACAGCTAGACCACGACAGCCATCTGCTCGCCCTGCCCGCCTGGCCCGGCTGGCGGACATCCGCGGAAACGCTATACTCTTGGGCTTTTCGGCGTTTGGGCCGGGTTTGGCGCTGGGCATTTGCCTTGCACGAGCCGGGTCAAGCCCCAGGCGATCCACAGTGATCGGCCCAGGGTGAAACGCCACGAATCGTCGTAACTTCAAACGGGAACAAGTTACCCATGCCAACCATCAATCAGCTCGTGCGCCAAGGCCGTCAGGCCGAGGTCACGAAATCCAAGTCGCCTGCGATGCAGAACTGCCCGCAGCGCCGCGGCGTTTGCACCCGCGTCTACACCACCACCCCGAAGAAGCCGAACTCGGCACTTCGTAAGGTCGCCAAGGTGCGCCTGACCAACGGTTTCGAGGTCATCTCGTACATCGGCGGTGAAGGCCACAACCTGCAAGAGCACAGCGTGGTGCTGGTGCGCGGCGGCCGGGTGAAGGATCTGCCCGGTGTGCGTTACCACATCGTGCGCGGCTCGCTTGACCTGCAAGGCGTCAAGGACCGCAAGCAATCGCGCTCGAAGTACGGCGCCAAGCGTCCGAAGAAGGCCTGATCGCCTCTTCACGCGCTCGTCACCTCGAAGGCCTAGGCTGTTGGGGTGGAATCAAGCGGTGAACGCCAAGCCCCAAGAGCGGGCGTTGACCGAGTAAGTGGACATCCGATGCAATCACTGTGATGTCCGCGGTGTCAGGCTGATAAGCCAGCACCAACTGAAGCATCGAAAGGAATTGAAATGCCACGTCGTCGCGAAGTACCCAAGCGCGAGATCCTGCCTGATCCGAAGTTCGGTTCGGTCGATCTGTCCAAGTTCATGAACGTCGTCATGGAATCGGGCAAGAAGGCTGTTGCCGAGCGCATCATCTACGGTGCGCTTGAGCAGGTCGAAAAGAAGGCCAACAAGGATCCGATGGAAGTCTTCCTGACCGCGCTGAACAACGTGAAGCCGATGGTCGAAGTGAAGTCCCGCCGCGTCGGTGGCGCGAACTACCAAGTTCCCGTGGAAGTTCGCCCCCTGCGCCGGATGGCTCTGGCCATGCGTTGGCTGAAGGATTCCGCCCGCAAGCGCAGCGAAAAGTCGATGGCCCAGCGCCTGGCCAATGAGCTGCTGGAGGCCTCTGAAGGCCGCGGTGGCGCGATGAAGAAGCGCGACGAAGTGCACCGCATGGCCGAGGCCAACAAGGCCTTCTCGCACTTCCGTTTCTGATCCACCGTTTTACGGCCGCTCAGGGTTAACGCTGACCCGGGGCGGCTTTCGCCATTCATGGCATTTGGAGTGACACATGGCTCGTCAGACCCCCATCGAGCGGTACCGCAACATCGGTATCTCCGCCCACATCGACGCCGGCAAGACCACCACGACCGAACGCATCCTGTACTACACCGGTGTGAACCACAAGATCGGTGAAGTGCACGATGGCGCGGCCACGATGGACTGGATGGAGCAAGAGCAAGAGCGCGGCATCACCATCACGTCGGCTGCCACGACCTGCTTCTGGAAGGGCATGGACCTGTCGCTGCCCGAGCACCGCATCAACATCATTGACACCCCCGGACACGTCGACTTCACCATCGAGGTGGAGCGTTCGATGCGCGTCCTGGACGGTGCCTGCATGGTGTACTGCGCTGTGGGCGGCGTACAGCCGCAGTCGGAAACCGTCTGGCGCCAGGCCAACAAATACAAGGTGCCCCGTCTTGCCTTCGTGAACAAGATGGACCGCACCGGCGCGAACTTCTACAAGGTCTACGACCAGATGAAGACGCGCCTGAAGGCCAACCCGGTGCCCATCGTGCTGCCGATCGGCGCCGAAGACACCTTCACCGGCGTGATCGACCTGCTGAAGATGAAGGCCATCATCTGGGACGAAGCCTCCCAAGGCATGAAGTTCAGCTACGTCGAGATCCCGGCCGAGCTGCAGGCTGATGCTGTGAAGTGGCGCGAGAACATGGTGGAAGCCGCCGCCGAATCCAGCGAAGACTTGATGAACAAGTATCTGGAATCGGGCGAGCTGACCGAGGAAGAGATCAAGGCCGGCATCCGTGCACGCACGATCGCCGCCGAGATCCAGCCGATGTTCTGCGGCACCGCCTTCAAGAACAAGGGCGTGCAACGCATGCTCGACGGCGTCATCGAATTCATGCCGTCGCCGGCCGACATCCCCCCGGTGCCCGGTACCGACGACCGCGACCAGCCGGTGGTGCGTCATCGCACCGACGAAGAGAAGTTCTCTGCGCTGGCCTTCAAGCTGATGACTGACCCGTATGTGGGCCAGCTCACCTTCGTGCGCGTCTATTCGGGCGTGCTGAAGTCGGGCGACTCGGTCTACAACCCGATCAAGGGCAAGAAAGAGCGTATCGGCCGGATCCTGCAGATGCACGCCAACCAGCGTGAGGAAATCAAGGAAATTCTGGCCGGCGACATCGCCGCCTGCGTGGGCCTGAAGGAAGTGACCACGGGCGAAACCCTGTGCGATCCGGACGCCGAAATCACGCTGGAAAAGATGGTCTTCCCCGAGCCGGTGATCTCGCAGGCCGTGGAACCCAAGACCAAGGCTGACCAGGAAAAGATGGGCATCGCGCTGGGCCGTCTGGCTGCAGAAGATCCATCGTTCCGCGTGCGCACCGACGAAGAATCGGGCCAGACCATCATCTCCGGCATGGGCGAGCTGCACCTGGAAATCATCGTCGATCGCATGAAGCGCGAATTCGGCGTGGAAGCCAACGTCGGCAAACCGCAGGTGGCTTACCGCGAAACGATTCGCTCCAAGGTCACTGAAGTCGAAGGCAAGTTCGTGCGTCAGTCCGGCGGTAAGGGCCAGTACGGCCACGTCGTGCTGACCGTCGAGCCGCAGGAACCCGGCAAGGGCTTCGAGTTCGTCGACGCCATCAAGGGCGGTGTGGTGCCCCGCGAGTTCATCCCCGCGGTGGAAAAGGGCCTGATCGACACGCTGCCCAATGGCGTGCTGGCCGGCTTCCCGGTGGTGGACGTGAAGGTCACGCTGACCTTCGGTTCGTACCACGACGTGGACTCGAACGAAAACGCCTTCAAGATGGCCGCTTCGATCGGTTTCAAGGACGGCTGCCGCAAGGCCAGCCCCGTCATCCTGGAACCGATGATGGCCGTGGAAGTGGAAACGCCGGAAGACTACGCCGGTACGGTGATGGGCGACTTGTCCAGCCGTCGCGGCATGGTGCAGGGCATGGACGACATGGTCGGCGGCGGCAAGGTCATCAAGGCCGAAGTCCCGCTGTCGGAAATGTTCGGCTACTCCACCTCGCTGCGTTCGGCCACACAAGGCCGTGCGACGTACACGATGGAGTTCAAGCACTATTCGGAAGCCCCGAAGAACGTTGCTGACGCCATCATCACGGCTCGCGCGAAGTAAAGGGACCACCCCCTACGGCCTGACGGCCGCCCCCTCAAGGGGGCACCACCGGTGGACCGGCAAAGCCGGATCCACGGTGGTCGCTGGGTTGAGGGGAGGTTCCTGGATAGATTTGTCTGTCTTTGGCGCCACGTTCGTGGTTGGCCTGCTGCCCGTGGCAGCCAGTGCCGGAGACATTAAACCGACACGGTGCGATGCTCTTTGCTCAGGAGAATTGAAATGGCAAAAGGTAAATTCGAACGGACCAAGCCCCACGTCAATGTGGGCACGATCGGTCACGTTGACCACGGCAAGACCACGCTGACGGCTGCGATCACCTCGGTGCTGGCCAAGAAGTTCGGCGGCGAAGCCAAGGCGTACGACCAGATTGACGCAGCGCCT
>Ga0075012_10003265_pt1 | contig 15605 bp, 17 predicted proteins | sample All_14_2_FD_71474 | JGI IMG/M metagenome (GOLD analysis project Ga0075012, IMG submission 71474) | Freshwater microbial communities in response to fracking from Pennsylvania, USA - Allegheny Zone_MetaG_DW_15 | ecosystem: Environmental > Aquatic > Deep subsurface > Groundwater > Drilled... | reverse complement strand
GAGGTGCTCAAGTACGCCAAGAAGAAGACGGTCAAGTACGACGCCAAGCTGAGCGACGTTCCTGACGACAAGAGTGGATGGAATCCGCCCTTTTAGTTGATGACAACAACTGAATCTGGTATTATTATTATCAAGTATTTTAAAATTAAATCTGTACCTGGTGTGAGAAAGAGTCCAACGTTGCTTTTGCAGACGACGAGGCGACGAACATATCACATGGATCTGCTCATGTATCACAGGAAAATGTTCGAAGAATCGTGAAAGGGAATGTTGGATCCACTGAATGTTTTTGGTATAATCACAAGGTGACAATAATCGAGCATGTATACACGTTCAAGTTCATCTTTGAGAAACTGGGTGCCGTTTTCTCCGCCATAAACCATGGCAACATCGATGACAAAGCATTTGTTCAATGTCCTATAGATCGTCTCTGACTCTCGTCCTGCTGCAACGCCTCCTTCATGGACGCGAATGCGGCGAGGGCAACCAGGACACAAGAGAATCCTAGCAGGACAAGATACTGCAGACGCTCTGCGGGGGACACCTTTGGGCCAACTATTTTGAGAAAGAACGATACGGGGAAGACTAGGACCAGACAACCCGCACATAGCGATCCAATCAGGCTCTGCATGAGACCAAAGTGGGGAAGCCACAGGGCGACTCCAACAGTCATTAGCACCAAACCAGCACGGCTCACAACTCGTGAATAGTGCGCGTCCTCCAAAGCTCGCGCAACGGGCTCGAGGGGAAGCGCGTAGGTTAGCCACTTCTTCAGCGTCACCGCCAAAGTGATGATGATTCTTACCCGAGGGTCTGGCAAGTCTAGCGTTACCTGGTCGGAAACGTGCTGAGCAAAGAGAAAGTACCCGGATGTTCCCACGATGAACTTGAGCAAGAACCCGGTAAAGTACACCCTGTCAAACATTTCCTCTGCGTCCTGTGGTCTCTTCATGTCCTGGTATATGGTTAACAGCGTCCCGTGCATGGCAAACGCAAACACTTGGTTCCCAATCGCTTGAGCTTCAAACCGTGCGTATCTGTACTCGTTCTCGTGCAAATCCTCCGGCGCTGATGCAAACAATGAAAACACAATCGCAAGGACCATAGCAACCATGACGTAGCTTCCCATTGCAGAGAGGAACGAAAGCTTATCAAGCCGCATGAAGACGGTCGGGAGCAGGGTTAACGACGTTAGCAAGATCCAAGTGGTCACGGAGCTCTTTTCCGGGAATACGGTAGGGAACAGGCTATCTAGATTGGTTGCAATAAACACCAGGAACAGAGCTGAACTCGCCACAAGGTCTACATACAAAATGACGTCGACTGCTCTTCTGCCTAGTTGTCCAAAAGCCGCCTCTCCGAGGTCCGAATACGTCTTTTTGTGAACCGGCGAGTCGGGCAGAGCGTCCACGCACCTGCACAGGAGCTTGGAGGTGTGCGAGCTCAACGCCGCGAGGGAGGCGAGGATGCAAAGTCCCGCGATCCACCCTAGCTGAGAGAGGGTGTAGGGAACCGTAAGCGTTCCCAGTCCGAGGACGAGGGACATGCAGTGCCAGAAGGCCTGGCTCGTCGAGAGCTGGTGGCCGCCGGATACGTCGACGCCCATCCTCTCTGTCGGCTGCTTGTACTTCGAAATCAATTCTTTTGAAAAGAATGTGCGATGGCTTCGAGGAGATTGCTTCGAGTGGGACATCAAGATCGAAGTCACGTACCCGGGTACTCGCTGGGCTTGATGTACCCGGGTATCAGCAGTGCGCATCAATCAACCCCATCAATCAGTCATCACAATCAAGATGAACGATGGCGGAGCTGTTTGAGAAAGCCTACGCTGAGTTAGAAGCCGACCTAAAGTGTCTCGAAGCACTCAACGTCGGTGACGATGCCCTAGTCCCGGTCTGCGGTGGCCTTGCGCTCGTTCGCGGAAAAGTTTGTGCAGAAGTGACGATTCGGTTTGGTGGCGACCTGTTTGTTCGAGTACGCTCCAAGCAACAAGCTATAGAGATCCTGCATCGACAGATGGCTCGGTTCAGATTGACATGGGTCATTTACTTGGAACGATTCGGAACTGCAGACGACTTGGAAAAATTTGAAGTTCGAGTGGGAATTTCAAAACGATCAAACGGGGAGAGCGAGCAAACGGAAGAAAACATGCCAAGTTTGCTCGAGATGATGAGTCAGCAAGAACCACTCTTCTTTGAGCCATATGACTCAACTTGATGAGTGTGATCACTTTCGGGATGAAGCAGGATCGAAACTTTTCAGTACAGGTTTACAAGAGGAATACCAGAATTTAGAGTTTGGCCTGTTGCTGCTTGATGGCCTCCAAAGCCTCGTCACGCTCCTCCTCCAACTCCTTTTCGGTGAGGGCCACCAACTTCCTCATGTCAGCGTCAAGTTTGAACGACTCGTCCACAGTCCACTGGCCCTTCTTCTCAATCTTGATGGGGAAGGAGAAGATCAGACCCTTCTTAACGCCATACCAGCTCTGCGACGTGAACACTCCCATGGAGCAGGTATCCCCAGGGGCGGTTCCAGTGACGAGCCAGGTGCGGATGTGATCACCGATGGCGTTCGCAGCAGACATAGCGCTGGACTGCTTGCGGGCGTCGATAATAGCCTTTCCGCGCTGCTGGACGGTCTTAATGAATGAGGTCTTGAGGTACGCATCATCGTTGATCATTTTAGCAACAGACTGCTCTCCCTTGGGCGTCTGTGCAACAGCGTTGAATGCATCAGGGACCTGGGTGGCTGAGTGGTTTCCGAAGATGGCCACACGCTTGATGCTCTCAATAGGGACCTTTGCCTTCATTGCCAGTTGAGCACGCGCGCGGTTGTGGTCGAGGAAGGTAAGGCAAGTAAAGTTCTCCGCGGGGAGAGAAGGAGCGTTCATCTTGAGCAACAAGCAGTTGGTGTTTGCCGGGTTCGCGACGACAAGAACCTTGCAGTGCTTGGATGCAACCTGTATTGTTTCGACGTTAGGTTAGTCCTGTGTTCACCATAACTCATCCCGTATTTCTCATTCCGACTTACCTTCTCCAGGGCCTTGCCTTGAGCAGCCATGATCTTGGAGTTCACCGCGATCAGGTCCTTTCTCTCCATTCCCTGCTTGCGAGGGAATCCGCCTACAAATATGGCGACATCCGCGCCCTTGAGCGCGACCTCTGGATCGGCGGTGTAGATGACGCTGCCGAGGGTGGGGTAGCCGCCATCCTCGAGCTCCATAGCGACGCCCCTCAGGGCCTCGATCGCGGCCTCCACGTCCAGCAGGCGCAAGTGGACCTTCTCCTCAGGACCAAAGACCCTGCCGTTCGCGAGCAGAGGCAACAAGGCGTATCCAATCTGCCCAGCGGCGCCGGAAACAAAGACGTTGACCATTTTCCAAGAGTAGCAAGCGTAATAATTGACGTGGGGATTGATGAACCAAATCTAATGCCGTGTGTGTAATAATAACCTCTAATAAACAAGAAGTACACTTTTGCCGATTCTATTGTCTTTCCCACCTCTTGCATCGCAATCATACTCAGAAGTTATCGCGTGCTATCACAGGTACCTTGGTATGTTAAGTACCCGGGTCTCGCTCTTTTTCAGGCTCGGATCAGGGCCTCAGCTCACATCACAAGCTTCTGAAGAGTTTGTGACACTAGCCACAGCCCATGGGAGTGAGTACCTATTCGAACTTCCTTTGCCTAATCTTCACAGTTGACTCCTGGTTCTTTGCCTTTGTTGCATAGCGAGGGAGAGATAAGAGCACAGCACTGAATGGAAGGGATCAAGCGAGCTCGCACGGACGAGCTCATGGCCGCGGCCGTGGCCAGCGGGAACGTCAGCGTTCCCGGGGCCATGGAGAGTGAGCTCCTCGAGCTGTCCGCGTCCACCCGCCAGATGCAGGAGCAGCACGCTGTGGCCTTGAGGGAGCTCGAGGTCAAACAACGACAGCGGGCCATGGTCGTCCCGGCCAAGGACGAAGAAGTCAAGCTGGCGCTGAGATCACTCGGCGAGCCCATCTGTCTCTTTGGAGAACGGCCCCTCGATCGGCGGGAACGCTTGAAGCGGCTTTTAGCTCAGAAGCAAGTCGATGCTGAGATATTTGGAACTGCTCCGGGGGGCCTAGGTCTCGCTACATCGTCGTCCTCAGCGAGTGCTGGGGCGATAGAGCCACAGGAAAAGAGAACAAAGGCGTTCTTCACAGAGGCATCTCCGGCGGTCGTGGCTGCCAGACAGAGTATTGCGGACAACAGTTGGCGACGGGCTCAGGCTCGATTGACGAAAGAGTGGATGACTCCAATAGTTTTGTCGTCGTCATCGACTTCCTCCTCCTCTGCCGCGCGACCGAAAGGTCCTCGGCTCGAGATGATTGCGAGCCTTAACGAGCTGAGACCTGTAGCGTCATGTTCATTCTCAACCTCTGCTAAGTATGTCCTGACCGGTTCTTTCGACGAGTCCTGCAGAGTTTATCGGACAGATGGCGATTACGCGTGTATTTCCACTCTGAGGGGACATACACAGCGTATTTGCCATGCAGAATTCCGATCGGTCGCGGCAGAGGATGAGGTCCCAATGGTAGCTTCAGGGTCAGCGGAGGGACAGGTGCGTTTGTGGAAGGGCGATGCAACTGTCGCAACTCTGGATGGACACATCCAGCGAGTAGGACGATTGGCGTGGGAGCCTACTGGTCGTTTTGTTTGCAGCACTTCGTTCGATCGTACATGGCGTTTGTGGGACGCTGAGGCCTCGGCTTGTTTATTGACCCAGGACGGACATGCCCGTGAGGTTTACGCATGCGATTTTCATCCAGACGGGGCTCTGCTTTGCACTGCGGACATGGGTGCGGCGTGTCTGGTGTGGGATCTACGTGCAGGAAAGGTTACGCATACGTTTACAGGGCACGTGCTGGGGGTGCTGTCTGCGAGTTTTTCTCCTAACGGGTACCATCTGGCGACCGGTGGCTTAGACAATCAAGTTCGTGTCTGGGACCTCCGAAAAAAGGAGTGCCACCAAGTCCTTCCAGCCCACTCTCGTCCGGTCACCGTGTGCAAGTTCTCACGTCATGACGGGGGATCGAGTTTAATCACTGCCTCTCATGATAAGTCTATTCGAATCTGGAACTCCAAGGAGTGGAAGAAGATTGGCGCTTTGGTGGCCCACGAGGGCCCGGTCCTGGCGATGGACATCAGCAGTCAGACTGGGCGTATTGTTACCGGGGGCTATGATCGAGCCATCAAGTTTATCGAGACTGGTTTGTAGGAGATGGTTGGTATCTCTGACGATCATAGCGACCCTGCGCATTATTTCAGATATAGATAGCTGTGTACATATTGTGTACGTTGAAGCAAGTATTCATCTCTTCAACCGATGCGTATTTCCACCAAGCCATACGCACCAAGTAATGAGTATTATCGTTGAGATAGTCAAGCCACATCTATACATAGCAATCAATTTTCGTAAGAGTACAACGGATGCTTCTCCTTCGCGTACTGGTTGATCTTGCACGCCTGGTATGGGTCGCTGGCGGCCTCGAGCTCGTTGTACACCAGCCGCCATCCCTTGTACCTGAACTTGCGAGCGACCTGGACTCCAGACCCAAGGGCCTCGGGAGTAAAGTGAATGTTCTCAACGAGTTCAAACATGGACTCCCACAGTGCGGGGGTGAGGTCCGTTCCCGGATAGTGCTTGACACTAGGATCGCCATTGCCCTCCAACAAATGGCTCGCCCCGGTGTTATCGATCATCCAATCTAGCGCAAAGAACTGGAACCGACCGTGTCGCTGCTCAATCTTGTGCCCGGACCGATCGATGGCCGTGTGGAAGAGAAAGTTGGTCACTCGCATCGCGCGAGGGCGGAACACCTTCTCCATGTAATCCGCGGGGAAACCGTGCTCCTCGATGAGGACCTTCTCCAGCTGATGGAAACCAAAAAAGTGGTTCTCCTCCGACTGACGAGCGTCGTTGGTGATGTGCGCCAGAGGGTCCTTCAGATCGCTACCAAGCATCGAAAAAGGCTTTTCTGACCTTCGCGCGAATCCGTCGTGGTAAAACACGAGCCAAGGCTTGGTGGAGGAAATGAGGAGGTACGTCCTCAGATCAAACTTGTGGCCGCCCATCAGCGCCGGGTTCATGACGTACGCCTGAATGATGAGTCCGTCCGGGAGCTTCTTCTTGCATTCTCCGTAAGTGGCGCGGAGCTGAGCGTCGTCGCCGCGGTGTAGGGTAATGCCTCGGCCGTGAAACGATCCGCCGGGCTTCATGATCCAAATCTTTTCGGCGTTCTCGGGCTGCGAAGCAAACTGAAAGAACTCCTCGCACTGGGGCTGCTTTTGAATGTTCCACTGCTTGGGCTGAATACCGAGATCCGAAAACTCGCACCCATTGCGGATGGCCAGCTGTTGTCTGCAAAGCAGCTGAATGCCCTTTCCTCCCCCAATGCAACTTGCTCCGGTTCCAACCTGGTTTACTAGAGTCCGCGTGAGGTGCTGATACCTGCTGTACACCGTCCATCGAATGAGGAGCAGGTCGGGAAAGATCTTGTTGGAGAAATCGAGGACGCCCGGGACCCATCCAACCGACTTGGCCCGGACGCACAAGTGAGGACAGCCTTTGGAGCGGAAGTAAACAAAAGTTTTTCGCTTCTTGTCAAAGCCCGGGATCTGCACGGGAAGAGGCGGCATGAGCTCACCAATGGCGTATGTCTTGCCATCCGTGATTGCAGGCTGCCGCGGCTCGTCCGACCTCGCGCCCCCCTCCTCGCTTTCGTCGAATTCTTCTTCCGACTCCTGAGGGCGAATGCTAGCTTCCTCCTCTTCGTCTTCCGACTTTTCCGCGCTCCCTTGCTCACTGCTTCGTAACGCAGACGTAGCTGGGAGGCTTGATGACTCCTTTTCCTCCTCCTCTCCGGCATCGTCTTCTACTGGTTCCTCGGGTAGCTTCCTCGTCACCTGAGGTACATCATCCTCGTGAGGACGCTTAACCGTTCGTTCCTTCGCATCCACCGACCATACCTCATCCGGCTGCCTGTGGTAAACATGACGTACCGTCACTCGGTTCTCCTGTGCCTTATCCTCCACCAGCTTTTCACGATAGTACGACGAAAAGTCTAAATAGATGCAATGATCACACGAAGAGTGTAGGAGTTAGTCATTGGTACGAGGACGCAGTGTGTGATCTAGGAATAACCTTTCCGCTTGAGGCTTTAAGGACATCTTCGAACCTGCTACTTTCAAAACAAACAGACGAATATCAGACAGAACTCACCTCCCGAGGTCCATAGGACAAGAATGTTGGCCGGTACGAGGATGAGCACGACCAAGATGAGGAGCCAAGTCGTTTTGGAGGACGACGATGCATTCGCACCCGCAAGCGGTCCGGGTGAGTTCGGGAGTCTGCCGCCAGTAAACACGGGTTCGGGCGAGGCGGCCCGAAGCACGTGAGGTCTCCGGGTCGCGGCAGCAGGTCGCATCTTTCAAGGCTACACGCAAACTCTTTCGTATCGACCTAGTGGGTCCACCGCTCGACCGCTGTCCGCTTCTATGATTGCTGATCAAATCACTTTCAAAGGACGCCTTCGAGAAAGCAGGCAGGTACCCGCGGGTACATGAAACAACGAGTGCCCAGGCAACTCGAACAAATCAAAAACCGATTGTATTGCTTTGATCGTAGTTTATCCACAGTACTCAAGTCCTTTTGAGGATAATTAGAGCTATTCCGGATTTGAAGGCAACCCCAGCGACCGAGTTTCCATGGTCACAAGCAGATGGTCTCCTTGACGTACGAAATATGAGTAGCGCTGAAGAACGTCGCCATGGTGGTAGCTCAACGACTAAGGCTTTTCTCCCGCCCGAGTCTTGGGCCACTGTCGCTAGCTTTGTTGAAGGACTCAATGAGCTTAGCGTCACCAGTAGTGAGCTCAACAAGATTTGTCAAACAGAAGCGAAAAAGCGCTTGTTCAAACGTTGCGGCATAGCTGAAGTAAACTCAAAGCTCGTTCAGCGGAATCCGGGATTCATTCGCTTACTCAACTACCCCAAGGGTAAGTTTGCGATTATACCGTGTTTATCTGTTCCACTCCAAGGTACTATCAAATCAACCTTGCTCTTTGTTGCTGATGGAATTGCTCAATTGTTGATGGATGAGTTCTACAGGTGGTCCGGGTTGAACCCTGGAACGCACATCTTTGCTATTGTTTCCGATCATACAGTTGAAACAACTCTGGAACCCTCGACTGCTTTCAAAGGCTCCTTTTTGCGAAGATGTGGAATTGTGGCCTACGAAGCGGATCCTGAATCGCATTCTAAGAAAAGAATTGAGGTGCAACTCCGTGGTGTTTTCAACGGGAAACTTCGATTATTTGGCGTACCGTTCATAATCGTCGTTCCGCGCATATGTGACCGCAAACATGTCCACCAGGCTGTTTGGAAGAAGCTCTTGCCTTTTATACGGAATGCTGGAGACTATCCCCTGCCACCCTATAAGTTGGTAGCGTATAATATCAACGTGGAGGGTCACTGGAATGAGGTTGCGTTTACTCCAGACTATATGGTAGTAGACTCTCAGATGCACGCGATTGGGGAAAGATTTACTTTGATTGTGGATTTCGGAACACGCGCGACTCAGTTTCTTAACTTGGACATGTTCGGGGACTCGGCTCCTGACCCCGAAGATGGAGAGCCTCTCAAGTTTGTTCCGCTGAAATATAATCGTCTGATAGCCAATCTCACCGAACGGGATTGCGGTGTCCGCATCGTATGATGCACGAACCAGGCGGGGCTCTGGCAGGACCTACCTACACCAACAAAAGATGCCCCGAGCGAACTCTATGAACTCTATGATACTGCGCTACGATCGCTGCCGTTCGCTCCGTCAAAAAGTTTGAACGGTACGAGAGCGATATGCCGATTCAGGGCGACGATATTAACCTGAGAATGATCACCTTGGGTGGGCTCTGGGCTGATGAGTATTGCCCGAAATGTCGATACTCGAGATATTGACCTTAGCTTATTGTAAATGTAAGAGGCGGTAACGAGTGAAGGAAGCGTCATCAATCGACCGTAGTGAAACCGCTCTGGTTATTCGTATACTTATTATTAGCATAATCAAGGTATTAGAGCTTTCAAAAGTGATGACAGTCGTCGAGGATACTCAAAAGTCACCGACTGAAGAGTCTTCAACATCACCGACAAGAAGAGAGTGAACATAATCCCCCTGCCCATTATTCTTCGAACAAGATGGACTGGTCCCTGCTCGGCTTCGGCCCCAAGGTGAGTGGCTTTCCTCCGTCGTTCTCGCTTCTCTGCTCTGCCCAACTTAATCGACCGAATTAAACTTTTCCCGCGCGTCTTTGCTTGTGTTTGGAAGGTGGTTTTTAAAAGAGTGGACTGGTATTATATTTAAAAGAGAGTGCCCGTATCCGGTTTGACCCTGTCATTTCACATCTGATTCATCATGGTCATTGTTGAGTGTTCACTGTTTTAGCCTCCTCCAAAGTTTTGAAGATTTTTTCAATTTTTCGACCGCAATTCTTTGTTCGCACCTTTGAGAGCTAATTCGACTCTATCCTTTGTATCTATGTTTGTTTCCAGGACGTGATAGCAGTATATAGATACTGGTGGGCTAGCAGAGCAATCCCGTTCCATACCTTTTGTTACGGGGCGCTATTTTCTCTTCTGGGGCGTGGTTGCAAAGTTCGCCGGATATGCTCTGGCTGCGCGAGTCGGTGTTTTGGGCGACAGGTTGTTTGTTTAATACAAACATCATAGTTTATGAGCTAACTCTTGAAATATGATTCGATTTCTACCATATAGATGGAGGCCCCTGTGCGCTTCTCGCAGGAGGTCGCCCCCGGGGACGGTGAGACCAAGTCCGCGACGTTTCGCAGCTACCGCACGGTGGACTTTATCGGCCAGTACGACCCTGCAGTCAAGACTGTGTTTGATATCCTCGCCCATTCGGCCAAAAACTACCCGATGCACGCTCTTCACGGAAAACGCGTCGGCGATACGTTCGAGTGGAAAACGTATGAAGAGGTGTTCGAGGAGGTCCGGGCGTTTGGGTCGGGTTTGCTGGCCATGGAGGCGATGGTTCCGGACGTCACAGGCGAGATGAAGCTCCTCGGATTGATGGGGAGAAACCACAGCCACTGGACCATTGCCGAATATGCCTGTCTCGGCTGGTCCGGAACCACCGTCCCCTTTTACGATTCGTTGTCCGCGGAGACTCTCTACTATCTGATTGACAACTGCGGACTCGCCACCGTAGCCTGCGACGAGCCCTCGGCGAAGAAATTGATCGAGGCAAAGAAGATGGGAGCCGCGACGCTTAAAACGCTCATTGTGTACGCTACCGGTAAGGAGGCTCTCGATGCGCTAGTCAAGCTGGGCGCCGAGGCCAACGTGAAGGTCGTGGATTTTGACGAGGTGAAGCAGAAGGGCGCTGAGAAGCTCATGTTGTTTGATCCTCCCAGCCCCAGCACCATTTACTCGTTTGTGTTTACCAGTGGCTCGACGGGCAAGTTTCCCAAGGCGGCCCTTATCACCCACGCTGCCGCTGTCGCCAACGTGTCCACCATCATTTATGAGTTCAATGACACGCCCAACTTTGAGCTGAAGCGCGGAGAAGAGGTCCATCTGAGCTACTTGCCTTGCGGCCACGCTATGGAGCGTTGCTGCGATCAGCTCATCATGGCCCTTGGCGGTAGAATTGGGTACTCGGATGGAATCCGCGAAAAGGTCATGGAGGAGATTGCTTTGTTGAGGCCGACGATGTTCGTTACGGTGCCTCGCATCCTGAACAGGCTGCATGACAAAATCATGTCGACTGCCCTTTCAGCGGGAGGGCTCAAGACTGCCATCTTCACCGCTGCCCTCGAGGCTAAGAAGAAGGGAGTAGACCAGGGCTATTTGTGCCATCCGGTTTACGATCCTCTCGTGTTTAACCCCATCAAGAAGAAACTCGGACTGGACAGGTGCACCAGGGTAATCACCGGCAGCGCACCCATCTCCGCCGAGGTGTTGATGTTCTTTCGCGCGGTGTTTGCTAGTAAGCTTGAATGCTTCTGCGTTAGAAATGAACCCAGCAGTGACTGACGTGTGATCTCAAATAATAGTGCCGGTCACCGAAGGATATGGAGCGTGAGTTGAACCTTCATCTTGATATGTCGCTAATGAACTGACGATGATTTCAGGACCGAGATGACGTGCATCGCGACTGGGACCCATGCTCACCTGATGAAGAGCGGGCATGTCGGCGGCCCAGCCGTTTGCGCCGAGGTGCGTCTGATGGCCATCCCATCCATGCCCCACTACAAGATCAGCGATACCAAACATGGAGATTTGGACGTTTGGTAAGTATTTACGAAGATTTTCAAAAGCTTGACCATATCCTGGATGATCACGACTAACACTCGAAATCCTCTTGTACGTATTGCAGCGGCCGCGGTGAAATGTGCGTTCGAGGCCTTTCGATCATGCGAGAATATTACCGTAACCCTGAGGCCACCAAGGCTGCGATTGATGAGGACGGCTTCTACCACAGCGGTGACGTCGGTGCGCTCCTCCCGGACGGAACCTTCAAGATTATCGACCGCAAGAACAACATTTTTAAGCTCAGCAACGGGGAGTACGTTTCCCCGGAGACGATCGAGAACAAGATCATCCGCGCTCCTCTCGCCATGCAAGCTTACGTACATGGTGACCCTCTTCATGCTCGCTTGGTCGGGGTGATCGTCCCCGACCCCGACACCGCCATCCCTTGGGCGACGGCCCGCGGACTCCCCACGGATCTCAAAGAGCTCTGTGCTAAGAAGGAGTTTCACGACGCCTTGCTGCAGGAGATTGAGGTGACGGGCAAAAAGGAAGGGTTGCGAGGCTATGAGATCCCGTGGAAGATCCATTTGGAACCTGAGCCATTCACGGACAAGAACGTCCTCACTGCTACGCTCAAGCTGCAACGCACTCAGGCGTTCAACAAGTACCAGGACATCCTGGCTGAGTTGCTCGGAAATGAAAAATAAGGAAAGCGGAAAGTCGAACGCATGATGGTTATGAGACACATTCATGAATCAAGTTTTAGTTAGGTATGATGATAATAAAGCGATAGTAATACATACAGTTGATCTACTTGAAATTATACTCACTGGATAGTCAATGAGCGAAAGGGGTGAGAGTCCGGAGTATGTATAGGTGAGGGGAACTCCACCAGCGGATCTGACGCTAGTGCGGCTCTCATGGAATCATACCCAGACTCTCGAGGCTGCTCCCAGCGCTCCCGAATACCTTCTAACCTCATGACCTCCTTGTCCTTGAGGTCCGTCGACCCATTCATCGCGAAAAGCGCTTCCTGGAACGCTTTCCGCGTGCTTTCTGGTAGCGTGACCATGCAGTCAAACTGGCAATGATCAAAGGGTTGAAAGTTGTGAACGATCTCCAGCTCGGCTTTTCGGTCCAAGCGATCAAACATCAGCTTGGAGACCACCCCGTACGTCGGCTTGCTGGTTTCCCCGAGCACAGCCTTGAGAACCTCAACCTCACCGTCAGCAGTATCCCCGTGTTTCCCCACGTCCCGATCAAACCTAATGAGGTCAATCGTCCCAAGGTTTACTTTGGCTTGTTTGAGGAAATGTAAAGGCAGAATGTACGCCTGTGGCGAGTCGTGGGTTCCGGCAAATACTTGCTTACTCTCCACGTCCTTCAACGACTTGAATTTTGCCGCATCGGCCTTTCTCGTTACCAAATAGCTCTGAAAGTCTCGGTCGACGTCCCTCATTCCGAGTGAAACAGTTCTTCCCTTGTGTCCCGCGCGCCTCTGTAGCCTTATGTGGGCCAAAGGGCCGTTCCACGCGACATCAATGTGCCCGTGAAGCAGGGCGGTCACCTGTCGCTCATAGTTGGTGTAGGTGACGTAATCGAGATCCACCCCTCTGGCGAGCAAACTTGCTCGCATTCCGTCCCAGATTTTGAGGATATCGGAGCAGTACGAGACCACCCCGATCAGGAGGTTGCTACGTATCTTGCCCTGCGCCACAGGCTTCATCCTTACCTGTCGTATCCTACGGATTAAGCAAGAAAACTAGCTTTGGTTGGGTTGTGGAGTATTAGTCGGTACCCGGGTATGACAAGATTCCTGCCGAGGTGCCGAGTGCTCAAGCAAGGAGGACAGCTGGGGATGAACGTGATCCAGCCCGGAGCTACCTAGCGACACTCCTTTCAAGAACCTTCTGTCCGAGGAGGATCTTCGGCGGCTATGTCGGGAGGCGGGGTTTGCTTCGGTGCAGGTGACCCCGTACAGCGACTCGCGACGAGAGAAGAACCAAAAATGCGACCGGCGGACGAGGTAGCCTAAGAGAGAGGAGCAAAAGATGGACAACGGGAGTTGCCTGTCACGGGTCGTGTGATGGTGCGACCAGGTCACGGACAGTACCCCGCGCCTCACCCACGCAAGTCCTAGTCCTCGCACGATGTCGTGTCTTCCAATCATAAATGACCTACAGATATCGTGTGTGGAAACTTCGTACTGTGCTGAGGGGGATTGGGAGTTTTGTAGATGGTACATATACCTAGTTAGTCTGAGTGTTTCGTGTTTGAGATATCACCCCCCGTCAAGCTTATCTACAAGTTGTTTGGTATGGTGATACAAACCGTGAAAATGAGAAATCTTTGTCTTCGAAGTAGGATCGCGAGGACGACTCACCGGCTGAGCAGGGCTGACCCCTCCAAATTAATAAGGCGAAGGGTCGTCGTCGACATCAGCGGAGTCGACCAGTACCGGCGAGGTGGCCGTAGTGAACAGACGCACATGTACTATACAAGATCCGAGCGCCAAGCTCCTCCGTGGTAAACCGTTGCTGAGGTGGCCGGGAGGGAGATGTGAATAAAGCTGAGTGGGTTCTACAGTTGAATGTTTTGTAAGATGTCACAAACAGTACTGAGGAAGATGATCGCGCGACGATTACCGATTCATGGAGGACTAAGAAGATGAAGCTGTTATGCCACAAATGTACTCGTAGTACAGCATGATATGTTCATAGTTCTTTCTCACCAGGGGCACTCCATGTTTTTGTTTTCGTCCGCTTTCTAGGCCTCCTTCGTATACGATACGAGGAGACAGCTCACGACTTGCTTGTATCAAGGTAGTAGGTAATTCGGCTCTGCTAGCCGCAACTGGAGGCTACATACTGTCTGGGTTAACCGACCGTGTGGCATTGGAGGGGGATTTCCCAAGGTTGCCGGTGCAGCGCGGTAAGTCAATCATAAATAGCATTGCAGCTACAACATCCCAAACTCCCCGGTCTACAATCGATCTACAATATACTAAATGCAAGAGTCCTGTGGACATACAATTTGGTTAAGGGCTTCATTCACGACAGGGTAAATGAGCATGGAGATCAGACTTGTCGCTGCAGCCTCACCATCGGTCGAATCTAGCCAGTGTCTAACAGATGTCCTTTCGGTGCTGATGCGCGGTGGGACAGAGGTCGGCCAGCCTCGAGCCGACAGTGTTTCAACTCACAGAGGACCGTCTGCCGAGTTCCAAGACCAGGAAATCCAGACTCGCAGAGTCCCTCCTAAGTGCCCTGTGGGTACATATTTATTGGATGGTGCTTTTTGCAGGCTAGCCGGCTGAGGCCATCAAGTGCCTACTTTCGTACGTTGGTTGCTTCTGTCGGTCGTGTGGGTGTGTAAGATCATCCAGCGGATCACCTTGCGTACGTATTGTACGCAGTATACCTAAGTACCTCGTCGACATACTGCTCGGTCGACGGACGAACAGATTACTACATCGTACATCCAAGGTCTTCATTGATCCCTTCGGTTGACGTTTACGGGACCTTCTATGTAAAGAGGACCATGGAGTGAGTTGTGCTACTCTAGGATGCGAGACGGCATCAACGCGGGTGCAGGGGGCATCGTCGAACGCGCAGTAGTGCTAGCCCTTCGCTACCTGGAGGACTCGGTCACTCGTCACCCCGACCTCGACCAGCACAGCACCCGATGTTTGAAAGGATATGTAGGGACATCAGGGCGCAGGACGAAGCAATACGGAGACATCTTAGCGAATTAGCGATGCACAAGGGAGCACTCAGAATCATTCACGTGACGTTCTCGTCCAAGGCGGAAAAGACAGTGAAGGCTCTGGAGCAGGATAAGACGAGTCAATACCGGCAGAACAGAGTGCTACACACGGACTATTTCTCCCCTTTTCTGGTCACGTCCAACGGTGGATGGGGGATCAGATGACAAAGTACTTCAAGGAGGCGAGGGACGATCCGAGAATGGACTCGTATCAACGGCAGTACTTTCGATACGCCAAAGAAACGATATCCCTCGCAGTATGTAAGGCCAACTGGTTGTATTTCAGAAGGATGCGTCACGTCACACACCACTCAGATTGAAGTCCTGTCGGCCTTCTTTCTATCGTTTTCCTCCACTCCTCCGGACTCCTGGACTCCTCCGGGCGTTTAAAAATAAACGTTTGCGGTATGTGGAATAGGCTGCGAGGGAACAGTAGCTACCTCTACTGTAAGATAGTAAGCGTGATACAAGTATCGTCTCTAGCAAGCTCTTAACATCCGTAAAAGCTGTTGCGTAGAAAAGTCGTCACACCCATCGTTCGGGGGG
>Ga0075012_10003264_pt1 | contig 15608 bp, 6 predicted proteins | sample All_14_2_FD_71474 | JGI IMG/M metagenome (GOLD analysis project Ga0075012, IMG submission 71474) | Freshwater microbial communities in response to fracking from Pennsylvania, USA - Allegheny Zone_MetaG_DW_15 | ecosystem: Environmental > Aquatic > Deep subsurface > Groundwater > Drilled... | reverse complement strand
GGTGCGGTTAATGTAGAGGTTGCTGTGATCAGCTCCAACCTTGGCATTCAGACCAACCTGGTGGGTGCAAGCTCAATCATTAAAGTAGTTGCCAGCATCGGTGCGGCACAGCCATTGCCTTTCGCCAACACGTTCCAAAGTGCAGCCTTCCCTCCAGTGGGTTGGTCTTCCATCAATGTAGGCGCTAATGGCTGGAAACTTGCCACCAATGCTGGTGCAGCAAGCTCCCGTTCTGCCCGTTGCAACTACTACGATATGGCTGCCGGTCAGATCGCTTACCTGCATTCTCCAAAGGTTGACCTGAGCACCGCTACGGGCGCCAGCACCATGACTTTCGACCGTGCACACGCTCAATACAATGCATCTTATATTGACAAACTGCACGTTGAAGCATCTGTTGACTGCGGCGAAACCTGGACCACGCTCTTCTCTATGTCAGATCCTGCGCTGGCAACGGCGCCTGCAAATACCGCCAATTTTGTTCCTACAGCTTCTCAATGGCAGCCAAATGAGGTGGATATCACCGCACTCAACGGCCAGGCTGAAGTAATTTTCCGATTCGTTGGAGATAGCGGCTACGGTAACAACGTCTATGTGGACAACCTGAATGTAACCACTACCGTGGGTACTCAGGAGCTTTCGCTCAGCACCTTCAGCATGGTTCCAAACCCAACCCGCGATTACGCTGAGGTTCGTTTTGGTCTCGAAACTGCTCAAAACATCGAACTCCGCGTGTACAGCGCAGAGGGCGCTCTGGTGCAGTCACAACTGCTCGGCGAACTCGTTTCCGGCGACCACCGTGTGGTTCTGGACGCCAACAAACTTGCTTCCGGCAGCTACCGTGTGGTATTGCAAGGCAGCGAAGGCGTTGCTCAAACCCAATGGGTGGTAGTAAAATAAACTATTCCGGAGCCTATTGGGGTTTAAATGCCAATAAGTATCCTATTTGTCGGCAGTCGTGCTTAGGTGCGACTGCCGACTTTTTTTAAAAAACCATTGCAAAAAGGAGAATATTAACTTACCTTTGGCATAATGAAGCGTGTTTTGATGATAGCGGTAACCGCGTAAAGCGGTTGCCGCTTTTATTTTTTTACAGATTTATGCGATTGTATCTTATTGCAGGAGAGGCGTCCGGGGACCTACACGGTTCCAACCTATTAAAAGCGCTTTATGCGCAACAGCCAGATTTGTCCTGCCGGGCCTGGGGAGGCGATCTCATGGAGGAGGCCGGAGCCACTCTGGTCAAACATTACCGCGACCTGGCATTTATGGGCTTTGTGGAGGTTGCCAGAAACCTGCGTACCATATTTCGGAATATCGCTTTTTGTAAGCGGGATATCCTGGAGTTTCAGCCAGATGTATTGGTCCTGATTGACTACCCGGGCTTTAATCTGCGCATTGCGCGCTGGGCCAAGGAGCAAGGTATCCGTGTGGTGTACTACATTTCTCCGCAACTCTGGGCCTGGCACGCCTCGAGGGCACATGCGATCCGCAGAGACGTAGATAAACTACTGGTCATTCTCCCTTTTGAGCAGGAATTTTTCAGGAAGTATGGCATTGAAGCTGAATTCGTCGGTCACCCGCTGTTGGATGAAATCAATGCAGAGGCGGAAGAACCTGCCAGACCAGAAACACGATCTGAACTATCCAACCAGATAGCGCTGCTCCCGGGCAGCCGAAAGCAGGAAGTTTCCAGGATATTGCCCCGGATGCTGGAGATTACGGAGGCATTTCCAGACTATCAATTTGTGGTGGCTGGAGCTACGTCTTTGCCTAAAGCGTATTACCAAACCTTTTTATCCGGCTATCCAAAGGTTAGCCTGGTACAGGGGCAGACCTATGAGATATTGCGGAATTCAAAAGCGGCGCTGATCAAATCGGGAACCTCAACGCTGGAAACCGCCTTGCTGGATGTTCCACAGGTGGTTTGTTACACCGGGAACTGGCTCTCTTACCGGATTGCCCGACAATTGATTCAAGTAAAATATATCTCGCTGGTCAATTTGATCATGGATAGACCATTGGTTCGGGAGTTGATCCAGAATGACTTGAATAAGGAGCACCTGACGACCGCGCTGAGCGAAATTTTACAACCGGAAAAAGCAGCAGCCATGCGGGCAGGCTACGCCGAACTGCGCAAGCTGCTGGGTGGGGGCGGGGCTTCCGAAAGGGCGGCGAAGGCTATCCTGAAAGAAGCAGGTATCAGGTAGCGATTTGCAGCAGTTATGGTCGAATAAAAAAAGTCGCAAGGGAGCCAACAGGGCCCCCTTGCGACTTAAAATTTTATCCCCAAAGTTATTTCTGAACGATAAACTTCTTCGTGAGGGTGCCATCTGCGGTTGCAATACGGGCAATATAGGTGCCTGAAGCAAGCTGTGGCAATGGGTATTGAAGGGTTTCCTGAGTCAGCCCATAGCGGTCTTCAAAAGTGATCACCCGACCATGGATGTCTGCAATCGTGATCGTTGCATCGGTGGGCACTGCGAAGTCAATTCCAAGACTCAGTGTTTCCCGAACCGGGTTCGGGTAGATGCTCAGGGTGTTTTCCGGAAGCGCTTTTTCATCTGTGCTGCTCACCAGAGAAATGTACATCCGCAACAAGGCATTGATGTCGCCGCCAAATCCGTTGATATTCCAGTCTGTATTGAAAATGAAAGTGGACGGGAAGTAGTAGTACACATCATCGTTGAAGGCATGGAAAACAAAGGCGCTGTTGTTGGCGTATTCGATGGCGAGGAGGTAGCGACCTCCAGGCTCAAGGGCCACACCAGGTACTCCTGCGTTCAGATCATTGATCTCAACTTGTTGCAGTTCATAGTCGGCCAAAGTGTCCGGTGCTTCGTAACTGGCAATGCCCAGCCACTCCGTGCTCGGGCTTAACAAAGAGGAGCCGTCGAAGTCTGAAAAATCTTCAGCCACATCGTTGTTGATCTTAAAAAGATAAACAGCCGCTTCTACATCCTCGTTGGCAATCTCATCATCGTTGGTAGAGAAGGCAAATTCGGCTGTGGTGGCCTTATATGCTTCGAAATTGCCCCCCGACATACGGAAATAGTTCGCTACAGCCCATTCCCCGCCGGCACTTGGACGGTAGCCTTGTTCCGGACCATCTTCTTTGGCAAAGACGTCGTTTGAGACCACAAAAGGGGAACTAACCTCGTTGTCCGAAGGACGCTGGTCCACGGAATCGGCGGTGACCGAGTATCCAATAATATATACGCCTGAGTTGAGTTCAGGAGCATAGCGCATCGGGAACACAAAACCACTGTCAGAAACCCCTGGCGCCAGGGATGGAATGTTTAGGGTCTGGCTATGCAGGGTGGCTCCACCATCTTCTTTTACATACACCGTAGCCACGATATTGGTCTGTGGATTCAGGCCATTGTTGCTGAGGTTGAGCTCAAAGCCAAAGGTGTCTGTTGCGATCTGCGAAGCAGGGGTTGCGAAGCTGGAAACAGGATAGAAAAATGCACCAATCGCCAGGTCGCTGCGCGGAGTCGGGTTTTCGTCGTAGATCTCGATATCGTCCAGGCTCCACATATATTCCCAGTTGCCGGTCCATTGCCACTGTAGCAACACATTGGCCTGGTTGGCCGCAGTAGCAGAGATGTCGATGATCGGGATTTCCGGATTGGCAGACCAGCGTTCAGTGGTGGTAAGACCCGGGAAAACAGTGTAGTTGGTCCAGGTGGTACCATCCGTACTTACACGCAGGATCGCATTTGCTTCTGCACCTTCGGTGTACACCCCGATATGGGTCTGGAAGGTGATGAAGATCTGATCCTTGCCGGTACAGTTGATCCCGGAGGTGGTCAGACGGGAAACGTGATTGGCAGACAGGTTTCCGGCTTCATCGGAATCAATCACCATGGAACCGGTGCTTGCAGTGGTGGAATTGAAGGCAACCTGGCCATTGAGGGCATCATCAAAAAGGGGGGCGCAGCCAGGGTTTCCGTTGCCCAGTGCTGGATCCGGACACCAGGTCCAAAGCACATTCTGCCCGGAACCATCCGTGGTGGTCCAACCGGAAGGGAATCCGTTGGTGAAGTTTTCGGACCAGAATGGTACCGGCAATTGGGCATTCAAGAGTCCAATTGCAAAGAAGGAAAGGCTGAAAATCAGACTTCGGTGTAGTGATTTTTGCATGATATAGTTGTTTTTAGATCTGAATTTAAAAAGAAAGGGATCCTTGTCAAAGACAAAAATCCCTTAAATTGTTCAAACAAACGCCATTTATCTACCTAATTGCCTGTTTTAAGCATTAAACAGCAAAATATCAGGGTAGTTGATCCTCTATGCTGGCAGTCCAGGAAACCGGGCGCAGCGGATTCATTGTTCAGGCTCCTATTGCATCACGACTTTTCCGCTCACCGTTCCCCGGCTGCCGTTCAGGCTGAAAAAGTAAGTGCCTTCCGGTAGATCCCCGCGCTCGATAATAATGGATTCTCCGCGGAGTTCATGGTAGGAGCGCAACTCGCGACCGGTCAGATCTGTCAGCCTGAAGGACATTGGTTCGGCATTTTTATTTTCGAAAAACACGGTTGTGCTGGTACGCATCGGATTCGGCTGTACAAAAACGGCAAATGGCGCCTTCCCGGGCTCCACCGTGTTCACATAGTTGACCGGAATACAATTTGGATTGCCAAGGGTGGCGAGGCTCTGTTGGTATTTATGGTTCACCACTGCGGTGATCTCCGACACACAAACTTTGTTCGCGGTCAGGTTGGAATAATGAACCCGGAGAAAATTGGTCGGCGTTGCGTTTTTGGGAATACTGGATTGATCAGCCGCCAGGGCCAGAATTTTGCCGCTGGCAGGGTTAAACAAAGGCGTGACATGATGTTCCGGAATGAGGTTTTCCACCGCCGTAATTGCAATTCCGCTGACTGAAAACTCATAAGCCATGGTCCGGTTGAGCGGGTTGGCGATCTGAATATCGAATGTTTTAGCCAGTGTGTCCAGGTTGCCGGGTTGAATGGTCACGAGGTCCTGCGAATTTAGGAAGCCTGTGGGGAACTGACAGGGGAAACGCTGGATCCAGTGTTGCTGACTATCGGCGTAAATATTGCATTCCTGCAGCAAAGCAGCATCGAAAACATTGATTTGACCGTCCTCATGAAGGTCGTTGCAAGGGGTTGCTGATCCATTGTCGGAAAGAGCCGTGCTGAGGTAAGCTTCCACGTCCGCCGTATTGCGGAGGGTGTCCTGGTTCAGGTCGCCAAAGAGTGCCGGACCATTGCAGACGCCATTACAGTCAGGTTCTGCACTGCCGAACAACATCCCGGTACAATCCGTAAATTGCTGGCAGGAATCGGTATTGAATTGCACCTCGGGGGTGCTGCCATCGTATTGAAGGCTGAAACAGGCTTGTGCCCAGTTGTTTTCGTAGGTTTTTTCTACCCGACCGATCTTGTCCGGGCTTTGATCCCAGTTTACTCGGACCACCAGGGTATAATTATCTGCAGGAATATCCGTGATGTCGATCCACTGGCAGGGAAGCCCCACCTCGTACACATCGTAACAGTTTTTGGTGAGGCCCATGTTGTTGCATTTGAATTTGCCTAAATTTCCATCAACGCAGCCCAGGTCAAGTACACAGAAACCAGCTTTTACCCCGATCGGAATTCGCTTTCCGACAGCATTGAACAAAATATACTCGGCATAGCCCATGTAGTGCCAGTGGCCGTGACAAGGGTCGTACACGAACTGGGTAGAAGGGTCCGTGGGATTATCCGGTGTTTTTCCAATCCAATAATCCTCGTCCCCGATATTTTCAATTCTAGTAGAGAACTCGATGATATTCCGGTTGCCTAACCCACGCATACATCCTTCCTCTACGGTACAGGGATTCGGATTTTCGAGGTTGGACAACTGAAGCGAACTGGTCAGCAACTCCTGATCCACACTCAGGTCAGGTGCTTTTGGACAAGCCGGGTCGCCCGGGTACAGGCAAATTCCACTGCTTACGGTCGCAAAGGGCTCATAATTGCAGGCATCGGGATCCATACAGCCGGTAACCGGCCCCAGATAGGTCAGGCTATACGGGATTGGCGCGGTGCTGCACCCTACTGAATCGTAGCGGATGCGGATAAAATACTCCACGCCACCGGCCAGATTCAGGCTTGCAGCAGCGGATCCATCCGGGCACCCGGTATTTGCGTAAAAGATGGCGCCCAATTGATTCTCAGCGATAAAGATGCCTGCACATCGGTCGTACACCCAGATCTTGGTGGGACAAACAGCATCGCAGGTTGCAAGAACATAGGTGCCGGTATCTGCCGGGGTAAAACTGTACCAGGCTTCATTGCCACTAGGGGTAGTTCCTGTGCCGGGCGTCAGATAGGCCGGACTGGAACAGGAGAATCCGGGTGGGCAATTAAAGATCACACTTTCCTCCAGCCCGAAAAAACTACCATTCAGTCGGGCGTAAACCAGGGTGTCGTTGACATAAATGCGGTAAAACCCGTCCGGGAAAAAGCCATCACCGGCCACGTCCATGATGGTGAATTTGGCACACTGATTGTCCGGCACACAATAGGTAAACACATGCGTTGCTGAATCCGGCACAGTACCGGTTCCGTAAATTACGGAGCCATCTTCGTTGCTGAAGGTCCAGCTTTCTTCGTAAAAATATCGGTCGGTATTGATTTCAAGGCGGACAATATCCTGCCCCGGGGGGCATTGAGCAGCCGCCTGAAAGGCGAAAAAAGAAAGTAAAATTGCTAAAAATACCTGCGTTAGTTTCATTTCAACGGAAACGATTGTAGTTTTTGAGAAGGAAGTGTGTGCCTGGACCCAGGCTACTGGACATTTTGATATTGGACACTAGACACGATCCTGCAAGTGCATGATTTTCAATTTTTTAGAGTGCAGGTCCAACGTCTATTGTCAAAATGTCCAGTAGTCTGGCCTGGACCTTTCAACGCATCACAGGATGAATATCCGGCACCTACTCCAATAATGTTGCAAAGTACGCACAATGCCAGGCCTGAGTAAACTTCACAGCCACTAAAAAACAGGATTGGACGTTAGTGCTGGAAGGACTCGCCCGGCCACTTTTTTGCTGCCTCTGGTCTAAAAGAATTGGGGGATGATCGAAGTGGTTTGATATTTGTCAACCTGTTCAACGATTTAGAGTTCCGCTTGTTTGAAGTAGTGGAAGAAAGTATTGCGCATTGCGCGCTGTCAAAACACCTTTTTAACCCTTTTTTGCCCCGATCATCCAAATAATAAAGTCGAATTTCTGCATGAAGAAAAAATTACTGGCGATGATTTTCGCCATTTTATTTGCCCCCAGCCTGTTTTTTGCCCAAAACACGGAGGGCTGGGTTTTTAAAAATGAAAAAGAAGGCGTCAAAGTATATTATCGTAAAACCTCCGATATATATGAAATCAAACTGATAACCTCCCTGAAAGTCAGCCTTTCCGGACTGGTTACCCTGCTTTCTGAAGTAGAAAATTACCCGAAATGGGGGTATAAAATAGCGGAGTCCCGGGAGCTCAAAAGAGTCTCCAATCTGGAAACCTATTACTACTCCAAACTTGATTTCCCCTGGCCGCTGGACGACCGGGACGTAGTGGTGCGTTCCAAAATCGAACAGGATCCTATCACTCGTCGGATCACGGCTACAAGCGTGGCGGTTCCGGACTATCTGCCAGCCGTTAAAGGGTTGGTGCGCATTCGCACTGCCCGTACCTCCTGGACGCTACTCCCTGGCCCGGGCGGTTGGACCTATGTTGAATACCATATCTATTCCGATCCGGGTGGCAGCCTTCCCGATTGGCTGATCAATATGGCGCTGGATGTAGGGCCCCGGGAAACCATCAAAAATATCCGCGGATTTATCCAGCAGCCCAAGTACCAGAGCATCAAACTGGCCCACTTAAAGGACTAAAAAATACATCCTTATTTCTTGCCCGGATGGGGCGTTCATAAAACAGGTCCCGAAAGGGCAGTATGTGTTTATCATGAAGATCGGGTTATTTGGTTACGGGAAAATGGGTAAAGCCATTGAGCAAATTGCTGAAAGTCAAGGCATTGAGATCGCCTGGCGCATTCGGTCGGAAGATGTTTCCGGGCTTACCCCGGAGTATCTCCAACAGGCAGATGTGGTCATTGAGTTCACCCGTCCCGAGGCTGCTTTTGAAAATGTGATGCGTTGTCTGCGAGCAGGGGTGCCTGTGGTCAGTGGTACCACCGGTTGGTCTGAGCAGCTTCCGGAAGCCGAAAGTTTTTGTCTGAAAAACAAAGGTGCAATGCTCTGGGCCTCCAATTTCAGCGTAGGGGTCAATCTCTTTTTTGCCCTCAACCGCCGACTCGCACATCTCATGTCCACCCGGCCGGAATATGCCGCTTCCCTGACTGAAACCCACCATATCCATAAACTGGATGCTCCGAGTGGTACGGCCCTTACCCTCGTCAACGAATTGATCGCTCACACAGACCGCTATGAAGGCTGGTCGCTGGAACCTGCTGCTGCGGGTCCCGGAGAAATTCCCATTCAGGCCATTCGGGAAGGAGAAGTGCCCGGCACCCACCTCGTGCGCTGGCAAAGTGCTGTTGACGAGATCAGTATCGAGCACAAAGCCTATTCCCGTACAGGCTTCGCCTCCGGCGCCCTGCTGGCCGCGCAATGGCTGGCCAGTAAACAAGGGGTTTACGGCATGGGGGATGTGTTGGGAATTTGATTTTCTTTTCCAAAGGCAATCCGGATTTCCGCAGGCTTTTTGAATCTTGTTGGTTGAATTGACATTTATGCATTTCCAACCACCACATTTTTCATGAAGCGACTGTTTACTTTTTTTGCTTTTATTCTGTGCCTCAACGTTTTGCAGGCACAATCTTCCAAAGATGTTACGGTGCCGCTGAGCGCCACGATCAGCCTGAATCCGGCCACCGTAACGCTCAACTGGCCCAATCCCGGCAATGCAAACCTGCTGGTTCGCCGTCGCATCAAGGGACAGGGCGGAACCTCCTGGCAGCAGATCCTCAGTCAAACCAGTTCCAACCTGAGTACTGTGGCAGACAACAACGTCATGGAAGGCCAGGTCTATGAGTACTCGATCCAGCGAACGCTGAACAGCCTCGTAGCTTATGGGTATGCGCATGTGGCCGTGCAGGCTGGTCCGGTGGACAGCAGGGGTAAGATCCTGATCTTTGTGGATGCTGCCACGGCGGCCGCGCTGAGTCCCGAACTCACTCGCCTCCACAACGACCTGCTTGGGGATGGCTGGTGGCCTGTGGAGTATCTCGCCGATTCCACCTCCACCGTGCAAAGTGTTAAAAGTCTGATCACTACCGCTTATAATGCAGAGCCCACTCTGGTGAAATCTGTACTTCTGCTGGGCGATGTACCCATCCCTTACTCAGGGAACAGTGCCTGGGACGGCCACTCTCCGGATCATACAGGCGCCTGGCCATGTGATGCCTATTATGCGGATGTGAACGGGATCTGGACCGATGTATCCATCAACAATACCGTACCCAACCGGGATGCGAACGACAATATCCCGGGCGATGGTAAATTTGACCAGAATTATGTGCCCAGCAATGCAGAATTGCAGGTGGGACGGGTAGATTTCCGTCGTATTAATGCCGCTGCATTCGGCGCAGCTGATCAGACCGGTCTCATGAAACGGTACCTGGATAAAAATCACCAATGGCGTATCGGGGAATATACGGTGCAAAACAAGGCCCTGGTGGACGATAATTTCGGCTATTTCGGCGGAGAGGCTTTTGCTTCCAATGGCTACCGGAATGCGTATCCCCTGGTTGGGGAGTCCAATATTGTGGAGGCCGATTTTTTCAATGATACCGACGCTCAAGGGTACCTGCTGGGGTATGGATGCGGAGGAGGCAATTACAACGGGGCGGGTGGCGTAGGTTCCAGTACCAACTTTGCCACAGATTCCGTGAATATCGTTTTTTCTAACCTTTTTGGGTCCTATTTTGGCGATTGGGACTATGAAACCAATCCATTCATGCCTTCGGCCCTGGCCTCCCGCGGTGGTATCCTGACCTGTTCCTGGGCAGGCAGACCCCATTGGTTCAATCAGGCCCTGGCATCCGGGGAAACCATTGGATACTGCATGAAAGAGACGGTCAATGCTCAGTTCAACAGCGCATTCGCAGGTTCATTTGGTAAAGGAGGCGCACACGTGGCCTTGCTGGGAGATCCATCCCTGCGCGCTCATGTCTTGAAGCCTGCCACCAACCTTACTTTGTTAAATCCTGATTGTCAGCGTGTTATGCTAGAATGGGCCGCCTCTATGGACTCCGTGGAGGGATATCACATTTACCGGGCTCAGGCGTTGAATGGTCCTTACAACCGGCTGACCACCGACCTGGTTACGGACAACCATTACACCGATACTAATCCCGTTCCCGGAACGCTGTATTATCAGGTCAGGGCCATCAAAACGGCCACCTCACCAGGGGGAGGCGCTTATGCGAACAATTCAGTCGGCGCCTTGGCATCCATTGATTTTGTCCTGCCACCACAGGCAGAGGCCTCCGTCAATGGCTACCTGCTCAATTGCTTCAACCAGGCGGTTGAGGTTCAAAGTGGAAACGATACCCCCGGAGCCAGTTATTTCTGGATCGGCCCCAATAATTTCAGTTCCAACCTGTCTAATCCAACGGTAACTTCGGCTGGCGCCTATATCCTATCCGTAAGTCTGGGGAACTGCTCTTCCTCGGATACCGTAGAAGTAACAGCAGCCACCATGGTCAATCTTTCTTTCGTTGTTTCAAACGAGACTACCTCCAACGCCCAAAATGGCGCTATTGATCTGGCTGCAGAAAATGCCCTCGGAACGCTGAGTTACTTATGGAGCACCGGTGCAACCACCGAAGACCTGACGGAGCTGACTGCCGGAACCTACACCGTCACGGTAACCGATGCTGCAACGGGTTGCACAAGTCTGGGTACTGTGATGGTTGGTATTGCCACCAGTACCGAAGAAGCCACCTATTTTGAGCAGTTTCAGCTTTCGCCCAATCCCGGGAACGGAATAGCCGGACTTCATTTGAAACTGCATCAAACTGCCATACTTCGAGTCGAGATCCGGGACGTGTCCGGGCGCCTGATCCGGGAATATCCCCAGGTCAGAAGCAAGGAGTTGCAGCTCCCGATCGATCTGACGCACCAGCCTTCAGGGATGTACACAGTTGCTGTTTGGGCTGATAATCAGGCTTTTGTGCGAAAGCTCCAGGTGATTCGATAAGGCAAGATTATTGAGTCTTGTGGTTTTTTGTGCAATAAAGTGCGGTGCCGTGACGACCCTCAGTTGTCACGGCACCTGTTTTTTTAGGGCGTCTTTGTCAACTTGGGTAAGCCCAATACACCTGTGCCTTTTTTATCCATCTGGCATGCGGGATATGGCAGAAATGCCGCGTTGAAATTCTTTCTCCTTTGGGTGCAGCATTTTCCCCAATTTTTTGAATCTTGCTGTCTGTTACACCACAATTCCTCACCATCTATACCATTTTCACATGAGGCTTCTTGCTACCTTTCTTCTGTTTTTCCTGGGTTTCAGTGCCTTGCAGGCACAAGCAGCAAAGGATATCACCGTGCCGCTTACGGCTACCCTGAATACTGGTCCGACCAGTATCACCCTCACCTGGCCCAATCCGGGCAATGCCAACCTGCTCATTTTGCGCCGCACCAAGGGCCAGGCCGGGAATTCCTGGGTTCAAGCCCTGAATGTAGCCGGATCTAACCTGACCAGCATCACTGATCTCGGGGTTGCCAATGGGCAGATCTATGAATATGTGATTCAGCGTACCCTGGGCACCCTGAATGCATTTGGCTATGTCCACGTGGCGGTAAATGCAAACCCGGTAAACTCCCGTGGTAAAATTCTGCTCTTTGTAGATTCCACCACGGCCAGTGCCGCTACCGTCGAGCTGGATCAATTGAAAAATGACCTGCGCGGGGATGGTTGGTGGCCAATTACTTTTCAAACAGGCCCTTCTTCCACGGTACCCTCGGTGAAAGCCCAGATCGTGGCAGCCTATAATGCAGATCCAACCAATGTCAAGTCGGTGCTGCTCATTGGGAACATCCCCATTCCATATTCCGGGAATGCAGCCTGGGATGGTCACGTCCCGGATCATGAAGGCGCCTGGCCTGCCGACTCCTACTATGCGGATGTAAACGGTGTCTGGACCGATAACACGGTGAACAACGTAGTCCCCAATCGGGCGGCCAATGACAATGTGCCTGGGGATGGTAAGTTCGACCAGAATTTTATACCAACCGCAGTAGAACTGCAGGTGGGGCGGATTGATTTCCGTAGATTGGATCCTGCGGCTTTTGGCGCAGCAAATCATGTAGCCCTTTTAAAAAGATATCTTACCAAAAACCACAAATGGCGTACCGGGCAATATGTGGTGGACAACAAGGCCATTATTGATGATAATTTCGGCTATTTTGGAGGTGAAGCCTTTGCCGCCAACGGCTGGCGCAATGCGTACCCACTGGTAGGTGAAGCCAATATTGTAGAAGCAGATTATTTCAATGACACCAACCCGCAGTCTTATCTGATGGGCTTTGGCTGTGGAGGGGGGAACTACAATGGCGCCGGGGGCGTGGGCAGCAGTGCCAATTTTGCCACAGACTCGGTAAATATCGTTTTTTCCAACCTTTTTGGATCGTATTTCGGCGACTGGGACTTTGAGACCAATCCGTTCATGCCTGCTGCGCTTGCGTCGCGTGGGGGTATTCTAACCTGCTCCTGGACCGGAAGACCCCACCATTTCTACCAGGCACTGGCTTCCGGAGAAACAATGGGGTATGTCATGTGGGAAACCATGAATGCTCAATTTAACAATGGATTTTATGGTTCCTTTGGAGAAAGTGGGGCGCATATCGCGCTGCTTGGCGACCCGACCATTCGTGCCAATGTGGTGAAGCCCGCCACCAACCTGACGATCACAGCGCCTACCTGCAACAGTGTGGCGCTCAACTGGACCGCCTCCGCGGATGTCGTGACCGGTTACCATGTGTATCGCTCACTGTCGTTGGATGGACTGTACTCGCGCCTGACTGCGACCCCGGTGACCGGCACCACTTTTACGGACAATATTCCGGCACTTGACACCTTATATTATCAGGTTCGCGCCATTAAAAATGTGACCAACCCTGGCGGCGGAACTTATGCAAACAACGCCACCGGCGTCCTGGGACAGATCATCTTCACCGGCGCTGGTGGACCCACCGTCACAGCGACCGATGGTACCTTAACCTGCGCTGCTTTAAGCACGGGGCTCAATGCAAGCGCCAGCGCGCCCATTACCACCTGGAGCTGGGTGGGCCCCAATAACTTCAGCAGCAGCCAGCAAAATCCAACGGTTTCGGTTGCGGGTACCTATACGGTGACTGCGGTGGACGGATCCGGCTGCAGCGGCACGGCTACTGCCACCGTTCTGGGTGATTTTGCAGCACCGGCCCTCGATCCTGAGGTCAGCAATTCCATCAATTGTGCCAATAACACGGCCACCATCACGGTACCTTCTGCAGGACTTTCCAGTTGCATTATTTCCGGGCCTGGTGGGTTTTTTGTTCAAGGGTTTGAGGCCACGGTGTCCACTCCCGGGACGTACACCATCACGGCTACCTCTGCAACCAATGGCTGTATCGGGAATGCCTCCGTGATTGTCATCGCCGACACGGCCATTCCAACAGCAGCAGCCAGCAATGGAGGCGCACTTACCTGCACCACACTTTCAACCGAACTCCTTGCTAGTACCAATGCCCTCGCGCCATCTTTCGAGTGGTCCGGGCCTTGTGTTTCCGGTACTACAGCCAGCTGTCAGGGCCTATACACTGTTACGGTGACCAATACCAGCAACGGTTGTACGAATACTGCGACTACAATGGTCATGCAGGACATTGCCATTCCCACAGTGATTGCTCAGGCAGAGATCATTACCTGCGATGATCCCAGTGCAAGTCTTATTGCCACGTCCGATATTCCCGGAGCTTCTTTTGTCTGGACCGGACCTTGTTTGTCAGCAGGAAACCCACCGGAGGCCACTTGTGCGGGCACTTATGTAGTGGTCGTGACCAACCCGGCAAACGGTTGTACCAACAGTGCCACTGCGCTCGTCCTGGAAGATACCGTTCTGCCGACGATCAATTTTCCGCCGCTCGGAACTTTAAGCTGCAGTACTCCATGTGTTGATTTTGTCGTGCCGGGTATTCCGGGCATTGAGATCTACATTTTGGGCCAGTTGATTCCTCCCGGTACTGCGTTTCAGATTTGTCAGCCCGGTACCTATACCGTTACCCTGAAATCTACGATCAATGGATGTACCCAGGATATGGACATTGTGGTTACGCAGGACAATTCGCTTCCGGTGGCCAATGCTGGTCCGGATGCAGTTCTTTCCTGTAATTCACCGTCTGTTCAACTCACGGGCGCCGGTAGCAGTTCGGGGCCAGCCTTCGTCTATCAATGGTCCGGACCCAATGGCTTCACTTCTGGAGAGATTAACCCGACGGTCGATGTTTTGGGCACGTATGTGTTGGTGGTCACCAATATCACCAACGATTGCTCCTCTTCTGACCAGGTGACGGTACTGGGCGACCCAAGCCTGCCGGAGGTAGATGCTACTGTGTCGGGACCGATCAACTGTGCCAATCCGTTGGTGATGTTGCAAAGCGGAAACAATAACCCGAACGCTACTTTTACCTGGTCCGGGCCCAATGGATATGGATCCTCCCTGGCCAATCCGATGGTTTTTGTGCCGGGTACCTACACCGTGGTAGTGAGTGTGGGCAATTGTATGGTGACGGATAATGTATTGGTAACAGCAGCGCCTGACCTGGTATTGAACGCAGGTCCCAATGTGTTCAATTGCAATGGCTCGGTACAATTCTGCATCAGCCCAAGTGGCGGCACCCCTCCTTACAACGTACTTTGGTCTAACGGTACCACGACCAATTGTGCCCTGTTTGCCGGGGGGGGGCTTATTGGCGTTACGGTAACGGATGCCGGTGGTTGCAGTTTTGAATTGAACGAAACAGTAGTTACCCCAACCCCATTAACTGTCGGAATTCAGGCCTCGGTGGGTTGTACCGGATTTGCCATCGTTTGCGCAGGTGGCTCAGGAGGTACGGCGCCTTATTCCTATAAATGGTCTAGCGGCGCCAGTCTGACCTGTGTGACCTATCTGAATGGTGGAACCTACACCGTGACAGCAACCGATGCAGCTGGATGTACCGCAGTGTCAAGCATTACACTTGTGATCCCTCCGGGGATAACCACCACGGCTGCCATCACAGACGAATCAGCGCCCAATGCAAATAATGGCGCGATCAACCTGACCGTTAGCGGTGGAACGGCGCCCTTCCTCTACTTGTGGAGCAACAACGCAACCACCCAGGATATTTCAAACCTGCCCGGCGGAAACTATGCTGTGGTCGTAACGGATGCCAATGGCTGCACCCATACAGCATCCTTTACCGTACTGACTACCTCTGCCACCAATGAGGCACAGTACTTCGAGCAGTTTCAACTCTCTCCCAATCCTACGGATGGACTGGCTTCGCTCAGCCTGAAATTACATGCGGCGGCAGAACTTCGGGTGGAGGTTCGGGATA
>Ga0075012_10003263_pt1 | contig 15608 bp, 7 predicted proteins | sample All_14_2_FD_71474 | JGI IMG/M metagenome (GOLD analysis project Ga0075012, IMG submission 71474) | Freshwater microbial communities in response to fracking from Pennsylvania, USA - Allegheny Zone_MetaG_DW_15 | ecosystem: Environmental > Aquatic > Deep subsurface > Groundwater > Drilled... | reverse complement strand
GTCGGTGCCCGCCACGTAGAACCCTTGCAGTTCGCCGTCCGCAGCCTTCAGGCCGCCGCCGACATGATCGAACTCGACTCGAATGACTGCTCCCGTCTTCTCCGCTTTACGGAAGACCGGCCCGGAAGATGTGATCGGTTTGCCGTAGACTTTATCGAGCGCCTTGAGTGCCAACCTCCGGCCCACTTCTTGCTTGTTCTTAGGATGCTGGTCCATCTCCTCTCCGATATCGGCAAGCACCGCGATCGCCACCCCCGGGACACTGCGGGCCACAGTGGCCTGCGCCTCGCGCAACTCGGGGATATCGGTCCCGTCGGCCTTGCTTTTCCCTTTGAAATTCGGCAGTTGCGCCACAAGCACCGGCAACGGTGTGGCGGGAAAGAGCGCACGCCACTCGCGGATCGTCCCTGTCAGGATCTCAGCATACACGTCGGCCCGGGCGGCATTCGCCTCGCCCTGATACCAGATCACGCCTTTGAACGCGAACGGCGAGAACGGAGCGATCAATTCGCGATAGCCGAAACTCCCGCGGCAGGTAACCGGCACATGATTGACCCGCGTGACGGGCGGCGACTCCGTGAATTCAAGCTTGGGCCTCGCCGTCTGATAGCGCCACTCGCCCGCCAGCGCCAACGTCTTGCGGACGGCCTCGACCTGCACGAGCGCGATCTCATCTGCCCTTGCGGCCGCGAGCCCGAAATGTCCGTGAATATTCAGCACGCGCACCGCGATCGCGTTTTTACCCGCCTTCACCAGGGCGGCCGGAACGAAACACTCGTTCGCATTCCCAAGAAACGTGCCATTGATCCACACGCTCGCCAGCCCGCCCATCCAGCCGAGTTTGACCCGAAGATCTTTCCCGGCCCAGTCGGCCGGCAGTTCGACGCTCCTCCGTAGCCAAAGGATACCGTCGAACTTCGGTCGTTCCTTGCCCATCGGGAAGACCGCCGTCTGCCAAGCGCCGTCATCAAACGCCGCGGCAGACCAGACTGCAGCGGCCGGATCGTTCAACCGATACCATTCCGCGAACGCGGCGTCCTCTTTGTTGACGAGGGGCTCAATGGCACTCGCGCCGCACCACGCCTCGATCGGGGTGCCGGGCATACTGGTCTGCACCAGCCCGATCGGCACGTCGACACACTTCTGAAGTTCCCGCGCGAAGAAATAGGCGGTCGCGGAGAATCCACTGTACAGAGGCTTGCCATCCGGCCCCTTCTCGTCTGTCGCGAAACCTTGGTTGACAATGCTCTCGGGCGTGCAGACGTCCCACTTACACGCGACACCGAAACTCCGCCAAGGCGGCTGATCGAACAGGCGGATGCGAGGATGGTTCGCTGCTGCGATCTCCTGCGCCGCATCCTTCACCTTTCGGATGCCCATGGTCATGTTCGACTGTCCGGAGCAGAGCCACACGTCACCGATCAGCACATCGTCCAAGGCCACATCCCCTTTCGGGCCCTTCACCGTCAACACGTACGGCCCGCCTGCCGGGAACGGCCCGAGTTTCAGGCACCACTTGCCGTCGGCGTCGGCGACCGTTTCCGCCTGCTTTCCCGCCAGTGACACCGAGACCTTCGCACCGGGCTCCGTCCAACCCCACACCGGTGCCGCCACCTCGCGCGGGAACACCATGTGGGCGCTGAACAACGGGCTCAGAAACGGCTTCGACTCGGCCCGCAATACGGGTGTCCATAAACCCGCACACAGCACCACCCCGAACAATCCGACTCGAACAAACCTCATATCCATCATCCCCTCTTCCCGCGCGCCTTATCCTTCTTATTTCTTGCCATAGATCCGCACGTTGTCGATTTTCACATCCACAAATCCCGAGAAGAACGTGAAGGTATCCAGATTCGGCAGCCAAGACGGATCATTAAAACTCAACGTTTTCCGGCCGTCGACAACCATGGTGACCTGTGGCGGCACAAACTGAGCCACCACGCGGTGCCATTTCCCAGGCTCCAGCCGCACGCCGGGATCATTCAGGACAACCTCCGCGTTCTCGCGCCAAACCTGATCGCTCTTCCGATTGTGCCAACCGAGGCAGAGCATGTAGCCCGACCCGCTCGGCTTACCCCACAGGCGACGGTCATACGCCTCACCCGACGGCGTGAGCGTCGCCGACACCAGCGCCCCTCCGAAGCCCCATTTACCGACCATCACGTCGTACTCGACGCGCAGCGGCAACGCCACCTTGTGATTGTAGGTGAAATACGAGAAGAACCCGTTCGCCCCGATCATGCCGTCCGCCAAACGGTACCCGCCGTCCATCCAGTTGGCAACACCCGTGAAGCCCCAGTCCGTTCCTAACCGCGGCCGATTGAAATCGTCCTCGTCAACCAGCCGCCAGTCCACGCCATCGGCAAAGGGCAACGACGCCCCCTCCGGCACGACCGGTCTTGCCGGTGGATTCAACGCCGCAACCGTCCCGAACTGCGACGGCGGCACCACCTGCACATCGCCCGGGGCCGCATTCGCCGCAACCGACAGCTCCATGCTTAACCCCCACACATCACCCTCGTTGGCCACTTTCATCAGCACGATGTTGTCGCCCTCCTTCAGCGTGCCCGACACCTGCCGGTTTCGCGGCAGCAGCCGCGATTCGCCGTTCAGCGTCATCGCACCCGCACCCACCCGACACTGCAAGGCGAACGGCGTCGGCTTCTTCGCCCGCAGCACCGCTAGCGCGAACGCCGATGCCGAACGTTGCTCACCGAAAAGCTTCGCGAATTCCAGCTTCGCTTCGGACACCGTCGTCCAGCCTTTCTTTCCAGCCAGCGTCTCATACTGTGTCCGCCAGTCCAGACGCCGTTCCGGCCCACGGACAGCTCGGTCGAGATTTCCCTTCTCATCGTTCGGGAACGGACCGCAAACGGCCCATTGCGTGACCAGCAACCGCGTATCCTCGCCGCCAACCGCCAACGTTCCCGTCCCCGACAACGTCCATCCCTCGCCCGCCACCGTCCACGTCAGAGGGGCTTCAAACAGGGTGCACATGCCGGGATCCAACGTCACGCTCACATCTTGCCCCGACGCCTTGCCGCCAGTCATGGCCGTCTCAAAAGGCGTGATCGTATAGCCCGGCCGCGTCGGGAACGCCATCGCGAGTTTGACCGCCGGCACATACTCAGTGGGGGTAAGGGTGATCCGTTGCCTCAGCGCGCCGCCGACTCCGTCTGCGAGCGGTTTCAGGTTATTGCACTGCACCCGGAATCCGGACACGAACAACGCACGGAAAAGCTCGAACGGATGGCTGCCGTTCTTCGGTGAAGCCGCCGCAACCTTCGCCAGCTCAACCGCGCAGGCCCGCGTCTCCTCGCACAAACCCGGCGCATCCAGCGGCTTCTTCGCGAGCGCCGCCAGTTTGGCAAACGTCGCCGACGCGCCTTCCGGCCATTCGATGTCCGCCGAAGAAGACGCCACCAGCAGCCGCTCGGCCGGGTTCATGGTTGACCGGCCGCCGTCCCGCACGGGCTCCCCGACATGCTCGAACCGGTTATTGCGCAGCACAGTCCCCTCGGTGCCCGCCCCCACGGTCACACCGACGTCGGTCTCGCAAATCAGATTTGCTTCGACCAACGCGTTGTACCCGCGGTTCACGGCGATCCGCGAGTTGTTCCGCAGCGTGTTCCCTCTGAACACCGTGGCGCGACCACCGGCGCTCCCCATGGCCAGGTGCGCATCCTGGTCGAGGTCGGCGCTCTGAGGACCGCGGTAGTTGCTGCCCGCGCGAATCTCGTTGTTCAGACACAGGAACCGCCACGCCGGCTCGTTGTGGTGTGTGGTGATCTGAACCCCGCCGATGCGGGAGAACACGTTTCCGGCGATGACCCACTCTGTCCCGCTTGCATAGCTCTGCACGATGGTCGCGTCATGGAACTCGTTTCCGATCAGAAGGTTGCGGTCAAAGTTGTGGTGACAGTAGAAAATCTCCGACGTCGCATCCGGCTCCATCGTCCACGGGCTGTCCAGCTCGCACACCAGCTTCTCGTGCGCGACAATCCGGCGGTACTGTCCCGCGCCGCGCCCTTTCATGATGTACAGGAAGGGATCCTTCACCGCGTCAGGCTCATGATTCCACCAGCGCACGAACCCGTTGGAGTGCGGCTGCTGCTTCGCGAACGCCTCGTCCATCGTCAGCCGTTTACCGTCCAGCGCGGCGACTTTCACCAACGTGTGGCCGCCGCCGTCGGAGGTGAACACCTCGCCGTCGTGGCGAGGCGTCATACCCATCCGGTTGCGGGCGTAATAGAGACACCGGCCATAACACCCGCCGCCCCGGGCCATGGGGCTCCCGTCGAGCGTGTTGTCCTCGAACACGAACCGGTCGCCGCCGATCGAATAGATCGAGTCGCCGGCCTGAAAGTAGTTCCCCGACATGAGAATATCCGAACCGCTCACCTTGAACGGGCCGCCCGACGAAACCACCGAGCACCCGACGACCTGAATGTTGTCCCCGCTCAGCGAAAGGCCGTACGGGCCGTCGCCGATGGGCATGAGCCGATTGGCGATCATCTCCGTGTCTTGCGCCTCGTAACGATTGAGCCGCATGACCACACGGCGCATGAACACATCCCCGCCCTCCGACGAGATTCCCGTGCGGTGGTTGCACGCCAATACCGTCAACTCTTCGATGCCGAAAGCATGGTCGCCCTGGATCAGCACTGGGAGAGCCACCTCGCTGTCTCGCCAGTAAAGCAGGCTGAGGTCGGTTCCCGCCCCTTTGAGCAAAACGTGTGCGGGAAGCACCAGCGTCGCGTTCAACTGGAACCGGCCGCGGGGAATCGAAACGGTCCCGCCTCCGGCCTTGCCTGCCGCGTCCAACGCCTGTTGCACGGCATAGGTGTCGTCGATGCCGTCGTTGGCGATCGCACCGTAAGCCACGATATCGTAGACCGTCTCTTTCCAGAGCGGCGCGTGCGGCGCGACGCGGACGCTCCCCGCCTCGCACCATCCGGCCTCGCCTCCGCGGCCGTTGTGGACAGACAACCGGTATTCGCCTGCTTTCAAATCCTGAGGCAGTTCAACCGTCAGAGCCCACGCGTCCTGCTTAACCGGATTCAACACAACGGCACCGTCCGCGCCGTGCAAAGCCACGCGCGTTTTGCCTTCGAAACCCAGACTGTTGCCGAAGAAACGGAGCCAGCCGCCGGGCGATGCCTCACGTCCCCAATCCCCCTGATGCCACCAGGCCTCGGGAGCATTCAGATCCGTGAATTCGGACGAGTCACCGCCGGACGACAGCACGCGGAAACGGTAGCGTCCCGGTTCCCAAGCCTCGGGGACCACGAACGACAGCCCCTCGTCGTTGCTATGTAGCGACGACAGGGTAACCGGCTTCCCCATCTTGGGGGCGCCCCCGTTGCCCGGCTTACCCACGTCACCGTCCAAGACCCGGCAGAGTTCAATCTTGGGCGAGGCCCCCCACCCTCCGCCCTGAACCATCACCGCCTCTCCCGGTTTCACCGGCGAGGAGGCCCAGAACACGGCGGGCTTCTCAGCAAACGCGCCGCTCGTCAACACCGCCACTGCAACCGCCATCTTCCCCCAGAATACAATTCTCACGCGTCTATCCACCTTTCTCTATTCTTTATCGATCAACATGAAGGATATAAAGTTTATTAAGCACCTATTCTTCCAACACAGAACTTCGAAATTGGGAGTTCAGCGTTCGGTGTCCGGCGTTCATGCCCTTCATGGTTGCCTTGCTCTCATGCTTCAGCCTCCAGCCCTTTCGCGCCGTCTTACTGGATCCCGAGCCACGTGCCGCGCGCCACCCGTTCCAAGGACAACGTGTTCCCCGACACGACCGCACGATACTTGAAATCGTTTACCCATATGACCGGCCATGCCGCAGTCGATCCGGATATCCCACCGGTAGCCGCCAGAACCGGGATCTGCGGCCGCGACGCACCGGCCGGTGCACGTACAATAAGCGACATATTTTCCGGCACCACCACCGTCCCCGCAACCTCCGCATAATCGTTGGTCACACCGTCGAAATCCACATCAAGAACCGCGCCGCCTGAGAGCGTCAGATTTCCGTTGAGCGCCACAGCCCCGATCGCGTTTGTTCCCCCGATCGCCAAGGTCGCCAGATTCGTGATAACCACCCCGTCCGCGAAACGGACCGTCCCCGCCAATCCAAGCACCGCCCCGGCCGTACCGTTACCAACCACGAATGGCACACCGTTGGACACGTCCGCCGTAACAAGAATGTTGAGTGCCCCTTTGTTGAAGCTGACAACGCTGAAGCTTCCGTTCGTCGCCACCAACTGGTCCACCGTCAACGCACCCCCGGAGACATCGAGTATTCCTGGAACCGACTGGGATCCGCCGATGAAATACGCGTCGTTCCCGACACTCAATCGAGAAGGCCGAGTCACCCAAACTGCGCTGCCAGAACCCGAAACAGTCCCCAAATTCGGACCTCCCGGATAGGCTGTAACCCAAAAATATCTGGCATCATACACATCGGGACTCGTTGCATAGTATTCGACCCCTGTGCTGAGGCCGCTGACTTGGCTGCTCAGGTTTGTGAACACGATGCGTTGTCCTGCCCGCAGAGGCGAGCCGCCCGTCATCATAAAACGAGCACCCGAACTGGAGCCAACCGTCGCCGACATCACCTGGGGAACATGGGTGAAGGTCATCGTCCCATCCGCCACAACAACCACACCGGTAACCCCCACTCCTGCATTGGGGAAGGCATACGTATTGGTTGCACCGCCGCCCACATAGAGATCGCCCGCTGCGCGGAACACCGTCCCGCTGACGAATAATTCTCCGACACGTCCGTACCCGACCGCAACATAACCGCTGCCCTGCTCAAAAATCCCGCCCAACAACGTGGCCGTAGCTTTCCCGCCGTATTGCGTCCCCGACGCGTTGGCACCTCCAACCAGATAGGATGCCCCGTTGGAGATGACGCCATCTGCCTGTTTCATCGCGATACTGTAAGAAGGGCTCCAGCCGGAGGTCATCACAATCGAACCCCGCGTAGCTGCGATTCCGCCGCTTTTCGTCATTTCGAAATACCCATTGTTCTGCGACCAAGTGAGCGAAACCATATCGAGGAAACCACCATCATTGATCAGTTTACCTCCCTCAAACTTTGTGGGATTGTTGCCGCCAGAGATACGGACTAACACGCTTCCGCGATTTGTAACGACCGCGCCGTTCAACAACCATCCCACATTGTTTCCGGGCCGCATATCCAACAGTCCGCCCGGCTCGATAACGGCCTGACCTCCGCGCAGTGTCAGCGTGGCGTTAGAGACAATGATCGAACCGCCGCTGCCGATATGCAGGAGGAATTTCGTGGCCCCGTTGGCCCATGTGTCATTGTTTCTGAGCACCACCATCGGGGCATTGACGTTCAGCGTAAGCGACGTGGGCCCCGTCGTCTGAACCATCAGGTTCGAGAAAGTCGGGCCCTGCGTGTTGTAGTTAATAATGCCCGTTGCCGTTTTCGGAATGAGGGCGAAATCGAACAGGTTGGTTGCGCCGGGAGGCCCGGACGGAGTCCAGTTCGTCGGCTCATTCCAGTCGTTCTCGCCGGAATCCCTTGCCCACACGTTCGTCAAAACATCCGCCGAAGCGCTCCACACAGCCGCCATGACCAGCAACGCCACAACCGAGTCAATGAACCTGTTTCTGCAAATTTTCATTCTCATCTCCTGTTGACCACACATTTCGCGCTCGTCCGCACCGAACACATCACCTTAAAACACCCAACACCACAAAGCGCCCTGAGGCCGCCGCGCGCCACCTGCGCCGCCCCACTGACCGCTCCGCTCACGTAAGCCAAGCCTGGCTTTGGAGGCGAACAGACCGGACGTCAGACAACAACGGGCGTCAACACGTGTTCACTTTTCGGGGAACATCGCCTCGTAGTGCGGCAACGGCGCGAAAATACCGCCGCTTTTCGCGTAGTAGTCCGCGTCGAGATTGAACACGCCGCGGTCAGTCTTTGTCCACGGCGCATCCGGATACGGCAGATAGCTGCGCATGGCCGCCCAGTTCCGATAGTTCTGGTGACCGTTGGTCTCGACCAGTCCCAGCCCCTCCAGTCCTGGAAAAGAGTTCAGCCGGGCCGCCACGTTCTTGTTCCACTCCACCAGAATCGGGTTGACCGTGAGGTCCGCGCAGAAGCACGGCACACCGCGCTCATGCGCAGCCTGCGCGATCTTCATCGTCATGCTGAGCGTCTTGGCGATCGCCTTCAGCGCGATGGCCCTGTACCCCATCTCGATGCGGGTGACCGCGTCCTTGTCCGTATGCGCGCTTTCGTCCGCGGCCAGCCGCACGGGGATATCCCGCACGTCGATCTCGCGTTCTTCGTCGAACGGTTCCTCGATGATCGCGACCTGGTCGAAAGCCCCGATCTTCCTGATGTGGTCAATCAGCCGCATCAGGGTCTCTTTCTTTTCGTAGCGGCCATTGGCGTCGAAGTAGTACGGCAACTTGCCGCTCTTCGTGTAAGGCGTGCGGCAGCCGTCTAGTGCCGCGTGAATCGCACTCACCCTCGCCATGTCTTTCTCCAGCATCTCTTCTTGAGAACCCTTCTGACCGATCTTGATCTTCATGAAGAAGGATCCTTCCGCCACCGCCGCCTTGATTTCCTCGATCGGAATGGTATACGCCATCAGCGGAATCGACGCGGCCTTGGGATGTCGCTGCGACAGCGCGGGCTTGAAAGCGGCAGGGATCATCGCGTCGAACGAATCGATGCCGTTCTCCTTTGCATAGAGCAGCCATGCGGCGTTGTCGACACCCACCAGCGCGTTCAGCGCGAACGTCTGACGGAGCTTGGGCATGCGCGTGATCGTTTTCCCGTACTCATAGACCTCTTTGAAAAGCTCATCGTTCAGCGCCACCGGATCAGTGAAGGAGCGCCCCTTCAGCACGCGCAGGGCGTGCGCGGTCATCGCGAACATCAGCGCGTTGCCGCCGGCTTCGGTGTTCGACGCGAACACGTTGGCGTCGCTCCACAGCGTGCTGTGCGTGCAGAGGCCGATGCCGCGCTTGCCGCCTGTGCTGCGGATCATGGCCGCGCTCTGCCAGACGTTAGTCAGGTAGCCGCCCTTGAACCCGAACGGCCTCAGCAGCGGCTCGCGCTCAAACTCGCACCCCGTATCCGCCACCGTAATGGTTTTACCCATCGTTTCTCCTCCCTTCGATAGCCCTGCCATTGCCGCACAGCCCCCCGTCATGACGGCTCCGCTCGTCAGAGCAGCCGCTTTCAGAAAATCGCGTCGTTTCATGGTTGCCTCAGTCATTAATGAGCCACCAATATCCATAACCGTTCCCTCTCCGCGTCTCATCCTCATTTTTCGGGTGCTCCAACTCGGAAGAGACCCCTTGTCGATCCAGCTCGACTTTCATGGCCCGCTGATAGACTTTTTCGAGAAAGCCGTACCCCAACGTCCGATGTGCTTCAAACGCCGCCCCGATGATCAATCTGGTATGTTCTCATGCTCCATCCCATCCATCTCCGTGTTTCATCCGCGTTTGTCCGTGGCTAATTGCCCAGCCGTCAGACCGTATTTCGCGTACTGCGACGTAAAGAAGTCGCATTCGCGCTTCAGTTTACGCAGCGCGATCGCACGCCGCTCGGCCTCGGGCAGCGCCTGTTCCTCCTTCGTGAACAGTTCCCACTCGCAGTGGACCGAAGCCGGACCGCCAATCCGGAGTTCTTTCACCAGCTCGAAATACCGCGCCCAAGGCACAAGCCCCTCTCCTCCAAACACGCCCCTGTGCTGCCGCTTGTCCGCCGCCGTCCAGACATAGTCTTTCAGGCAGGTGCTACGGATGTGGGGTGCGATGACGCGCGTGCCCGTCACCCAGGAGTCGCTTATTTCCGCAAACGCATGGTGAACGTCAAATTGGCAGCCGATCCACTGCGGGTCGAACCCTTTCAACACCGCGTGCAGATCCCATATCACACCGCCGAAATTCCGTTCGCCCATGCCCAGGTGGTTCTGATAACACCCTGTGAGCCCGCACGTCCGGTTGAGTTTTTCGAGCGCGTCAAACTCCCCGCGAAACCGTTCAAGCTCGTCTTCGACACGCCGCTTTTCGTCGTAGCGGAAATAGTTCATGCGGTAGACCTTGACCCCGCACTGCGCCGCCGTCTTCAGCACGCGCTCGGCCAGCGGGTCGCTGGCCGAGGCGATCGCCGTGACGATCATCCCGACCTGCAGCCCCTGTTTGCGCGCGGCCTCTACCGCCCGCGGCAGATCCTGCTCCACCTTCTCGGGCAGAACATGTCCCTTCGGACGAACCGTCAGGTCGATGCCGCAGTAACCGGCCTGCGCAAGCACTTCCGCCAGCGCGTCATAATCCAGCCAATGGAGCGACTTCGAGAAACAATGCAGACTGGCCTTCTTTGCGACCGTCTGTGACCATGCCGGTTCCACCAGCGCGCCTCCCGCAGCCAGTGTCGCCGTCCTCAGAAAATCACGTCGTTTCATAAATTCACCTCTCCCCGACAGTCCGACCTAACCGAAACCATCGACGCTCCGGCTCAATCGCCCCTCGGAATACCTCCTCAGATCAGTTTCCACGGCGCACGGTAATCGTAGTGCAGCAGCGCGTTGGCCTTGTCGCAGTTGGTGAACCGTTCGGCCGCCGCGTCCCATTCCAGCCGTTGCCCCATCTTCAGCGCAATGTTTGCGAGATGCGCGAAACAAGTCGACCGGTGCCCCTCTTCCAACGGGCAGAGCGGCGTCTTGCGGGACTTGACGCAATCGAGGAAATCGCGGATCAAGCCGCCCGTGCTGACAGAACTGCTGCCGTCGGACAGCTCTATTTCCTGCACCTTGTACTCCTCGGGCTCTACGAGTTGGTTCCACGTCTGGAACTGCCCGGGCTTGGACGGAATGATCCTGTAACCGCGCTCGTCAGCGTAAACCACTCCTTTGGTTCCGCGGATCTCGACTTCGCCGTACGGGAAGATCGGCCCGCCACACGCTTCATAGATGTTGAAATTGATGATTTTATGCGAGGCGAATTCGAACGTCACCGACATCGTGTCCGGTATGTCGCCGTCGTGGTCCAGATAGAACTTCCCGCCATGCGCGGTGATCGCGCAGGGAGCCGTCTCACCCATCATCCAGCGGATCGCATCCATATAGTGGACGCCCCAGTTGCCCATCTGGCTCGAGAAATCGCCGTACCACCGAAACTTGTAGGGCGCGATGTTGTACCGGTAAGGACGGAATGCGCGCGGCCCCAACCACGCGTCCCAGTCGAAATCTTTCGGCGGCTCGGCGGGTTGCTGCCTGCCGATGCCGTCCGGAAAAAGGTTGCTGATACGCGCCGCGCTCGCGACGCACAGTCCGCCCAGCCTGCCGCCCTGCAGTTCCTTCAGGAGCCTGAGGTACGACGGGTTGCCGCGCCGGTTGAGCCCCACCGCCACAACCTGTCTAGACGCCTGCTGGGCCTGGACCATCCGGCGGCCCTCGAGGATCGTGGCGGTCAAAGGTTTCTCGACATACACGTCCTTGCCGGCCTTGACCGCATCGATCATCTGCAACGCATGCCAGTGATCCGGCGTCGCGATACAGACCGCGTCGATCTCCTTGTCCTCTAAAAGCTGACGGTAATCCGTATACCGTTTCGGCGGCTTGGGGAACGTCTCGCCCAACTGGGGGATGCGTCCAGACAGTTCGTCTTTATAGCGCTGAGCCACCTTGCTGAAGTCGCGCGACAGGAATGGCCCGTAAACATCACACAACGCGGCAACCTCGACATCCGGCTGGGCCATGAACAGGTGCATCAGTTGCGACCCCCGGTTGCCCACTCCGATGAACCCCATTCGGATTTTGTCGCTCGCGCCGACGGCGCGGGCGATATGCGGAGCCACCGCAACCCCCGCAGCGGCCATGGATCCCGCCATGAATTGCCTGCGATTCGTCCTCATCGTCCTCATTTCATCCCCTTTCAATGTGCGCTTAACTTCGTGCGATTTCCACCGGAACAGCGCCCCTGCCCCTCCAGTCGGCACCCCGCAGCCGGCCCTTCCTCGAAACGGATGGCGCAGACCGCCCGGTTAACCGTCCCCCCGGCCCTTCACAAGATGCTTATCATTGTACCCTTTTGCTTCTTGTTGAGCACCAACGAAGTCCCCTCGACCGACACCGTGTAACTGACCTCGCCGACCGGAGTAATCGTCCATCCCGAGAGACCGGACGCGGCGTTAACGGCATTGGCCGTCGCCAGCACAAGGGTTTGTGGCAGCGCCGCGCCTGTTTGCGCGCGCAATACGACCGTCGCCTGCGACGGAAGCGACAACACTCCGGACACCCCTAACGCGTCGTACCCAGACGACCCGATGTCCACGTCAAGCGCCGCGCCACCCCTCAGCGTCAGGTCGCCTTCGACCGACGGCTGAGCGACGTTGCCGACTCCACCGGCCGCCAACACTCCCAAATTGGTGATTACGACCCCATCCGCAAAACGATGGGTTCCCGCCAGCAGCCCTAATGTTGCGGAACCTTTCCCGTCACCGATCACCCATGCATTGCTGGTGGCGATGTCCGCGTTGGCCACGTTCAACGTGCCCGTCGAGCAGACCAGCACCGAATAGTTGCCGTTCGTCGCGGACAACGACTTAAGGATGTCCAGCCGTCCGCCCGCCAACGTGATCCGGCCAACAGCGTTCGATCCCAAAACGTTGCCGCGATTGGACAACACCACCTGGTCCACGACCGAGGTGCCGCCCGCACAGTTCAGATAACCGGGCGTAATGTTTCCGAGGAACAGCGTCGCCGTTCCGCCGAGATTGGTTATTACAAAGGCACCCGAATAGACATTCACGTTGCCGCTATAGCCGAACAGAAACTGCTGGGATCCGTTGTTGTTTGACCCCACCCACACATGGTTGGTGGAGACGAACTGGGCCGAACCCGACAGATTCAAATATCCGTTCGGCCGTTCGCAAATATAGGCTGGACTCTCTTGTAGCCAGAGGCCCCCTGACAAGTTCAGGAAAGACGCCGCATTGCCGGTGGCGGGGGCGCCAACGTGCAACGCGCCGCCCGCACGATTCGTCACGACACCGTCCCGCATGGTTGTCGTTGCCCCCGCAAAGGACATCGACGAATAGCTCACCGTCGCATTGTTCGTCAGCAACGAAGGCACGGAACTTAATACTGTCGCATGCAAATATCCCCCATCAACAACCAACGTGCTCGCATTCACAAGCTCTCCGGCGCGGCTACCGGCAACCACGTTCCCTTGAATCGTAAGGCCGCCATAAACTCTGAATCGTTTGTTGATGGTCGAACCGAATTTCAACGTGCCACCGGGCAGAATAGTGTAATTGTTGCTCACATTTGCGCCCAGAATCTGACAGGACGTATCCAAAACGGCGTTGGAAAAGATGGTGATCGCCACATTGCCCTGCGGGCCTAATGACCAGTCCGAATCGGAACTGCTGGTGTTGTGCACCGTCAGATTGGTCCGGATATTAAGCGTGAGCGTCTGCCCCGCAGGAGCACCGCACGTCAGCCGAAAAACATTGGCCGGAAGTTGGTCGACCTCCACCGTGTATCCGTTGCCCGACGTCGCGGCGTTGGTGATCACCGCCGTGTCGGTCGCACCGGGAACGGCGGCCAGACTCCAATTCGACGGTTCGTTCCAATTTCCGGTATCCGATGTCGTGACCCAATAATTCGTCGCCGCAGCTGCTGAATAACCGATCCATCCGGCAACCATACCCGCCACCGCAGTTCTTATTTTCATGACCAGCTCCCTTTCACACAGCAGACCGAATCACACCATCGAACCCGATCCGTAAACCGGTGCCGATCTGCCATGTGTTAATAACATACTTCTCTTGGCACGCTTCGCCAACGATGATAATGCGAAATTGAACGATCTTTTTCGGAACTGTATGGTTGCGTTTCAGAGGACATCGCGGTACATTTTGGGACAAAGCGATTGATGTTTGCGCGGAAAGCAAACGGGGCCGACGGGATGCCTCATCGAGGTGTCCGCCATCTGGTTTGCACAGGACAGGCGGACGGTTCGGGTGACCGGCCCTGCCTTGGAGGGCCATGCGTGGAACGATGAAACGGAATCCCCAGAAAAAAATGCCGCAGGTCGCCGTGGTGGTCGAATCGGCCTACGGCGTTTCGCGCGCCATGCTCCAGGGCGTTTTCGACTATGTCCGCGTCTACGGCCCGTGGAGCCTGAACGTCGTCGAGGGCGGACTGGGCGGCCAGCAGGTTCCCGACCCCCGCCAGTGGAAAGGCGACGGCATCATCGCCCGTGTTCCGGATGAGGCCACGGCCCAGGCGCTGCGCGCCGCCCGGGTGCCAGTGGTGCTGTTCAATCCTCCAGGGCCCTATCTCCACCCCGAAGAGCCGCTGTCGCGCTTCAGCCGCACCCAGCTCGACTCGGAAGCCATCGGACGGCTCGCCGCGGAATATTTTCTCGGGCGTTCGCCGCGGTGTTTCGTCTACGTCGACCACCCGGCAGAGCACCCTTGGTCGCAGTGGCGGCGCGAGGCCTTCCGCATGCAGCTCCGGCAAGCGGGCAAAGAGTGCCGCATCTATCCGCTCCCGCCCAAAGACCGACGGACCTGGGTCGTCGAGCGGCCCTACCTCTGCGCTTGGCTGAAGAAGCTGCCGAGGCCCTTCGCCGTGTTCACCCCCAACGACATCCGAGGCAGGGAAGTGCTCGACGCCTGCCTCATGGCCAATATTGCCGTCCCCTATGAGGCCACCGTGTTGGGCGTGGACAACGACACCCTGGTCTGCGAGACCTCGATCCCTCCGCTCTCCAGCATCGCGGCCGACACGGAAAAGGCCGGCTACGAAGCAGCAGGCATGCTCGACCGCCTTATGCACAAAATGGAGAGGCCGGGACGGGTGGTCCGCTTCGGCCCTAAAGAACTCGTTGTCCGTGCATCGACCGCCGACCAGCCCGTCGCGGACAAGCGGGTCATCCGGGCTCTGGAGTTTGTCCGCATCAACGCCGGCCTCAACATCCGCGTCTCCGATGTGGCCGCGCATCTCGGCGTGAGCCCACGCTGGGCCGAGAACCTTTTCAAACAGACCGTCGGCCGATCACTGCACCAGTGGATTCACGAAGTCCGCATGGCCTCTGTCCGCAACATGGTCACCGCCACCGACAGCCCGTTCTCCGAGATCGCCAAACGCTGCGGCTTCCGCAACGTCAACTATCTCTGCCGCATTTTCAAACGCACATTCGGCGACACGATGACCAGCCTCCGTCAAACGGACACGACGGACGAGCGGTCTCATCCGTCCTGACCCTGACCGGCCTTTTTTTGTGCGCCCGTGCTCGCGCCGTGCCGGGCACACCACGCCCGGCCGGCCTTCCGCGCTTTCTTTCTTCTGCGCTGTTGCGTCCACATGGAGCGTACAGGTATAATGTGGCCATTAGGACAAGGCTGAATGGCGTTAGCCAGGTGGCTTTTCAAATCTCTATCCTGACCGTGACCTTAGTCCGGCCCGGGGGACAGATTGCGATGACGCGCGGGCCCACGAGCAGGCGCGAGAGGTTCTCGTGGCGGCGTGTCATTTTGGACTGTGCTTTCTGCCCGGAAAAAGGGGGCCTTCCATGTTTGTTGA
>Ga0075012_10003261_pt1 | contig 15615 bp, 15 predicted proteins | sample All_14_2_FD_71474 | JGI IMG/M metagenome (GOLD analysis project Ga0075012, IMG submission 71474) | Freshwater microbial communities in response to fracking from Pennsylvania, USA - Allegheny Zone_MetaG_DW_15 | ecosystem: Environmental > Aquatic > Deep subsurface > Groundwater > Drilled... | reverse complement strand
GGTGATCTGAAGGAGGGGCGGCTGACGTCGGTGCTCGATGCCTGGCAGGCGCCGCCGATGGGTATTTATGCCGTGTTTCCGCAGCGCCGGCATCTGCCATTGCGGGTGCGCCTGTTCATCGACTTGCTGAAGGAAAACTACAGTCGGCCGAGCTACTGGGAGTTACGGTGAAAATCGCATGAAAAAGCCGGTTTACCGCGCACTTGGTATTTTTGCCGTGGCGCTCGGGCTGGTCGGGGTGGTCCTGCCGCTGCTGCCGACGACGCCGTTCCTGATCCTTGCGGCGTACTTCTTCGCCCGTTCACATCCGGAATGGGAGGCTCGCCTGCTCGCCCATCCGGTTGCCGGGCCGGCGATCCGGGGCTGGCGGGAACGCGGGGCCATTCCGTTGCTGGCCAAGCGACTGGCGACTTTGATGCTGGCCGTCAGTGCCTTGGGCGGCTGGTTCGGCTTGCCGGGAGACTGGCGCTACCTGCCGGGGACGATCGGCGCGCTCATCCTGCTGTGGATGTGGTCGCGCCCGTCACATTGATCAATCGCTGCCGGGGGTCAGGCGCAGGCAGCTGCCATCCGGCCAGACAACACTGTCGCGCCCTTCCTGCTTGGCTGCGTACATGCGCAGATCGGCCCGCTGGATCAGGACTTCCCAGTTGATGACGCCTTCTTCGTGGCTGTTGGCAATGCCGATCGATGCCGTCAGCGGCAGGCCATCCGGTCGCAGGCCGAGGCCGGTCTGGCGCAGGCGCAGCAACAGTGTCGCCACGTTGTCCAGCGGGGTGTCGGGCAGTACGGCAACGAATTCCTCGCCGCCCCAGCGGATCAGGATGTCGCTGCGCCGCAGGCCGGCCCGGACGTTGTCGGCCAGCGCACGCAGGCAGCGGTCGCCGGCTTCGTGGCCGAAACTGTCGTTGATGCTCTTGAAGCGGTCGAGGTCGATGAAGGCCAGGGTAAGCGGTTTGCCCGACATGTGGTTGAGGCGATAGATGAGCTTTAGCGCTTCCTCGCCGGATTGCCGGGTATAGGCTGCGGTCAGCGGATCGTGCATGGCCTTGACCACCAGCGTGGCCATGTAGTGGCACTGGCTCATGCCGGAGAACATGGCGACGCCCAGCATCATCAGCATGAACCATAGCGTGCCACCGTATTGTGCCAGCGTCAGTGTCTGTTCGGTCAGCACGGCGCTGCCCACGCTGAGCCCGATGACCGGGAGCGCCAGGAGCAGGGCTTCAAGCGCGGTCAGCGGGAAAATTGCCAGGCCGCCGAGAACGACTGTCGGCAGGTAGGCGTAAAGTTGGGCGACCAGGCGCTGGGCCTGGGTTTCGCTAGCCTTGGCCAGCATGTCGGCCGACAACAGATGAAACAGTGAGGGAACGAGCAGCAGGACCAGCAATGCGGCCAGTGCCTGGGCGTAGGGGCGGGTCAGTGAGGCTTCACGCGGCCAGGCCAGGGCAACGAAGATCGCCGCCGAGAGGATGCGCAGGCCGATCAGGTTGGCAGCGGTATGCAGGTCGAAAACCAGCAGGTCGATGATCGCGCACAGTGGCACCAGAATGGCGAACAGGCCGGCGATCAGCTGAACCCTGGCCATGATCACCGAGGCTGCGTGGCGACGCAGTTCGGAAGAGCGTCCGGCGGGCGTCAGCATGGCGATGATCTGGCCGCCGCTCAATTCGGATGGCGCCAGGATGTTTTCGCTGATTTTCGTCCAGAGACTGCTCACGGGGATTTTCCATCGATGGATGACCGGTCGTATTATCCCTGAACTCACGGCTCGCGGCTTTGATCCGTATCCGCCTGATGCAAAAAGGGCCGGCACCTCGTGAGTGCCGGCCCCTGCTGCTGCCGGATCAGGCAGCAAGGCAAAGCGGAGAGCTTTTTAGTGGAACTGTTCTTCTTCGGTCGAACCGGTCAGCGCGGTAACGCTGGACTTGCCACCCTGGATCACGGTGGTGATGTCGTCGAAGTAACCGGTGCCGACTTCCTGCTGGTGCGACACGAAGGTGTAGCCACGGTCGCGGGCAGCGAATTCCGGCTCCTGAACCTTTTCGACGTAAGCCGACATGCCGCGGGCAGCGTAGTCCTGGGCCAGGTCGAACATGTGGTACCACATGTTGTGGATGCCAGCCAGGGTGATGAACTGGTACTTGTAGCCCATGGCGCCCAGTTCCTTCTGGAACTTGGCAATGGTGGCGTCGTCGAGGTTCTTCTTCCAGTTGAAGGAAGGCGAACAGTTGTAGGCCAGCATCTTGCCCGGGTGAACCTTATGCACGGCTTCGGCGAACTTGCGGGCGAACTCCAGATCCGGCGTACCGGTTTCGCACCACACCAGGTCGGCGTAGTCGGCGTAGGCGATGGCGCGGGAGATGGCCTGGTCCAGACCCTTTTTGGTCTTGTAGAAGCCTTCGGCAGTGCGCTCGCCGGTCAGGAACGGCTTGTCGTTTTCGTCGTAGTCGGAGGTCAGCAGGTCAGCAGCTTCGGCATCGGTACGGGCGATGACCAGAGTCGGCACGCCATAGACGTCGGCAGCCATACGGGCGGCGATCAGCTTCTGCACGGCTTCGGTGGTCGGAACCAGAACCTTGCCACCCATGTGGCCGCACTTCTTGACGGAAGCCAGTTGATCTTCCCAATGCACGCCGGCAGCGCCAGCGCGGATCATCGCCTTCATCAGTTCGTAGGCGTTCAGCACGCCGCCGAAACCGGCTTCAGCGTCAGCGACGATCGGCAGGTGGTATTCGACGTGGCCGGCATCGCCCGGGTTGATGTTCTTGGACCACTGGATCTCGTCGGCGCGGTTGAAGGCATTGTTGATGCGCTCGACAACCTTCGGCACGGAGTCAACCGGGTACAGCGACTGGTCCGGGTACATGGCGGCGTATTCGTTGTTGTCGGCAGCGACTTGCCAGCCCGACAGGTAGATTGCCTTGATGCCGGCCTTGGCTTGCTGCACGGCTTGGCCGCCGGTCAGGGCGCCCAGGCAGTTGACGTACGGGGTGTTGTTGACCAGATCCCACAGCTTCTCGGCGCCGCGACGGGCCAGGGTGTGTTCAACCTGGAACGAGCCACGCAGACGGACGACGTCAGCAGCGGAGTAACCGCGCTTGATGCCCTTCCAGCGGGGGTTTTCTGCCCAGTCTTTTTCCAGGGCGGCAATTTGCTGTTCGCGAGTGCTCATGTGTATTCCTCAAGAGTTGGGTTGGGAAATCAGGTTTTTGCGCCGAAACATTACTGCTTCTGCGATGTCCGAGAGTATAGAGAAAATCATGCAGGGCAGCAATGGTCTTATATAAGACATAAGACAAAATTATTTCATTTTAAAACAATGGTCTGCGTTTTATTTTTCACGATACGAAATGTTATTTGTGCCGGTGAAATGCGTTGCAGCATTTTTTCCCGTTGCTTTCCTTGATCTTTATGCTTGACCTCGTCAGTCAACAGGGATTGAATTCGACAAATTTATAAAATTCTGGTGATTCGTATGGAATTTATCAAACGCCTCTACGACTGGAACGAGCGCACCTTCTGGAACTCGTTGACCAAGAAGTTGATGAGTTTTCTGCTGCTGTTCTTCATCGATCTGGGTTATCTCGGGATTTACGTGCACCAGAAGCGGATGGTGGCCGAAGAGCTGGCAAAGTCCGGCGCGGCGTCCGATGTCCTGCAGCGCCTGGCCGAGAGCCTTGATTACGGCCTGATGCTGATGATCGTGCTGACTGCCATCGCCTTGTGCTGGAATGTGCTGCAGATACTTTACATCCGGCATCTGATCCTGCGCCCGGTGCGCATGATCGCGACGATTTTCGACGAGATCGGTCGTGGCGAAGGCGATTTCTCGCGCAACCTGCCGACCATCACCCACGATGAGTTGCGGACGCTGGCCGAGGCTTACAACCGTTTTGCCGACAAGATGCGCGAGATCATCAGCGAAGTGCGCAAGATGAGCGTGAACATCGCCCGCGAAGCGGTGGTGGTCAAGCGGACGGTTTCATCGACGGCGGTGCGTGCCGACCAGCAGGGGGAAATTGCCAATTCGGTCTTCGGCGCGAGTTCGGAGGCCGTTCAGGCGATCCAGGAAGTTTCCAGTTCGGCCGAAATGATTTCACACTCCACGGATACCAATCTGGCGACGGCGCGCAATTCACTCGGCGAAATGCGGGAAATCGTCACCAAGGTGCAGCTGGTCAGTGACAAGCTGCATCAGTTCAACGACACCGTTGGCCATCTGGCCAAGCGTTCCGACAGCATCCGGCAGATCGCCGGGCTGATCAAGGATATTGCCGACCAGACCAATCTGCTGGCGCTGAATGCGGCGATCGAGGCGGCGCGGGCCGGCGAAATGGGCAGAGGTTTTGCCGTCGTTGCCGACGAAGTGCGCAAACTGGCCGAGCGCGTCAATCTGGCGACCCAGGAAATCACCGTCAACATCGGCGGCATGATCGATCTGGTCCGGGAAACGCAGAGTGAAAACGAAGTCATCAACAACGACATCCGCCAGACCCGCGAGGTCGTCGAGCGTTCGTCCGGCGAGTTCCAGCAGATGGTCGGCAATTTCGAACGAACTGGCGACCAGCTGAACCAGATTGCCGCAGCGATGGAGCAACTGACGGCAACCAATTCGCAGGTGCACGAGTCCGTACGGCAGGTTCACGACCTGTCGGTCGAGGTCGCCGGCAGCATGAAGGCGTCCGAAGAAACGACGCAGATGCTCAGCCAGGCAACCGAAAGCGTGCAGGAACTGGTCTCGCGCTTCAAGATCGGACGCGGCGCCTTCGATTTCAATGTGGACAAGGCGCGCCTGTTCCGCGATACCGTTCAGGACAAGCTGGCCGAAATGGCGGGGCGTGGTATCAATATCTGGGATCAGAACTACCAGCCGCAACCCAACACCAATCCGCAGAAATTCCAGGTCAGCTACTGCAGCGCCTTCGAGCAGCAGATGCAGCCTCTGCTGGAGAGTGCGCTAACCAGCCTGCGTGGCGGTGTCTACGCGTTGATGATCGATACCCGTGGCTATGGGGCGATCCACAATCAGAAATTCTCGAAGCCGCTGACCGGCAATTACCAGAACGACCTGGTCGGCAATCGCACGCGGCGGATCTGGGACGATGTGACCGGCCAGCGCGGGGCGAAGAATACCCAGCCGATGCTGGTCCAGACCTACGCCCGCGATACCGGCGAAATCCTGTCGGAAATCAACATGCCGATCATGGTTGGCGGGCGTCACTGGGGAGCGGTCCGCGTCGGTTGTGAAAGTACGGTGTTGCTCGAAGGCTGAGGCGCGGATTGTTGCGGTCGACCGGCCGCAGCAACGGTTTTTCCCCGGCTTCAGCGCGGCAGTATCGCGCCTTGCCGGCTGCCGTGCCCGGTCTGTTGATCCATCCGTTTTTCTTCTGCCACGGCTTCCTGGAGAAGGCGCTGGCCGAGATTGTTTGCCGCCACTTCAAGGGCCCTGCAACTGACCATTGCCGGCAGTTGCAGGATGCCCCGGTCAATGCGTTCGGCCGCTTTGCGGGCGATTTTTGCATGCTCCATCTCGTGAGCCTGCAGCGCTGTCAGGTAACGATTGAATGCCGTTCTCGCCGCCACTTCGGTGGTGCTCAACTTGGGTAGCGTGATTTCGACGGCCAGCCGGGTGTGGTTTTCGGTCAGTCGGCAGCGCCCATCGCGCTCTTCCCACCAACGAAACTGCCATCTCACGGTCCACGCTGTATAACCGTGAAAAATCTTCCCTTCATGGCGGATCGGCGAGCCGGCATTCAAGGCTGCGAGCAGCGTGCTGCCTGGGCGATGTTCCGCCGCGTAGTATTTGAAGCGAAGACTTTCGCTGATTTCAGCAGCGGCAGTCCCCGGCCAGACCACGAGCACCAGGCAGAGCGCAGCCACTGCCCGGTTCATCTCAGCACAGCGGCTTGGTCGAGACCAGGACGCCATCCTCGTCGGCGTAGAGATATTCGCCGGGGTGAAAAGTGACGCCGCCGAAGGTCAGCGCCAGGTTGCGGTCGCCGATGCCTTTCTTGACGGTTTTTTGCGGGTGCGTGTTGAGTGCACGTACGCCGATGTTGATGCCATTGATGTCGCCCGAGTCGCGGATACAGCCATAGACGACAGCACCTTCCCAGCCGTTCTTGTGGGCCAGGATCGCCAGCTGGTCGCCGACCAGCGCGCAGCGCAGCGAGCCGCCACCGTCAATGACCAGCACCTTGCCGTGGCCGGGTTCGTTGAAGATCTCGCGCACCAGCGTGTTGTCCTCGAAAATCTTCAGCGTGACGATTTCGCCGGAAAAGCTCGTGCGCCCGCCATAGCGCTGGAACATCGGGGCGACGACGCGTACCGTCTTGCCCAGTTCGGCTTCGAACTGATCGCACAGGTCAGGGGTCTTGAAGGTCATTCTTGTCTCCGGAAATAAAAAAGCCGTGCAATCTTGCACGGCTTTCGGGGCGAAAGGCAATCGTCAGACAGTTGCTTCGACGTCTTCTTCCTCAAAATCGAGCCGGATTTTGCCCTCGCCATCGAGGTCGACCGTAACTTTGCCACCGCTGGCCAGCTTGCCGAACAGCAACTCGTCGGCCAGTGCCGAACGGATCGTGTCCTGGATCAGACGCGACATCGGACGGGCGCCCATCAACGGATCGAAGCCCTTCTTCGCCAGCATCTCCTTGACCGCGTCGGAGAAGTGGGCTTCCACCTTCTTCTCGTGCAACTGTTCTTCCAGCTGCATCAGGAACTTGTCCACCACGCGCAGGATGATGTCGTGGTCGAGCGGCTTGAAGGAAATCGTCGCGTCCAGCCGGTTGCGGAATTCCGGCGTGAACAGGCGCTTGATCTCAGCCATCTCGTCGCCGCTTTCCTTGCTTGACGTAAAGCCCATCGACGACTTCTGCAGGTCGGCGGCGCCGGCATTGGTCGTCATGATGATCACCACGTTGCGGAAATCCGCCTTGCGCCCGTTGTTGTCGGTCAGCGTCCCGTGGTCCATGACCTGCAGCAGGATGTTGTAGATGTCCGGATGTGCCTTCTCGATTTCGTCGAGCAGCAGCACGCAGTACGGCTTCTTGGTGATCGCCTCGGTCAGCAGGCCGCCCTGATCGAAACCGACGTAGCCCGGGGGGGCACCGATCAGCCGGGAAACGGCATGGCGTTCCATGTACTCGGACATGTCGAAGCGCTGCAATTCGACGCCGAGGCAGTAGGCCAGTTGCTTGGCAACTTCGGTCTTGCCGACGCCGGTCGGGCCGGAGAAGAGGAAGGAGCCGATCGGCTTGCCCGGGTTGCCGAGGCCGGAACGGGCCATCTTGATCGCCTTGGCCAGTGCGTCGATGGCCTTGTCCTGGCCGAAGACCGTCGCCTTCAGGTCGCGGTCGAGATTCTTCAGCGCGCCGCGGTCATCGAGCGAGACATGCTGCGACGGGATGCGGGCGATCTTGGCGACGATTTCCTCGATGTCGGTCTTGCTGATGGTCTTCTTCTGCTTCGACTTCGGCAGGATGCGTTGGGCCGCACCGGCCTCGTCGATGACGTCGATGGCCTTGTCCGGCAGGTGCCGGTCGGTGATGTAGCGGGCCGACAGTTCGACCGCCGAGGACAGCGCCGTCGCCGAATACTTGATGCCGTGGTGTGCCTCGAAGCGCGCTTTCAGGCCCTTGAGGATTTCCAGTGTTTCGGCGACCGACGGTTCGTTGACGTCGATCTTCTGGAAGCGCCGCGACAGCGCGCTGTCCTTCTCGAAGATGCCGCGGAACTCGGTGTAGGTCGTCGCGCCGATGCACTTCAACTGACCGGACGACAGCGCCGGCTTGAGCAGGTTGGAGGCATCGAGCGTGCCGCCCGAGGCCGAGCCGGCTCCGATCAGTGTGTGGATCTCGTCGATGAACAGGATCGCGTGCGGGTTGTCCTGCAAGGCCTTGAGCACGCCCTTGAGGCGCTGCTCGAAGTCGCCGCGGTACTTGGTGCCGGCCAGCAGCGAACCCATGTCGAGCGAATAGACGTTGGCCTGTGCCAGGATTTCCGGCACCTCGCCCTCGACCACCTTGCGCGCCAGGCCCTCGGCGATCGCCGTCTTGCCGACGCCGGCTTCGCCAACCAGTAGCGGGTTGTTCTTGCGCCGGCGGCACAGCGTCTGGATGACGCGTTCCAGTTCCTTGTCGCGGCCGATCAGCGGGTCGATCTTGCCCTGCAGCGCGAGCGCGTTGAGGTTGATCGTGTACTGTTCGAGCGGCCCGGCTTCGGCCTTCTCGCCTTCGGTCTCGACCTCGCCTTCCGGCGTTGCCTTCTGTTGCTGCGGCACCTTGCTGATGCCGTGCGAGATGTAATTGACGACATCAAGCCGGGTGACGCCCTGTTTCTGCAGGAAATACACCGCGTGCGAATCCTTTTCGCCGTAGATGGCGATCAGCACGTTGGCGCCATTGACCTCCTTCTTGCCGGAGGATTGCACGTGCAGGATGGCGCGCTGGATGACGCGCTGGAAACCGAGCGTCGGCTGGGTGTCGATGTCGTCCTCGCCAGCGACGGTCGGCGTGTGTTCGTTGATGAAGTTGGTCAGATCCTTGCGCAGCGCATCAGGCTTCGCCCCGCAGGCGCGCAGGGCGTCGGCGGCGGATGGATTGTCGATCAGGGCCAGCAGGAGGTGCTCGACGGTAATGAACTCGTGGCGCTTCTGGCGCGCCTCGACGAAGGCCATGTGCAGGCTGACTTCGAGTTCCTGGGCAATCATCAGTTTTCCTCCATGATGCAGGCTAGCGGGTGTTGGTGTTGGCGGGCGTGTGCCGCCACTTGTTCAACTTTGGTTGCGGCAATGTCGCGGGGGAAAATCCCGCAGGTGCCACGACCCTCGTTGTGAACTTTGAGCATGATTCGTGTCGCTTGTTCAGTATCCAACGAAAAAAAACGCTGCAGAACATCGATGACGAATTCCATCGGTGTGTAATCGTCGTTCAGCAACACCACCTTGTACATCCGTGGCGGTTGCAGCTTGCTGCGCAAGGCCTCAAGTTGCCCGCCGTCCTGAATCTTCGTAGCCATGCGTTCGATTCTATACAGTCCATTCCAATCTGCAACAACAGAGATGGGGGTTGTTCGGGGAAAATACAAGCTTGACAAGCAATTCTCTTGCCTGATTCATGCTGCGCTGCCGCATGGAAAAATGTTGACGCAAAAATTCAACTGGCGTAAAAAACGGCTGTGTTTGGATTCAAGTTGCATCATGGGTGCCATGCGTACCGGGTCGCTGAGCTCAAACAGGAGTCGGGGAGACCCGGGAATTTGTACGCTTTTTGTAGGAAAGTAGCAGATATGGCAATCGGTACTGTCAAGTGGTTCAATGATTCCAAGGGCTTTGGTTTTATTACGCCCGATGATGGCAGCGAAGACCTCTTCGCACATTTTTCCGCCATCAACATGAATGGCTTCAAGACCCTGAAAGAAGGCGAAAAAGTCTCCTTCGAAGTAGTGCAAGGTCCGAAGGGCAAGCAGGCTTCCAACATCCAGCGCGCCTGATCCGCGGATAGCTGGCAAGCAAAAAGCCCGTCTGTTTCCAGGCGGGCTTTTTTTCGTCCGGGTTTCATGCGGGGCATGCAACTCAGGCGATGGTCATTTCGTCCTGGCGTTCGGCACCGTTGTTGTCTGTCCAGTGCACCGAGAGCTTGTCACCGGCCTTGACGCCACGGGCCTTGAAGGCAAACAGCGGATTTTTCGAGATCGAAGTGTTCAGTTGTCCTTCGACCAGCAACTGGCCGTTGAGCTTGACGGTGAATAGCTGGATGAAATGCATCGCCAGCGTTTGTCCGTTTTCATCCCGGCGTTGTCCGGTTTCCATCGGATGCTGCATAAGGATGCGTATGTCGGCAATTTCGCCCTGAATCTGTGCGCGGATACGGATTGGTTCGCTCATCTCAGCCTCCGCAACCGCCAAGGGTGACCTTGATTTCGCGGAAGGCGACGTGGGTCTTGCCGTCCGCTGTCCGGACGATGGCCCGGATGCGCATTGTTTCAGCCATTTTCAGTTGGACCTTGGCGTAGGGCAGGGCGGCGCCGGCAAAATTGATTTCCGCGCACAGCGGCATCGGGTTCTTGTCGGCGAGTAGCAACAGGCTGCGCGTGTTCGGCAGTTTGCTGCTGATTTCCACTTCGACCTTGGCACCGTTCTCGGCAATTTCCGGGGCGTTGATGACGACATCCCGTGATTCCATTGCTGCTGCGACGCCCAGGTTTTTCAGTGCATCGGCGCTGCTGCGTGCGGTGAAGGCATTGCGTTTCCATTCGTTTGCGGCCCAGGCCCGGCCTGGTACCAGCAGGCCCGTACCCAGCAAGGGCGCCAGCAGTGCCGCCGAGGCGCCGCCTTTCAAGAATTTTCTGCGAAGTTCCATGAGTCCTGTCAGTCGTGTGATTTCAGTTGCCTTGCCAGTGCCCCGACTTGCCGCCCTTTTTCTCGATCAGGCGGAGGTTGTCGATGCGCATGCCGCGATCGACGGCCTTGCACATGTCGTAGATGGTCAGCAGGCCGACCGAAGCCGCCGTCAGGGCTTCCATTTCGACACCGGTGCGGCCAAAGCATTCCGCCGTGACCTCGCAATGCACTGCAGTGGCGGCTTCGTCGATGGTGAATTCGGCGGCGACACGGGTCAGTGTGATCGGGTGGCACAGCGGAATCAGTTCGCCGGTGCGCTTGGCGGCCTGGATGGCGGCGATGCGGGCGATGCCGAGGACATCGCCCTTGCTGGCGGAGCCGGCGCGGATCAGCGCCAGGGTCTCCGGTTGCATGAAAATGCTGCCGGCGGCACGGGCGATGCGGGCGGTTTCGGTCTTGGCGCCAACATCGACCATGTGGGCCTGGCCGGTGCTGTCGAAATGGGTCAGGGGGGAGTCGGTCACGGTGGATTACTTTTGGTTACGAAGAGCCCGGCAGGAGGCCGAAAGCCTGCGCTATCATAGCACTATGCCTTTTTCCCGACGCCTCATCGCCGCCTTGCTGATCGTTTCGCTGGCTGCTTCCCCGCTTGCCGCGCAGGATTTGCCCGAGCTCGGCGAGGTGTCCAGTGACGCCTTGTCGGTGGCGACGGAACGACGGATCGGTTTGCAGATCATGCAGGAAATCCGGCAACGGGAAGCCAGTTATCTCGATGATTACGATGTCGAGGCCTATCTCAACCAGTTGGGCGGGCGGCTGGCGGGATTCAGTGGTGATCCGGGCTTCGGCTTCGAGTTTTTCGCGCTCAACGATCCGAGCATCAATGCCTTCGCCATGCCCGGTGGCTACATCGGGGTTCATACCGGCCTGATCCTGGCGGCGCAGAGCGAGTCCGAACTGGCCGGTGTGCTGGCGCACGAAGTCTCGCACGTGACCCAGCGGCATATCGCCCGCCAGTTATTCCAGTCAAAGCGCATCGGCATTGCCTCAATGGTGGCGATGGGGCTGGGCTTGCTCGCTGCGCGCTCAAGTCCGCAGGCGGCAAGTGCTGCAATTGCGACTTCCCAGGCTGGGGCGATGTCGGCACAACTGGCCTATTCGCGGGATTTCGAGCGCGAGTCGGATCGCCTGGGGTTCGAGATGCTGGGCAAGGCCGGTTTCGACGAACGCGGCATGGCGCTGTTCTTCGAGCGCCTGCAGCAATCGGTCCGGTTGTACGAGAACAACGCGATTGCCTACCTGCGTACCCACCCGCTGACCGGTGAGCGTCTGGCCGACATGCAGAACCGGGAGCAGGGCTTGTCCTACCGCCAGGTTCCGGACAGTCTGGATTTTCATCTCGTGCGGGCCAAGCTGCGAGCTGCGCAGGGACGTCCGGCAGAGGCGATCAAGGATTTCACGGCGCTGCTGGCCGAGCGCAAGTTCATTTCCGAGCCGGCGATTCGCTACGGCCTGGCAACGGCGTTCTATCGTGACCGTGACTGGCCGGCGGCACAGCGCGAAATCGATGCGGCGCGTGCGCACGGACAAGCGTCGGCGATGCTCGATCGTCTGGCTGCCGATGTCCGTATCAAGGGCAACAAGGCGGACGACGGGTTGCGCATTTACCGCGAGGCAATGGCGCGCTATCCCCAGAACCGGGCGTTGATCTACGGGTACGGCAGTGCCTTGCTGGAGGCAAGGCGCCCCAACGATGCCTTGCGCCTCTCTGAATTGCAGTTGCAGACCCAGTCGGCGGATCTGCGCTTGCACCGGCTGCGGGCGGCCAGTTATGCCGCGCTGGGGCAACGTGGCATGCAGCATCGCGCGCTGGCGGAGGTGTTCGCGCTGCAGGGGCAGACGGCGGGTGCCATCGAGCAGCTGGAACTGGCCCGCAAGGCCGGCGACTCGAATTTCTACGAAACCTCGGCGATTGACGCCCGCCTGCGCGAACTCAAGCTGCGGCATCTGGAAGAGCTCAAGGAAAAACGCAATTGAGGGTAAAATCCCAAGCTTGTCCTCACTGTTGAACGACCATGGAATTTGACCGCGAACTCGACGTTAAGGGGCTGAACTGCCCGCTGCCCATCCTGCGCACCAAGAAGACCCTGGCCGAAATGGAATCGGGGCAGGTCTTGCGCGTGCAGGCGACCGACCCAGGCTCCCTGAAGGATTTTCCTGCCTTTGCCAAACAGACCGGCAATGAACTGGTCGAGCAACGGGAAGAAAATCGCGTCTTCGAGTTTTACCTGAAGCGCAAATAAACTCCGGCTTGACCGCATTTTTCGAAGATCGGCGGGCGCCAGCGGGCGAACCCGCCGCTTGGCTTTTCGAGCATCATTTTTCGCTGCTGGAGGTGGTCGACCGCAAGACGCTGGACGAGGCTCTGCAGCAGCTCGACAGCGAGCCGGCGTGGACTGTCGTGGCGCTGGAATACGAACTCGGCTACCTGCTCGAACCCCGCTCGGCGCCGTCGGGCTGGCAGCCGGACGGGCGACCGCTGGCACGTTTCTGGCGTTTTCACGAACGCAGCGAAATGAACGCCGAGGCTGCCGCCCGATGGCTGGCCGACAACGCGCCGGGACAGCCCGCCGGCGTCGCCAACTGGCGCGAGGCAATCGATGAAAATGCCTATCTTGTTGCGGTCGACCGCATCAAAACCCTGATTTCCGCTGGCGACTGTTACCAGGTCAATTTCACCTTCCCGGTCGAGTTCGACTGGTTCGGCGCACCGCTCGACCTCTACGCCAAGTTGCGTCAGCGGCAGCCGGTACGCTACGGCGGCTTTGTCGGCGATGGTCGGCAGGGCATCGTCTCGCTATCGCCGGAGCTGTTCGTCGAACGCCGTGGCGACCGCTTGCTGACCCGGCCGATGAAGGGGACGGCGCCGCTCGATGCGCCACCGGAAGCGCTGCGCGATTCGCTGAAGGACCGCGCCGAGAACCTGATGATTGTCGACCTGCTGCGCAACGACCTCGGGCGCATTGCCGACAGTGGCAGCGTCCGTGTCGACCGTCTGTTCGCCATCGAGGATTACCCGACGGTGCGCCAGATGGTGTCGGAGATTTCAGCTTCAGTCACCGGCCGGCGCTTCGCCGAGATACTGCCGGCGCTGTTTCCCTGCGGCTCGATCACCGGCGCACCGAAGATCCGGGCGATGCAGATCATCGGCGAACTGGAGGCGGCGCCGCGCGGTATCTACACCGGCGCCTTCGGCTGGCTGGCGCCGGATGGCGATTTTCGCCTCAACGTCGCCATTCGCACGCTTGAACTGGCGGCGGACGGGCGAGGGCGGATGGGTATCGGCAGCGGTATCGTCGCCGATTCCGAAGGTGCTGCCGAATGGGCGGAGTGCCGGCTGAAGGCGGGATTCCTGCGCGATTGCGACCCCGGCTTGCAGTTGATCGAAACCCTGCGCCGCGACGGCGGTGTCTATCCGATGTGGCAGGGCCATCTGGCGCGTCTGCGGCATTCGGCCGCCTGGCTGGGTTTTCCGCTCGACGAACAGGCGCTGTGCCGGAGGCTGGCCGAGCAACCGACCACCGGCATCTGGCGGGTGCGGCTGACGCTCGACCAGGCTGGCGGGATTGCCGTGCAGTCCTTTCCGCTGGCGGCGACGCCGTCAGAAATCCAGGATGCCGTGCTGACCGGAGCGGCCATCGACGCCGATGACCCCTTGCGCCGGCACAAGACAACGGCCCGTCCGCTTTACGACGCAGCCTTGCGTGATCTGCCGGCCGGTTGTTTCGATGCGATCTTCCTCAACCAGCGCGGCGAGATTGCCGAAGGTGCGCGCAGCAATATTTTCGTCGAGCGCGGCGGCATCCTGCTGACCCCGCCATTGGACAGTGGCGCCTTGCCGGGTGTTTTGCGGGCGAGTCTGCTGGCCAGCGGGCGGGCGCGCGAAGCGGTGCTCTATCCGGCGGATCTGGCCGAGGGTTTCTGGCTGGGTAACGCGCTGCGTGGCTTGCTGCCGGCGCGTTTGCGGTCGACTGCCTGAAAAAACGGATTTTCAGGCAGTCGACCGCAGCAGGACTCAGCCGAGTTTGGCCAACTGTGGCTTCAGCTTGTCCAGCGTTGCCGTGAAGTCGGCGACGCGCTGCTTTTCCTGATCGATCACGGCGGCCGGCGCGCGGGCGACGAAGCCCTCGTTGTTCAGCTTGCCCTGGGCAATCGAAATCTGCTTTTCCAGCTTCTCGATTTCCTTGGCCAGACGAATCTTCTCGGCAGCAACGTCGATCTCGACCTTGAGCATCAGCCGGGTCTCGCCGACGACGGCGACCGGTGCCATCGCGTCGTCCGGCATGTCGGCAACGATCTGGACTTCGGAGAGCTTGGCCAGCGCCTGCAGGATCGGTGCGAATTCGGCGATATCGGCACCGCCACCGGCGACCAGCAGCGGCATGCGCAGGGCCGGCGAGACGTTCATTTCGCCGCGCAGGTTACGGCAGGCATGGGCCAGCGCTTTCAGGCGGTCGACCTTGGCCTCGCTGGCGGCATCGATCTTGTATTCCTCGGCGCGAGGATAAGCGGCGAGCATGATCGAGTCGTGCGTCTTGCGCCCGGCAATCGGTGCGACGGTCTGCCACAATTCCTCGGTGACGAACGGGATCAGCGGATGCGCCAGGCGCAGGATCGCTTCCAGCGTGCGGATCAGCGTCCGCCGGGCGCCGCGTTGCTGGGCTTCATCACCGGTCTGGATCTCGACCTTGGCGATTTCCAGGTACCAGTCGCAGAACTCGTCCCAGACGAACTTGTAGATCGCCTGGGCGACCAGGTCGAAACGGTAGTCGGTGAAGTGGCGTTCGACTTCCTGCTCGACGCGTTGCAACTGGCTGACGATCCAGCGGTCGGCGAACGAGAATGCCAGTGGCGCACTGCCGCCACAAGTGGGCCCATTCTGTTGGTGTTCAAGCGCCAGGTCGTGGCCTTCGACATTCATCAGCACGAAGCGGGTGGCATTCCACAGCTTGTTGCAGAAATTGCGGTAGCCGTCGCAGCGGTTGAGGTCGAACTTGATGTCGCGACCGGGCGAGGCGAGCGAGGCAAAGGTGAAGCGCAGCGCGTCGGTGCCGAAGGACTGGATGCCTTCCGGGAATTCCTTCCTGGTCTTCTTGGCGATGCTTTCCGCCTGCTTCGGGTTCATCAGGCCGGTCGTGCGCTTTTCGATCAGCGCGTCGAGGCCGATGCCGTCGATCAGGTCGATCGGGTCGAGCACGTTGCCCTTCGAC
>Ga0075012_10003256_pt1 | contig 15626 bp, 9 predicted proteins | sample All_14_2_FD_71474 | JGI IMG/M metagenome (GOLD analysis project Ga0075012, IMG submission 71474) | Freshwater microbial communities in response to fracking from Pennsylvania, USA - Allegheny Zone_MetaG_DW_15 | ecosystem: Environmental > Aquatic > Deep subsurface > Groundwater > Drilled... | reverse complement strand
CAGGGTGTTGGTGGTCGCTGACGTTGGAACTGAACAAATGACAATTAGGCAACACCTGAATCAGCAAATTCGCCGGGCTTACCCTGTACTGGGAGTATCCCTGTCGATTTGCATTATTATGGGTGCTTTGAGATCTTTTCACATTATATCCCAAAGCTGGGCAATTCTGATTGTCGCCCCTATTGTTATATCCCCCATTTGCTGGTCGCTCTTTGTGTTGAAACGAGGAATCAAGTGCCCCCGATGCAACGAGCGTCTTGGCGAGTCCGTGTTCGTAATCGGAGGTCAATCATTCTGTGTCGGAATAAGAATGAGATTCTGCCCATGTTGCGGTGTACACTTGGATACAGAACTCGAAGACACACATTCCAATCGGGTCGGGGGGAGTGATTAGCTCCCCCCCTCCCACACCACCGGACGTGCGGGACCGCATCCAGCGGTTCGCAAGGATTACCGTGACGTGGTTCGACGACTCTCACCACGGGCGGCACGTTTCCCGGACTGATTTGATGCCGGGTATGGACTGTAAACGACGCGCGACGTGATTTGATCCCGAGCCATCTTAAGCATGGTTTTGCCGATTACATTCCACATGAAGATGTTCAACCCTGCGGCGCAGCCAACCCCCATCCGCCCTCGGCTCAGGTGCCCGATGGTCGCTAAAGTTGGGAGAGCTTTGAATCTCGCAAGGTGCGGGTTTCAATTCCTCGAAAGTCATACGAACGTCTATCCACTTGTCATGACAAGTGGATTGGGTCATAGAGCGAGAGGGTTTGGTCAACGCCGTTTCCCGCCAGGGCAGAGGCGAGGGCATCCTTGGCGTCTTGGCGGGAGATGAGAGAGAGACTCTTTCCAACCCGACACCGGTTGACCTTTTTTCACCCCTCCAGCATAATAGGTGAAAACAGCGATTGATTGCGGGCTGTTTGTATTGCACCCTCAGCTTGTCAGCCGTAGCTTTCTGCAAAGGCTGATCCCGCGCACCGCGCCTCGCATCCGCTTCTCTGTACGATCGGCCCGCGCTTTCGCCTTGCGGCGGCGTTCGGCACGGGGAAATGCAAGAAACGGTTTGCCGCGTATACCAATATCATATACACTATAAAACATGACCTCGATAAACACGATGCCAGATTTTGAGGGTTTCGATTGGGGTGGCGGGAACGCGGAAAAGAACTGGGAACGACATCACGTCATGCCTTTGGAGGCTGAACAGGTCTTTTTCAATTCCCCCCTTCTGGCTCTCGTGGACGAGGCGCACTCGGTACACGAGCGCCGGTTCTTTGTGCTGGGCCAAACGGATGAAGGACGTGAGTTGTTCGTGGCGTTCACCATGCGTGTAAAACGTATCCGCGTGATTTCAGCACGCGATATGAGCAGGCAGGAAAGGAGAATCTACCGATCATGAAGAAGCGTAAGATGCCGATTTTTAAGACGGAGGATGAGGAGCGCGCTTTTTGGGCCACCCATGACTCGGCGGAGTTCATTGATTGGTCTAAGGCTAAGCCGACCGTATTCCCAAACCTCAAGCCTTCGACGAAGACGATTTCCCTGCGTTTGCCGGAGTCGATTATTGCGGCACTCAAGGTGCTGGCAAACAAGCGTGATGTGCCTTACCAGTCATTACTGAAGATCTTTTTGGCTGAAAAGGTCCAAGAGGAGATGCGGCAAGGCCATGTGAAGCCAGCCTAGACGAAAACGGCTGCGCAGCCAACCCCCATTCGCTTTCGGCCCAGGGGGCCGATGGTCGCTGACGTTGGGCGGGAGGCAGCGAGTGAAATCGGGACGCGTGTGAAGACGATTTTCATTCCTCATCGTAATCGTACTCCTAATCGTAATCCGCTTTCTAGGCGGGCGAGATTAAGATTAAGATTAAGATTACGATTAACATCCCGGACAGACAAAGGACTCAGGGGTACACGCCCGCCCCCCTCGACAGGCCCGAAGAAAAGAGGGATACTGTTTCCAACCCGGCATGGGTCGGCGCCACCCCGCGTCCCCAGCAGGTCTGGCGCGTCACAGCTATTGATATCGACACCGATGGCGATGGCGTCAACGACTGGGAGGAAACCCGCCGCGGCTCCGATCCTTTCGTCCCCGCCATCATGCTTCAATCGGGAGAGTGAACCCTATGGACAAGCTGCCAGCCTTTAGCGTTCGTCGCGACGCCTGCATCCGTTGCAACGCCTGTATCGACGACTGCCCCCACCATATCATCGAGTATCGAGACCACTATCCCGATATTCTGGCACACAACGAAGGGCTCTGTATCGGCTGCCAACACTGCTTGGCGGTCTGCCCGACCGGAGCCGTATCGGTCCTCGGCTTGCGCGCGGAGGACAGCCTCCCCCTGACAGAAGCGCCCGCCGTTGCGCCGGACGCCCTGAGCCGGTTCGTCCGCGGCCGGCGAACCCTGCGGCAGTACCGCGAGGAAGACGTGCAGCGCCCCCTGATCGACAAGCTCCTCGCCGACACCGCCCATGCCCCCACGGGAGGCAACACCTGCGACCTGACGTTCACCGTCGTGGACAAGCGGACCGCCTTGAGCCGCCTCTTGAAGGCGCTGATCGACGGCCTTGAGGCGTCCATCGCTGAAAAACCCGAGCTGCCCGATTTCATCCGCCAGGCGACAGAGGCCTATCGCCAGTCGAACGCGGATGAGATTTTTCGCGGCGCGCCGCATCTGCTGATCGCCTCCGCAGGCGAGAAAGCCTATTGCGGCGACGCCGACGTCGTGATTGCGCTGAGCTACTTTGAACTTCTGGCCCAGTCTCACAGCCTCGGCACGACGTGGTGCGATTTCCTGAAATTCATCCTCGACGCGCGCCCCGAGCTGGGGCGTCTCTTCGGGATTGACACGGGGCGTCCGTACCGGGCGATGCTCTTCGGGTGGCCGGCGATTCACTACGCGCGCACCGTGCAGCGCGACACCGCGGCACGGGTCAGAACCATCAGCTCATAACAAACCGGGCGCGGCAGCCGCACACGCGGCTCCCTCGAAGGCCCGCACCGGCCGTCCCGCAGGTCCGGCCAAGGCTTTTCTCGTTGGCCTTTCGATGCCGCTCTGCGGCCTGCTCGGCGAGCCGGCCCTACCGCAGAGGGTCCGAAAACGTCGCGCCTGGCCGGGTCAGGCAGGGCCCGACCTCCGGGCAGGCCGAAAATCGGGTCAACTGGAAACGCGCCGGCTCGCCGGCGCGGATCGGCATTGCCAGCTCCAGGTTGAACCGCTAATATCATGACATTGAAATAAGACCGGTGAGTGTTACGGGTTCAGTGTGTAACGGGGTCAGCCGTTTTGAATATGAGGCGGCAGGCCCTGTCTAAAACGAAAAGGGATAGCGTCATGAGTAGGACACGCAGGGACTTTCTGCGTCTGTCCGCGGCCTGGGCCGCGGGAACAGCCGCAGCGCCGTCGATCATTCCGTGCTCCGCCTTGGGGGCGGCCGGAAAAACCGCACCCAGCAACCGGGTCGCGGTCGGCCTGATCGGCATGGGCAAGATGATGTGGTCACACCTGAGGGGCTGCCTCAGCAGCGAGGAGGTGCAGGTCGTCGCGCTCTGCGATGTCGAGCGCAACCGGCTGAAGGTCTGCAGCGACCTCGTCAAGGAGGCCTACTCGCAGCGGTTCGGCGCCGACTACAAAGGCGTCGCCGTCTACCGCGATTTCCGCGAGCTGCTGGCGCGTCCGGACATCGACGCGGTCATGATCGCGACGCCCACGAACTGGCACGCGATCCAGGCGGTCGAAGCCATGAAGGCCGGCAAGGACGTGTACTGCGAGAAGCCGCTGGCGCTGACCATCCGCGAAGCCCAGGCGATCGCGGAAGCGGCGCGCCGCTACGGGCGGATCTTCCAGGTGGGCAGCCAGCAGCGCTCCGACTACAACTTCCGCTTCGCGTGCGAGCTGGTGCGCAACGGCGCCATCGGCAAGCTGAAGCGCGTGCATGTGAACGTCGGCGGCCCGGCGGTGGAGTGCTATCTGCCTGCGCAGCCCGTGCCGGAGTCGCTCGACTGGGACCTGTGGCTGGGGCCCGCCCCCTTGCGGCCCTACCACGCCGAGCTGGCGCCGCAGGACAACTACGCGGTCTTCCCCCACTGGCGGAACTACCGGGACTACTGCAACGGCGGCCTCTACGATTTCGGGGCGCATCACTTCGACATCGCCCAGTGGGGTCTCGGGATGGACGGCAACGGGCCGGTAGAGATCCTCCCGCCCGAGCACAGCGACTTCAAACGCCTGACGTTCCTTTACGCGGACGGTACGCCGATGACGCACGGCGGCGCCAGCGGCAATGCGGCCGTGGAGTTCGTCGGCGAGAGCGGGACGGTCAGGGTCAACCGCGGCTTTCTGGAGACGGACCCCCCGGAGCTGCTCAGGCACAAGTGGGGCGCGGGCGACCTCCGGCTGTATGAGTCGCTCGACCACAAGGCCAACTGGCTCGACGGCATCCGCACGCGCCAGCCCTGCATCTGCACGGCCGACATCGGCCTCAGCACGATCGCGGTCTGCTCGCTGGCCTCCATCGCCTACCGCATGAACGAGCCGCTCAAGTGGAATCCGAAGGCGATGGATTTCGTCGGAAATCCAGCCGCCGGACGGCTCCTGTCGCGCAGCCTGCGCGCGCCGTGGACCCTCACGGTCTAAGCCGTCTCCTTGACTCTACCTTGTTAACAAAACCCGCAAGACCCTTGTTACCCGCAATGCCGCGAAGCCGCAACGAGAGGATGAGAATGCCTTTGCGCCTTGGCGGGAGAACAACCCGTTGTCCTTTGACGTTAGGAACCCTTCATATGAAACGCTTTATGACTCTGTGCGCTTGCGCCTTGGCGCTCGCGATGACGACCTTGGGAGAGCCCAAGGAGCTCAAACAGCCCACGCCCCAAGAGGTGGCGCTCATCGAGGCGGCCGCGCCGGCGAAGGCGGCGGCCGCGCCGAAGCGGCCCCGGAAGGTGCTGGTCGTCAACCAGTGCGAGGGCTTCGTCCACTCGGCCGTGCCTTACGGCGCCCAGGCGTTCGAGATCCTGGGGCGCAAGACCGGCGCGTTCACGACGCGGGCCGTGAGCGACCTCTCCATTCTTGAGTCGCCTGAGTTCGACACCTTCGACGCGGTCATCATGAACAACACCACGCTGCGCCTGCCGCTGCTGGAGGGCGCCGATGAGGCGCGCGAGGCCAAGGCCGAGCAGCGCTTCGTCGACTTCGTCCGCAGCGGCAAAGGGCTGGTCGGCGTGCATGCGGCGACCGACTGCCTCTACACCTGGCCCGTCTACGGCGAGATGATCGGCGGCTACTTCAACGGCCACCCTTGGAACGAGGAGGTCCGCGTCAAGCTGGAGGATCCGGCGCACCCGCTGTTGGCGGGATTCAAGGGGCTGGACTTCACGGTGGCGGACGAGATCTACGAGTTCAGAGCCTACTCCCGCGAGAAGCTGCGCGTGCTGATGAGCCTGGACGTAACGAAGACCGACATGACCAAGGACAAGATCAAGCGCACGGACAAGGACTTCGCCGTCGCCTGGCTCCAGGAGTACGGCAAGGGCCGCGTCTTCTACTTTTCGCTGGGCCACCGCCACGAGATCTTCTGGAACCCGGCCGTCCTGAAGGGCTACCTCGACGGCATCCAGTACGCGCTCGGGGATCTGCCGGCCGACGCCACGCCCAGCGCGAAGCTGTCCGCGAAGGACCTCGAAGCGTCGCGCGCCGCGGCTTTCGGCCCCAGCCTGGCGAGCATGCTCGCCGAGCTCGCCACCTACACGCTCGGCGTGAACGACGGCGTGGCCAAGCAGGTCGACGCCTTCGTCGACGAGCACCTGCGCGACTCGCAGGCGATCCGCGACGCCCTGTCCAAGGGCCTGGCCGAGGTGGCGGCCCAGCCGCAGGCCACGAAGGACGGCCGCGTCCTGGCCTGCCGCGCGCTGAGCCTGGTCGGCACCGACTCTGCGGTGCCGGCGCTCGCCCGGCTGATCGGCGACCCGGCGCTCTCCAACGCGGCGCTCTACGCGCTGGCCCGCATGCCGGGCCCGGCGGTGGACGAGGCGCTCGTCGCCGCCTTGGCGCGCACCCAAGGCCAGACCCGTCTGGCCGTCGCGGCCCTCGTCGGCTCGCGCCGCGTGGACGCCGCCGTACCGGCGCTCGCCACCCTGGTTCCGGCCGGAGGCGCCGAGGCCGTCGCGGCCGCGGAGGCGCTGGGACAGATCGGCGGCAAGGGCGCGGCCCAAGCGTTGACCCCGCTGCAGGGCCAGGCCCAGGGAGCCGCGCGCGCGGCCGTCGACCGCGCGCTGCTCGCCTGCGCCGACCGCGAGCGGCAGGCCGGACGCGCCTCCGACGCCGCCAAAGTCTACGCGCTGCTCGCGGGGCCGGAGACGGCCGCGCACATCCGGGCCGCCGCGTTTTACGGCCAGACGCTCGCGTCCGGGTCCAAGGGCGCGGACGCGGCTGTCGAGGCGCTCAAGGGCGCGGACGCCGAGCCGGCGAAGGCCGGCGCGCGGCTGCTCGCGGACATGCCGGGCAAGACCGTCGCGGCCGAGGCCGCGGCCGCGCTGGACGCGATGCCGGAGGCGCACCGGATCATGGCGCTGGGGGCGCTGGCCAGCCGGGGAGACCGGGCGGCGCAGCCGGGCGTGCTGGGCCAGTTGGGCTCGGAGAGCGAGGCCGTGCGCCTCGCCGCCCTTCAGGCGCTGGAGACGCTGGGCGACAAACAGGCCGTCAAGGGCGTGATGGCGATCGTGGTTGCGCCGGGGATGGACAAGGCGTCCTGCAAGGCCGCCCTCAAGACGCTCAGCCTCATGAACGGACCGGGCGTGGACCGCGAGATCCTCGCGTCGATGCGCGCGGCGGACGTAAAGGGAAAAGCCGAATACGCCAAGGTGCTGGGCGCCCGCAAGACGCACGACGCGCTGCCGGACCTGCTGGCGGCCGCCCGCGACGCCGACGCCGCGCTAGCCGGGGCGGCGCGCGGCGCCATCAGCCTGATCGCACAGCCCGCCGACCTTCCGGAGCTCGTGGCGCTCCTGATCGACACGGCCGACGCGGGCGGCCTGCGGGAGATGGAGCGCATCGTGGTGAAGGTGGCGAAGACCGCCGCGGACGACACGCTCAAGACAGGCGCGATCCTGAAAGGCCTCGGCCAAAAGACGCCGCCCCCGGCCCGAGGCGCGCTCTTGATGGCGCTGGGGCAACTGGCGACCCCGGCGAGCCTGCCGGCGCTGCTGGCCGCCGCGAAAGAGAACGACCCGGCCGTGCGCCGGGCGGCCTTCAAGGCGATCGCCGAGCACTGGCCAACCGTGGAGCCGCTGCAGGCGCTGCGCGACGCGAGCCGCAACGATCCGGACGAGGAGTGCCGCGTGCTCGCGCTGAGCGGCTATGCGCGCATGCTGGCCCTTCCGAGCGCGATGCCGGTGAAGGAGAAGCTGAAGCTGTACCGTGAAGCGCTTGACCTGGTGAAGGGCACGAAGGAGAAGCGCGTACTGATCGAGGGCCTGGGGGCGCTCACGCACAGGGATGCGCTGGCCTTCTTGGCGCCTTTCATGAAGGACAGCGGCGTCTCGGCGGACGCCTTCCAGGCCGCCCTCAAAATCTCAAAAGGTCTGGACGGCAGCGCCATGGTGCTCACCGGCAGCGTGAGCGGCAAAGAGGCCTTCGCGCTCGACAACGATCCGAAAACGCGCTGGACAACGGGCGCCTCCATGAGGGGGGGCGAGTGGTTCCTGGTGGACCTCGGCTACGAGGACGACATCCGCACGATCCTGCTGGACTCGGGCCCGGTCGGAAGCGACCAGCCTCGCGGCTATGAGGTTTATGTTTCGCTCGACGGCAAGACCTGGGGCCAGCCCGTGGTCAAGGGAGGCAATCCCAAGCAGCGCGCGTTCACCATCGACCTGCCGCCGACGTACGGCCGGTTTGTGAAGATTGTCCAGACGGGCGCCGACGGCTCCTTCTGGTCCATCAACGAGATCCGGATCAACGGGGTGCCGGACCACAAGGTCTATCCGCCTCTGGACCGGACAGCCTGGAAGGCGACCGCGTTCAACGGCGCCAAGGGGCAGGACCCGAAGAACGCGATCGACGGCAACGGGGTCAAGCGCTGGGGCACGGGCGCCGCCATGAAGCCGGGCGACTGGTTCGCGGTGGCCTTGGGCGGCGTGCACACCGTGCGCGCGGTGGTCATGGATGCGGCGAAGTCCGGCGGCGACTATCCGCGCGAGTATCAGATCTTCACCTCGATGGACGGCCAAGACTGGTTCGGGCCCGTGGGCATGGGCAAAGGTGAAGGGGCCCTCATAACCGCCACGGTCCTGCCGACCCAGGCGCGCCACGTGAAGATCGTGCAGACCGGCAGCACGGAGTTCAACTGGTGGTCCATGTACAACCTGCACGTGCTCGGCGAATAGCGGCCTGACGCGCGCTGCTATTTCCGCCCCCTCCGAAGCCCTGTCGTGATGACGCATCGAGACAGGGCTTCCCTTTCATGGCCTTCCCGCGCAAACCCTGGGGCCGAGGCAGCGCGGCTCCTTTAAATGTGTGCCCGTTGGGGGCAGGGCCGCATCTCCGAGGCGGCCGCACCTCCGGCTGTCTCAGGGCCGGCGGCGGTTTACGGAGAAACCGCCCTACCGTTCTCGGCCCTGACGGTAGCGGAAAGTCACGCCGCGGACCGAATCAGAAAACAGGCGTCATGTTGCCCCGCAAAACCATAACAAATGACCGTGCCCCGACGTTCCGCCCGCTCGAATCGGCATTGTCCGTCGCAGAGCCATCGGATACACTGGGGCTCACGGTGGGTGCCGTTGCCCCGCCGCGGCCTGACAACCTTCAACCGGTGCCCGGAAACACGATGAAAACCTTGATCGCCTTACGCCCTCGCGCCGTCCTCGGCGTTGCCCTCTTGTCAGCGGCCGCCCTGACACTCGGGGCACAGACGCTGACGCCCGAACAGGTCCGGCAGCTCCGCCAAGAAGCGGCCACGGCCGAAAGCGCCCTCGGCCGCGTTCTCCAGCGCGCCGAGACGCCGGACCTGCGCACCGACGCGCGCACGGCGTCAGAGGCGGTCAGCCGCATCGGCGCTCAGCTCGACGCGTGCATGGAGCGCCTCGCGCGCGCCGAAGCCGCACAGACGGCCGACCCGTACGGCGGCGGCCAGAAATATCCGGCGGCGGCGAACGTCGAGATCAAGCCCTTCGACGTCCCGGTCGGCGCCACGGTCGTGCATGTCCCCGTCACGCTCGACCGGCCCAGCCCGAACACCGTCATCGCGTTCGTGCGGGTGTTTGACGGCCAGGGCGGCCGCGCGGCGCCCGACACGACGAAAGCGGTCATCTTCCGTCCGGGCGACCCGCTCACGAAGACCGCCAGCTTCAGCGTCCGCAACATGAGCGAAGGCAACAGCGTGACGGCCGTGCAGCCCACGGTGCCGGACGGCGGCAACCGCAAAGGCGGGAACATCCTCATCACGGCCAAGGCGGGCGCGGTCAACGCGCCCGTCGAAGGCGGCCGCAAGCCGCTCGCGTTCAAGCCGCAGGGCACGCCGACCTACTCCGCGACCGGACAGACGATCCTGTTCGACGACCACGGCGGGCCGATGCGCTTCTCGACCGCTTTGGCGCACGGCCGCACGCAGGTCGGCAACGGCGAGACGGGCTATTACGGCACGGTCGACAGGCGCGGCTTCAGCCGCACGCCCGACGGGCTGGCCCTCGACAGCCGCCGCCTCGACCAGCCCGTCAAAGTCGGCTCGCCCGCCACCGAGTACCCCTTTCTCGCGACCATGCTCTCCGGCCACCGGACGCCCGAGACGCAGTTCCGCTACGGCAGCGTCGAGTGGGTCGCCAAGATGCCGAACCGTTTCGGCGCGTGGCCGGCGCTGTGGCTCTTGCCGACGCGCGGCTGGCCGCCCGAGATCGACGTTTACGAGGGGTTCGGCTACAACGGCTCCTGGAAGTTCCCGCGCAGCCTTTCGACGAACCTGCACGGCGGCGACAAGCAGATCCGCACGTTCACGCGGCCCGCCATGGGCATGACGATGGACACGTTCGGCCTGCCCGCCACGCTCGACAGCGACTTCCACGCGTTCGGCGTCACGGTCGAACCGGAGTGGATCACGATGTTCGTCGACGGCGTCGAGACGATGCGCTACGCGAACCCCTTCAAAGGCGAAACCTGGTATCCGCTGGCGAACGTCGCGGTCAAAGCGAAGGTCGACGACCCCTACACCGCGGGGACCGGCGCGATGATCCTCCGCTCGATCAAGGTCTGGCGGGCCGAGTAGCGGCGGCGCGCACGGGCCGCGGCTTTTTCGGACACACCCGCGCTTGCGGGGCAAGAGCATGAAAACGCGAAGGCCCCAACAGAAGCGCAGGCGCCATAGACAACCCTGATCAGGCGGCGTATACTGACGGTCCTCGTGAGGGACGCGGTTCGGGGAGACCGCTGCCCTCCTGACCTGCCGGGGGGATGCTCTATGACGCTGACCGCTTTGCCGCTCGCGCTCGCCGCGCTCGCCACACCTTATGCCCAACAGCAGCCGCTGGAACTCCGCTCCGTGCGGCTCTCGTCCGAAGCGGTCGCGTGCTACGAGCGCGTGGAGCTGACCGTCGACCTCTCGGCCACGTACGGCAATCCGTTCGACCCGGAAGACGTCGCGCTCGACGCGCGGGTGACGCAGCCCGACGGACAGACGGTCACGGTGCCGGGCTTTCTCGACCGCCCCTTCCAGCGCGTGCTCACCAACGGACAGGAGAAGGTCACGCCCAGTGGCGACCCCGTCTGGCGCGTGCGCTTCGCCCCGGCACAGCCCGGCGACTACACCGCCGTCGTCGCCCTCCGCGACCGCACCGGCCAGCGCGAGTCGAAACCCGTGCGCTTCGCCGCGAAGCCCGGCAACGACCCCGGCTTCGTGCGCCTCAGCAGCCGCGACCGCCGCTACTTCGCCTTCGATAACGGCCAGGCCTATTTCCCGATCGGCGAGAACGTCTGCTGGGGCGGCCGGCGCGGCACCCGCGACTTCGACGACTGGCTGCCCGCCCTCGGCCGCGCCGGCGGGAACTACGCGCGCTTCTGGCTCTCGCCCTGCTGGTTCACCTTCGCGCTGGAGCGCCCCGGCAAGCCCGAGCAGGGGCTCGGCCTGGGGCAGTTCGACCTCGCCAGCGCGTGGCGGCTCGACTACGCCCTCGACCTGGCCCGCACAAACGGCATCCGCGTCATGCTCTGCATCGACTCGTTCAACATCCTGCGCGACCAGCCGATGTACGACTGCTGGAAGGACACGCCCCACAACGCGGCCAAGGGCGGCCCCCTCCAGCGCCCCGCCGAGTTCTGGACCAGCGCCGAGATGGACCGCCTCTACCGCAACAAGCTGCGCTATCTCGTCGCCCGCTACGGCGCCGACACCGCCGTGCTCTCGTGGGAGTTCTGGAACGAGGTCGACATCATCTCCGACTACGAGACCGAGCCCGTCAAGCAGTGGCACGCGCGCATGGCGCGCCACCTGCGGGGCATCGACCCCTACCGCCACCTGATCACCACCAGCTTCGCGCGCAGCGACGGCGATCCCGCCATCGACGCGCTGCCGGAGCTGGACTACGTGCAGACCCACCACTACGGCAGCCCGGACATCGTCGCGACCCTGGCGCGCCAGCAGCGCGACAAGGCGCGCTACGCCAAGCCGCATTACGTCGGCGAGATCGGCGCGGACGCGGGCGGCGGACGCTTCGGCGATGACCCCGGCGGCCTGCAGATCCACGATCCGCTCTGGGTGGCGCTCGCCACCGGCGCCTCGGGCCTCGCGGCCCCGTGGTACTGGGAGTCCATCCACACCTCGAACCTGTACGGCCTCTTCGGCGCGGCCGCGCGCTTCGCCGCGGACATCGACTGGCCCGGCGAAGCGCTGCGTCCGGTGGAGCCGCAGCTCGACTGGCAGACGCGGCCCGACCCGATGCCGCGCAAGGATCTCCTTCTGGACAGCGGTCCGGCCTCTTGGCAGAAGGACGATTTCAACCGGCCCCGCGCCGTCCGGATCACGCGCGACGGCGCAGCCGGCGAGCTGCCAGTCGCGAGCATCCAGCACGGCACAGGCGGCCACCGCGACAAGCACAATCCGGTGACCTTCGAGACCGACCTGCCCTGGCCGACGCGCCTGCTGGTCGACGTCGGCGGCGTCTCCGGCTGGGGCGGCGCGGCGCTGCGCATCGACGTGGACGGGCAGACCGTGTTGACGCAAGCCTTCCCCAACACCAACCCGCCGGAGAAGCACGACACGCTCAACCAGTACAACCGCGCCTACGCCGTCGACCTCCCGGCGGGACGCCACACCGCGCGCGTGGAGAACACCGGACCGGACTGGTTCTACTGCGGCTTCCGGTTCGAGAAAGCGGTCGAAAGCGTGCGCCCGCCGCTGATCGCGTGGGCCATCACCGGCAAAAGCACGGCCATCGCCTGGGTCCGCGTCGAAGGTCGGAGCTGGCGCCGCGTCTGCGCGCTGAAAGAGCAGATCCCGGCCGCGCCGCCCTCTGTGCTGACGCTGCCGGGCCTCGCCGCAGGCGGCTGGCGCGCCGAACTCTGGGACACCTGGAAGGGCGAAATGCTCGAGACCCGCACGCTCCGGGTCCCCGTTTCGGGCGAGGCGCGCCTCGCGCTGCCCGCCATCGAGAAAGACCTCGCGGTCAAGCTGCGTCGCGCCGACTAGACCGGTTCCTCTATTCGAAGCGCGCCCGCCCTGACCGTCGTCCGGATTTGCACGGACCAAAGGCGGATGCTATACTGCCTCACAGAACAGCGAGGCCGCACGCGACCGCGAACCTGACCGTTTTTTCTGGGGGGCCCTTATGGCCGGTCAAGGACGTCGACGCGCCGGGCGCGCCGGGCACATCAAGGGGGAAGCATGGATCTGTCGTTGAAGTCGTCGCTGGCCGCGTTTTGCGCCGGCCTGTCTGTGGCCATCATGCCAGCCGGGGGGGCGGCGGCCACCTTCCATGTCGCGCCGCAGGGCAGCGACGCGAATCCGGGCACGCAGGCCCAGCCGTTCCTCTCGCTCGGGGCGGCGCGCGACGCGGCGCGCAAGGCCGGCGCGGGTCCGCACACCCTCAAAGTCGCGTCCGGCGACTATTATCTGGAGCAGACCCTCGCGCTCGACGCGCAGGACAGCGGGCTGACGATCGAGGCGGCCGCGCCGGGCACCCCGGCGCCCACCCTGTACGGCGGCCGCCCGGTCACCGGCTGGACGCGCGACGGCGACACGTTCTGGTCGGCCGAGCTGCCCGGCGTGAAGGATGGCAAGCTGGATTTCCGAGCGCTGGTCGTCGACGGCCGGCTCGCCGAGCGCGCCGTCTATCCGGGAACCAACACCTTCGACAACCTCGGCACCTGGGACCAGCCGCTGCTGCCCTGCGTGGCGGGCTTCTGGGAGCGCAAGCCGACGCACGAGGAGCTCATCACCATGCCCTACAAGCCGGAGGACCTCCCGGCCGGGCTCGACGTCAAGAACGCCGAGGTGCGCCTCTACCACATGTGGGCCGAGTCGCTCGTGGGCGTGGCCAGCAACGATGTGCAGCGCCACGCGCTGATCCTCGCCTCCGAGCCTGCCTGGCCGGCGGGGGCCTGCAACCGCCGCAAGTACGTGATCTTCAACACGCGCGAAGGCATGACCCGCCCCGGGCAGTGGTACCTCGACCGCAGCGCCGGGCGCCTCGTCTACTGGCCGCGCCCCGGCGAGGACCTCTCTAAGATCAAGGTCATCGCGCCAACGGTCGAGCGGGTCGTCGCCATTGCCGGCAGCGACAAACAGCCCGCGACGAACATCACGCTGCGCGGCCTGGCGTTCCAGTCGACGACCGCGCCGCTGCGCTCCGCGAGCTTCGGCGCGGGCGGCTTCGACGGCGCCGTGTCGCTGCGCCTCGCCGACGGCTGCGCCCTCGAGAACCTCGAGATCGGCAACGTGGGCGGCGTGGGGCTCAGCGCCGAGCGCGTGACCGGCTGCCGCATCACCGGCTGCCGCATCCACGACGTTGGCGCGTGCGGCGTGAAGGTCAACGGCACAGAGACCCTGGTCGCGAGCAACCACATCCACCACCTGGGCATCTACTATCCGAGCGCGGCGGCTTCCATGCTGAGCGGCCACAAGATGCGCGTCCTCCGCAACGAGATCCACGACGCGCCCTACTCCGGCATCATCGGCGGCGGCAAGGCGTCGCTCTACGAGGAGAACCTGATCTACCGCGTGATGCGCGAGCTGCACGACGGCGCGGCGATCTACGGCAACATGGACACCTGCACGATCCGCGGCAACGTCGTGCGCGACGTCGTGCCGGTCGGCGCGGGCTTCGGCGCCTCGGCCTACTACCTCGACGAGGGCGCGAAGGACTGCATCGTCGAGAAGAACGTCGCCATCGGCGTGCCCACGCCCGTCCACAACCACATCACGCGCAACATCACGGTGCGCGACAACGTCTTCATCGCCGACGGCGACATGACCGTCTCGTTCCAGCGCTCGGTCGGCTGTTCCTTTGTGTCCAACACCCTGTATGTGCCGGGCAAGCTCAACGTCCGCCAGCGCAACGGCATCAAGGCGTGGGACGGGAACGTGATCTACCTCGGCGGGGCCGGCAAGGACGGCCAGCCGCAGGGCTTCGCCATCTGCGACCGCGTGCCGGCCGAGCCGCCGCCCGGACGGAAGACCGCCGCGACCGTGGTCGAGCGCGCGGCAACCGCGCCGGCGATCGACGGCGAGATCAAGACCGGCGAGTGGCCCGGCAAGCTGCTGACGCTCGACCGCGAGCCGGCGCGCTACGCGGTGGGCGGCTCGCCCACGCTGGCGAAGTTCGCCTACGACGACCAGTACCTCTACGTCTCGGCCAACGTCACGCTGTTCGGGCCCGCGAAAGTCAGCACCAACTCGGTCTGGGGCCAGGACGACGGCGTGGAGCTCTGCGTGGCGGGCCGGACGCCCGACGGCCAGCCGGCGACCTTCGTGGTCCGGGGCTTCGCGGGCGGCGCGCTGCAGAGCGCGACCGACGCGGGCGCGCCCGCCGCGGCGGCCGAGCGCTTGGCCAAGGAGACGCGCTTCGCCGTCAAGTCCGCCGGCGGCCCCGGCGGCGGGCTCTTCGGCAAGGGCTGGCGCGGCGAGTGGGCCCTTCCGCTGGCGGCGCTGGGGCTCAAGCCCGAGCCGGGACTGACGTTCGGCTTCAACATGGCCGCCTTCTACAGCGAGTTCAGCGAGTGGCACTGCCTGGAAGGCACGGGCGCGGAGAACTGGCGCCTCGACCAGGCCGCGACGCTGCGCTTCAAATAGTCCTCATGAAACAGAACACCCTTCTCACCCTGTCAGCCGCAGCCCTGTTGCTGTGGACGTTTTCCGCCTGCCGTCACGGGGAGGCCGGAGCACGGCGCGCGTGCGGCGACGCGGCGGCCGTGACGGTCTACGTCGCCGCGGACGGCAACGACGCGAATCCGGGCACGCGGCGCAAGCCGCTGCGCACGCTGGAGGCGGCGCGCGAGAAGCTCCGTGCGCTGAAGCAGCGGGCCGGGGCCTTGCCGGCCGGCGGCGTGACGGTGGAGCTGGCGGCCGGCACATACGCCGTGCCGCGGCCGCTGGCGCTGACCGCCGAGGATGCGGGCACGGCGGAGGCGCCGGTCACCTACC
>Ga0075012_10003255_pt1 | contig 15626 bp, 9 predicted proteins | sample All_14_2_FD_71474 | JGI IMG/M metagenome (GOLD analysis project Ga0075012, IMG submission 71474) | Freshwater microbial communities in response to fracking from Pennsylvania, USA - Allegheny Zone_MetaG_DW_15 | ecosystem: Environmental > Aquatic > Deep subsurface > Groundwater > Drilled... | reverse complement strand
CCAGATCCATACCGATGCGGAATTTGCAAAGACGACTCCATTCGGTCAACGCATTGCGCATGGATTGTTGGGCATGTCCATTGGTGTGGGTTTGATCATGCGCACCGGTCTGCTCGAAGGGACGGTGCTTGCCTTCCGTGAAATTCAGGAATGGAAGTTCGTAAAGCCTGTTTTCATTGGCGATACCATCCACGCGGTGCTGACCATTGTGGAAACCAAAGCTCTGCCGCGCATTGGCGGCGGCGCATTGATCGCGGCAGTGGAAATCCGCAACCAGAGTGATGAAGTGCTTCAAAAAGGCACGTTGAATTTATTAATGTTAAGCAAGCCGAAATAGGTTTTATGTTTGTGTAGGGGCGGGATCTCCTCGCCCTTATAAGGAATGAAGGTTTTAAAAATGAATAAAGACGACAACGATAGAATCCGCCGCCTGATCCGCTCTGAAGAAGAAACTCGTAAGGATTTAGAACCTGCGCCTCCTTCCGACGATGAGACGGCCTCACGCAAACGAACGGGGAATACCACGCCGATCCTGAATCTGCCCGAACTCGACGAAAACAACATGCCGCTCCCGAATCGAGTCGAAGAGACCGATCTAGATGGCACGCGTGTTACGAACGCGGCATATCGTCCGGCGCTTGAAACGAAACCACCCCAATCGAAGCAGGGACAAACCAATCAACGTCCCGTCTATCGTTTGCCGCAGAATCAAAGCCAGCAGAACCAACAATACCCACAGAGTCAGCAACAATCACAATACCAATATCAGCAGCCTGCGCCAACAGGTCCGTCGTTCATGGACCGGCTCGGCTCTTTCTTTGGTGGCATTGGCGCTGCGTTGCGCGGCAACAAAGGCTGCCTTATCCGCGGATTGATCCTCTCCGCGTTTGCGGTGGTCATTATTGGTCTGTGTGGCAGTTCGATCCTTGTCTATCAGTATTACTCCATTGCCAGCACCTTGCCCGATGTGAGCGATCTGAAGAATCGCACCTCGCAATTCCAAACCACCCGCATCCTCGACCGAAACGGTCAGGTCTTATACGAACTGAACGACCCCACAGCAGGGCGACGCAATTACATTCCGCTCAGCGAAATTTCTCCGAACCTCGTTGCCGCAACCATTGCCACCGAAGATAAAGACTTCTACGACAATCCCGGTTTTGACCCAATCGCCATCATCCGCGCTTTGTGGCGAAACTATGTCACTCAGGGTGAAGGTGGTGGTGCCTCAACCATCACACAGCAGTTGGCGCGCGCACTCTTGCTTTCCCCCGAAGAGCGGACCCAACGTACCGTCTCCCGTAAGACGCGTGAGATCATCCTTGCCGCAGAAATCACCCGTCGCTATTCCAAGGATGAGATCCTTGAACTGTATCTGAACGAAATTTACTATGGCAACCTTGCCTATGGCATTGAAGCTGCCGCGAATACCTACTTCAACAAATCGGCACGCGACCTGACCTTGGGCGAAGCTGCTTTCCTTGCCGGGTTGCCGCAGTCTCCAGCCGTGTACGATATTTACACCAACCCCGAAACGACGCTGGTCCGTCAGCAGCAGGTGCTAGTGTTGATGTTCGAGTTGAGTCAGGCACAAAACTGCATTGAAGTCAGCAATAGTACAGAACGCGTCTGTGTGGACCCGGTCGCTGCCACCGATGCCTCTGAACAGATCAAAAACTATCCCTTCGTCGCGCCTTCATTCGGCGCAACGAATTATCCACATTGGGTGAACTTCGTCCGCTCGGAGTTGGAAAAACTCTACGACGCGCAGACCATCTATCGCTCTGGCTTTGTCGTGTACACCACGCTCGACCCGGTCTTGCAAGATCAGGCACAGCAATTGGTGACCAACCAAGTCGCATCGATGGTGGAAAACAACACAAAGAATGGCGCCTTGGTTTCCATTCAACCATCCACTGGTCAGATCCTTGCCATGGTCGGCTCGCCAGACTTCAATAACGCGGCGATTTCCGGTCAGATCAACATGGCGATCAGTCCCACGCGCCAGCCAGGTTCCTCGATAAAACCCATCACATATGTTGCTGCCTTTGAAAAGGGTTGGACCCCCGCCACCTGGATCTGGGACGTTCCCACTCAATTCCCTGACGGAGCCAATCCGCCATATGAACCGCGCAACTACGATGGCACCTTCCACGGCGGACTCACGGTTCGACTTGCCTTGGCGAATTCGTTCAACATTCCCGCCGTCAAAGCGCTTGAATTCGTCGGCATTTACGATGACCCCAACACTCCTGAAGAAGATGGCATGATCGCCATGGCAAAGCGACTTGGCATTACCTCGTTCACGCGTGATGATTATGGCTTGTCACTCACGTTGGGCGGCGGCGATGTCAGTCTCATTGACATGACCAGCGCCTACGCGGTCTTTGCGAATAACGGCAAGAAGATCCCGCCGGTTGCGATTCTCAAGGTCACCACTTTCGATGGGGAAGTAGTGTACGAATATCAAACACCCGAAGGCGAACAAGTCATTCGCCCTGAGCATGCTTATCTCATCTCATCCATCCTTTCGGATAATGAGGCACGTAGTTTCACCTTTGGTCGTAACTCGGCGTTGAATCTTTCCTTCCAGGTGGCAGCCAAGACCGGTACCACCAACGACATCCGCGATAACTGGACGATGGGCTACAACCCAGACCTGGTCACAGGCGTGTGGGTCGGCAATGCCGATTACACACCCATGGTCAGCTCTTCCGGTTTGAGCGGTGCCGCGCCGATCTGGTCGCAGTTCATGGAATTCGCCGTGCCATATCTCACCAACGGCTCGCCTACACCTTTCTCGCGCCCATCCGGGATTGTCGATAAAGTGGTTTGTCGTTTGGGTGGCACAGAACCGACCAATCAGTGCGGTGGTGAATACAGCGAAGTCTTTGCATTCGACCAATTGCCTCTGCCCAAAGAACAAGGCTTGGTACGCCGCATGGTGCTCGATGTGTGGACGGGCTATGAAGCCTCCGAAGCATGTGATGGTCCTACCGATGAAAAGTTGGTGATGAACGTCAAAGACCAGTGGGCGCTCAAGTGGTTCGAAACGGGTCCTGGAAAAGCATGGCTATCTGACCATGGTTTGGATGAAGATCTGGACATCGCTCCAGAACGCAAATGTGAAGAAGGTGACCCGCAGCCCAAGATCGAGATCAATCTTTCTGATGGGCAGGTGATCTCATCTCCGACCGTTGAGGTCAAAGGAACGGCTGCAGCAAGTGGCGGTTTCAAGCAATGGCGTCTTGAATTCGGCTTGGGCGAAGACCCCGGCTCGTGGACGACTCTTGCAGAAAGTAACAACCCCGTTGAAGATGGTAACCTTACGAATTGGAATGTATCTAACTTGCCGAATGGGATCGTGACCCTGCGCTTGACTCTCATTGGCGATAGAACGGAAATCACAGAACGCGTCAGACTCAATTTGAGCCTGCCCACTCCAACCGTGCCTTCTGTCACGCCGACATTCACCCCAACGCTGACGCCAACAGAGACTCCCACACAATTCATTATCATCGTTCCAACAGATACGCCAACCGAAACCCCAACACCGACGGCGACTCCATGAGAGCAATGAACTGTCCCAACTGCGGCGCGGCTTTATCGGCAACCGCTCTAAAAGCGGATGTTGCCACTTGCGAATTTTGCGGCACCAGTTTTCGCCTATCGAAAACCCTTACGCCCGAGCCTGATATGGGTGACCTGCTACTCGGCGCAGACTTTAGCCAGAAAACCATGCCCGGTTGGGAAACGGTCAATGAAGACAAGTTGACCTTCCACAAAGGTCCGCCTGCCGAATTGCGTGGAAAATTTTTACCGCAGTTCAATTCATATTACATGCTGAAAAGCTCCGGCTTTTTGGATAACTTCGATGTCAGTGCCACCATTCGATTCTTTGAAGGCGAGAAAGAATGGATCCGTGCCGGGTACTTTTTCCGTCACACCACAGAAGGGGGGTATGGTGTGATGGTCTCTGTGCAGGCATCTTACACCTTTGGCTATGTCGCCAAGGATGAAAAAGGCGAACTGCTTTTTTACAAGATCATGCCCTGGTCGTGGCACACGGCGTTGCGTCCTGGCATGGATGTCTTCAACCGTCTGCGGGTGATCTGCAATGGCAGCAATTTCCGCATCTACTTGAATGGCGTTCTTGCTACATCTTTTCAGGATGAGCGTTTCAAGATGGGGAAGTTCTACCTTGCCGCCGAGCCGAGTGAGAAGTCGTCGATGGAGGTAGGATTCTCTGATTTGCAGGTGAGGGAAGTGCCAAAATAGGCAGAATCAGGCTTTGGCACGGGAAAGAGGCGCTGAATCCGCCTTAAAGTGAGCCTCTCTTCACTGATTAACCTTGACTCTCAGTGCCTGAATCCATATAATTACTTCGTTGGATGTAAAAAACGAGAAAACACCAGCAAGCGCTTGAGGAAAAACCTCAGAGCGCTTGCATTTGTTTGTCTCAGGTACGCGTTATCTATGCGCTACCTTATCGCTCAAACGAAATTTATTTTTTGGAGAGGATCCAGTGGAAACCAAGGGATTAACAGCACTCCGTATCAGCCTTGCCTCACCTCAGACGATCATGTCGTGGTCTTATGGCGAGGTGTTGAAACCCGAGACTATCAACTATCGCCGCCTCCGTCCTGAGAAGGATGGTTTGTTCTGCGAAGCGATCTTTGGACCAACCCGCGATTGGCAATGCTATTGCGGTAAGTACAAGAACCCCCGATATAAAGGCATCACATGTGAAAAATGCGGCGTTGAAGTGACCCGCTCCTCTGTGCGTCGTGAACGCATGGGGCATATCGGATTGGCTTCTCCAGTTGCTCACATTTGGTATACCCGCCGCATCCCATCGCAGATGGGTATGTTGTTGGATATCTCCCGCCGCAATCTGGACCGTGTGCTTTACTTTGCCCAGTACATCGTCACCTACGTGGACGAAGAGGCTCGCAAGAAAGCCCTCCAGCGCCTTGAAGATGAGATCACCGTTTCTGAACGCGAACAGGCGGCGGAACTTAACAACCGCATCATCGAAGTCAAACAGAAACGCGATGCCAGCATTGCCGAGTTGAAGCAGAAGCAAGCCACGCTTGAACAAGGCTATGACGAAGGTATTGCTGAACAGCTCGACCCGATCATCAAGGAAGGTCAGAAGCTCGAACGCCTCCTTCAGGATCAGATGGGTGAGGCTGCTAAAAAGGCTATTGTCTTCGAACAGACCGGCGAAAAGATCATCGACGCTGGCGATAAAGTTGCCAGCAAGCACATCACCTTGATCCAGAAGACCGTTCAGAAGAAACTCGAATCGCTTGAGAACGAGTTGAAAGACAAGCGTCAGGTTGAGATCGAAGCGCTCAAGACACAGGCTGCTGCCATCAAGGCGCAAGCCGATACCGAGATGGAAGCCCTGCGCAACCAGTTGGAATCGCAGACTTCGGTCTCTTCGAACAATTCCTCCCGCTTGCGCGATGAATTGCTCGAACTGCGTCCGTTCACCTTCTTGAGCGAAATTCGCTATCGTGAATTGAAGCAACGTTGGGGGCAGGTCTTCCGCGCCGACATGGGTGCTGAAGCCTTCTATGACGTTCTCGAACGCCTCGACCTCGACAAGCTTTCTGAAGAACTCTGGCACGAAGTAAAGACCACCAAGAGCAAGCAGAAGCGCAAGAAAGCCACCACCCGCCTCAAGGTCGTGGAAGCTTTCAAACGTTCCGGCAACCGCCCCGAGTGGATGATCCTGACCGTGCTACCCGTCATCCCCCCCGACCTGCGCCCGATGGTTCAGCTCGATGGTGGACGTTTTGCTACCTCTGACCTCAACGATCTCTATCGCCGCGTGATCAACCGCAACAACCGCTTGAAGAGATTGCTCGAACTCGGTGCGCCAGATGTCATTATCCGCAACGAGAAGCGTATGTTGCAAGAAGCCGTTGACTCTCTCATCGACAACAGCCAACGTGGTAAGGCGCTCAGCCGCCGCGGACGCCGCGAACTCAAATCCTTGAGCGACATGCTCAAAGGTAAGAAGGGTCGCTTCCGCCGCAACCTGCTCGGTAAGCGCGTGGACTACTCCGGTCGTTCCGTGATCGTGGTGGGTCCGACACTCAAACTTAATCAATGCGGTCTGCCCAAGAGCATGGCGCTCGAACTGTATCGTCCGTTCGTGATCGCCCGCCTCGTGCAGAATGGCTATGCCGCCAATGTGAAGGGCGCTCGTCGCCTCATCGAACGCAACCGCCCCGAAGTGTGGGAAGCGCTCGAAGGCGTAATTGGCGACCGTCCCGTTTTGTTGAACCGCGCTCCTACGCTCCACCGCCTCGGTATTCAAGCGTTCGAGCCGATCCTCATCGAAGGCTCTGCCATTCAGCTCCATCCGCTCGTCACCACCGCCTTCAACGCGGACTTCGACGGTGACCAGATGGCTGTTCACGTTCCGCTTTCTCAGAAGGCGGTTCAGGAAGCCCGCGATCTGATGCTCGCTTCCAAGAACTTGCTCAAGCCGGCAGACGGCGAACCGATCATCTCCCCGTCCAAGGATATGGTGCTCGGTGTGTACTATCTCTCGATGGAGCAAAAAGCCGCTCACAAGGGTGATGGTCGCGCCTTCGCCGACATGGACGAAGTTGAACTCGCTTACGCTCTCGATCAGGTCGAAGTTCACTCTGAGATCAAACTGCGCGCCACCACTTGGTACGATGACAAGAACAAGCGCATGGCAGAACCTCAGACTCGCATCATCAACACTACGGTTGGACGCGTGCTTTTGAATCGCATCCTTCCTGTTGAAGTTCAGTTCGTCAACAAGAAGCTGGACAAGGGTGGTGTGAAAGACCTCATCGCCGAAGTCTACGAACTGTGCGGACAGGAAGTTACCACCAACGTCGCTGACCGCGTCAAGAGTATTGGCTTTGAATACGCCATGAAATCCGGCACCACCTTGGCGGTTGCCGATATCTCCATCCCGCCGGAACGCAAGCCCATCATCGACGAAGCGCTCAAGCAGGTCGAAGTGGTGCAGCGCGACTTCCGCCGCGGTTTGCTCACTGAGCAGGAAAAGAACGAGCGCGAGATCCAGATCTGGCAGGAAACGACCGATAGAGTTGGTGATGCCGTGAAGAAACACATGGATCCCGATGGCAACCTCTCCACCATGGCAACCTCCGGCGCGACGAAGGGTGGTTTCTCCACCATCTCGCAGTTGGCTGGTATGCGCGGTTTGATGGCTGACCCCTCCGGTCGTATCATTCCGATGCCCATCCGCTCGAACTTCCGCGAAGGTCTTACTGCGCAGGAATACTTCATCTCCACCCACGGTGCTCGTAAGGGTCTCGCCGATACCGCGCTTCGTACCGCGGATGCCGGTTACCTCACCCGACGTCTCGTGGATATTGCACAAGACATCATCATCAACGAACACGACTGCGGCACCCATGATGGTGTCTGGATCCGTCGTTCAGACGATGTGGCTGGTCAGAAGATGGACAGCCGCATGTACAGCCGTCTTGCTGCCGAACGTATCATCCACCCGCAGACCGGTGAAGTGCTCGCTGAATACAACGACATCATCACCCATGACCTGGCTCGTATCATTTCCGAATCTGGAATTGCCGAAGTCAAACTCCGCTCGCCGTTGACCTGTGAACTCAATCACGGCATCTGCGCCAAGTGTTACGGCATCGACCTCGGTCGCGGCAACATGGTGGACCTCGGCTCTGCAGTGGGTATCGTCGCTGCCCAGTCCATCGGTGAACCGGGTACACAGCTCACGCTCCGTACGTTCCACACCGGTGGTGTGGCGTCTCAGGGCGCAACCGACATCACGACCGGTCTCCCCCGCGTGGAAGAAATCTTTGAAGCACGCAAGCAGCCTAAGGGTGAAGCGACCGTCGCAGAAATCGGTGGTATCGTCCGCATCATGCAGTCTGAAAAGTATGCAGACATGCGCGAAGTTCACATCGAACACGCGGAAATGGTCCACGACGAATACGCCATTCCTGAAGATTGGAAGATCGTTGCCAAGGATGAATCCGAAGTGCAAGCTGGCGACATCCTTGCCACGCTCGACAAGGCGACCATCGTCTCCCAGCATGGCGGACGTGTTGCCGTTGAGAAGAAAGACCGCAAGGTCATTGTCTCTTACGAACAGCGCGAAGAAGTCATTCTCGATATCCCGAACACTTCCCGCATCCTTGTCCGCGATGGAACCCATGTGGAAGCCGGCACACCGCTCACCGAAGGTTCTCTCAACCCGCACCGCATCTTGAAAATTCAAGGACGCGACGCCTGCCAGATGTACCTCATGACCGAAGTACAGAAGGTGTATCGCTCACAGGGTCAGAACATCCACGACAAACACTTTGAAGTCATCATCCGCAAGATGCTGAGCAAGGTGCAGGTCACCCGCCCCGGCGACACCAAGCACCTGCCCGGCGATGTGGTGGACCGCCTCGAGATCCGCAAGCAGAACGAGACTTTGATCGCGGAAGGAAAACAACCGGCTCGCTTCAGCGAGGTCCTGCTCGGTGTGACCAAGGCTTCTCTCTCCACCGACTCCTTCCTCTCCGCCTCGTCCTTTCAGCACACCATCAAGGTTCTGGCGAGCGCTGCCATCGGCTCCACCACCGACCCGCTCTACGGCTTGAAGGAGAATGTCATCATCGGTAAGCTCATCCCGGCAGGTACGGGCTTCATCCACGGGCGCTTTACCCCTCCCGGTGAAGAAGCCGCCGCGGCAGACTCCACCGAAGAAATGCCAGACACCACTGTTGGCGACTAAGTAAACCGAAACGCCTCGAATGAAAATTCGGGGCGTTTTTATTTTGTATAATCACGTTTGATGAAACGCTTCTTTTCTAAAAAGCCAGAGGGACAGCCAACCCGCGGAAAGACTGCCGATAACCGCCTGCGACGAGTCGATAACTTTGTTCTTCTCTACGAGCCTTCGCTTCTCACGCGGACCGATAGCCTGTTCGCTGATTCCCTGTTCGTGGACCTCGGTTATGGCTTTGACGCGCGCACCACACTTGAGAGCGCCGTCCGCTTTCGGAAGGTGAATCCAAATCTAAAGATTCTGGGCGTGGAGATTGAGAAGGAACGAGTCGAAGCGGCGTTGCCTTATGCTGATGAAAGAACGTTCTTTCGTTTAGGCGGCTTCAATTTGCCATTGCAAAACGGTGAGACAGTGCGCCTTATTCGTGCGTTCAATGTGTTGCGTCAATATGAAGAGAAGGACTTTGCCCCTGCATATGAACGTTTAGCCGAGTATGTTTTGCCGGGCGGTTTGCTTGTGGAGGGGACGTCCACGCCGTTTGGGAATGTTTGGGCGGCGAATGTGGCTCGCAGGGTGGAATCCGCTCAATGGTCGTTTGAGGCGTTGGTCTTCTCCACCAATTTCCATGCTGGCTTTGACGTCGAAGAATTTCAGACGATTCTTCCCAAGAATTACATCCATCATGTGGTGAAAGGGGAACCGATCTATGATTTTTTCGAGGCGTGGAAACGCTCTGCGGCAGAGACATCGCATGCTAAGACGTTTGGGTTGAAACAATGGTTTTCGGCTTCTGTTGAGGCTTTGGCGCAAAAGGGTTTTGATATAAACTGTAATAGGAAATGGTTGAACAAAGGGTACCTGATCTGGTACCGATAGGGAACTTAAGATTGAAAAGGCGCGTCTTTGTCTAAGAGAAAGGATTCATATGCGCCAACGTTCGAATCAGTTTTTGTTGTTATTGTTGCTTATTAGCGCCGGGTTTGCTTGTTCTCTCCCTGAGCTTGTGATGCCGGATGCCGATGCTATACGAACTGCCTCTGCGCTAACTGTGATCGCGAACTTAACTCAACCTATTTCTGAAGCAACTATTTCTCCTCAACCTATCATCACCTCAACAGTGGAAATCGCATCGCCCACATTTACAGCTTCATTCACTCCGACCATTACGCTCAGCCCAACCCCTTCTTTCACTCCTACGGCGCTCATTCCACAGATCACCGTTTCTGTAGACACGAACTGCCGAGTGGGACCAGGAAGAGTTTATTCGCGAGTGGGGGCATTGTTGGTCGGTGAGATCGCTGAAGTATATGGACGCGACCCGACGAATCGATATTGGTATATTCGCAATCCTGATGCGGTAGATGGATACTGTTGGGTTTGGGGTGAATACGCTACATTGACGGGACCCTATTTGATCGTACCTGTGTTCACGCCTCCTCCCACGCCTACGCCTACATTTACCCCCACATTCACGGTGACGCCCACGCCTCAGCCGGATTTTGCGATCGATTACGAAGGAAAAGATACTTGCGCTGGTTGGTGGGTGGAAGTGCGTGTGCGAAATACGGGTTCGATCCCATTTCGCTCAGCAGTGTTCGATGTTGATGATCTGACCACCAGTCAGAATCAAACTGCACTTAGCGATGGTTTCGCCAATGTGGATGGTTGTTCAAAAACAACAACAAAAGATGTCCTTACGCAAGGAAATGAGTTTGTTATCAGTTCGCCTGTCTTCTCTTATGACCTTACCGGGCACGATATGGTCGTTCATTTGACATTGTGCAGTCAGGTCGGTCAGAAAGGTGACTGTGTCAAGCGGAAGGTGAAATTCACCCCATAATTTGCACGGGATTTATAATAGTCTGTAAGGAAAATTTTATGACTAGATCTAGGAAGACTTTATTTCCGTTGCTGCTGTTGTTTGCGTTTGCCTGTGTCCTGCCTGGGGTAGGGACATCTGACCCGAATGTGGTTAGTACATCTGCCGCTGAAACGGTAATCGCCGGGCTGACACAAAATGCACCTGCAACTCCGTTGCCGAGCATTACGCCTTCTTTTACGATGACGTTTACGCCTACCTTGGTCTATCTCACAGCACGTTTCCCTTCGGAAACACCAACATTAACTCCTCTTCCCGGCACAGCGACGTTGACGCTTGAACCTACAGCTACGTTCGAGCCCCCTAAAGTTGAAATGCGTGTTACACGACCCACACATTGTCGATCTGGTCCGGGAAAGTCATTTGAGATCGTCGGTTCCATGTTGGTTGGCATGAAAGTTGAAGTGATTGGTCGTGACCCCACCAGTCAATATTTTTATATCCCGAATCCATATGTGTTCACTGATTATTGCTGGGTATGGGGCGAATATGCCGAATTTGAAGGAAATCAACTTTTGCTGCCAGTTGTCACTCCGCCGCCAACCCCTACTACCACGGCAACGACTGTCCCAACCATTGATTTCAAACTGCAGGGACAAGGTATGCATTCCTGTGGCAACAATTCTTATTGGATGAATTTGACGATCACCAGTGAAAGCAATTATGCGTTGAGTTCCATTAATATTGTGATGCGTGATACGGTGAAGAATATATCCCGGTCTGTGACCTATAATAACTTCCCGATCGCCACAGGTTGTGATGGTCTGACCTGGGTTGAAACCGTTCCTTCTAAGGGCGCAGTAACCGTGCTTGGACCAAAATTTGATTACAACATTCGCGGCAACAAGATGCATGTGACAGTAAAGGTCTGCTCAGAAAAGGATTTGAAGGGCGTGTGCGGAACACGCGAGACCAATCTCAGGCCGTAATACATGTGATGATAAAAGGTGGATGCCAGTGAAAAGGCATCCACCTTTTTGTTTATTGTTCTTTTTCCTTTCGGATAAAAATGAACGGCAGGAACATCAATGGGATGGAGATAAGAAGCCCGATCAGCCCGCCAATACCAAATACGCCGCCAATCGATGCAATGGCGTACTCGCCATTGTCAATGGTATCTGTATGTCCATCAGGGAAATAGCAGGTGACTTCTACGGTATGTCCGCGTGTGCCATTTGGGTCTGAGGTTGTTGGAACGGATGCCCCTTCTTGCATGGATGTGCTTTCCGCGCCAGGGCAGTAGAGAGCAATAGCGATCTTGTCGGTGAGGTTGGGAATAGCGAAGAGGGCGGGTCCGACCATGAAGGTGGTCACAAAGAGAATACCGCTCGAGAGGAGACACAACAGGACCCATGCGATCACACGGGCGATCCAAACATCTTTTGACGTGTTAAGTTTCATTCTTCACCTCTAATAGTAACCATTGTAGTGATATGGAATCTCGATGCTATCACCCAAAAGTGCCGGGTCTTGACGCATCGTTTATTTCCCCGTAAGATAAGCCCCGCGATAGAACATTAATTCGCCATAAACTTTACCTCAAAGCACGCCAAGTGCGCGAAGAAGAACAGTTTTCTTTCTTTGTGATTCAAAAAGGATATTTAAATGGAACTTGGTATCGTACGAAAAATTGATATCGACACCGAAATGCAGCAGGCGTATCTCGATTACGCCATGTCTGTCATCGTGTCTCGCGCGCTGCCTGATGCCCGTGATGGCATGAAGCCAGTACAGCGCCGCATCCTCTACGCGATGTACGACATGGGTATTCGCAACGACTCGCCGTATAAAAAATCCGCGAGAATTGTCGGTGAAGTGTTGGGTAAATATCACCCGCACGGTGACTCCTCTGTGTATGAGGCGATGGCTCGTCTCGCGCAGGATTTCTCGATGCGCACCATGCTGGTGGATGGTCAGGGTAACTTCGGTTCTGTGGATGGCGACCCACCTGCTGCGATGCGTTATACCGAGGCACGCCTCACATCCGCTGCGCTCGATATTCTGAACGACCTCAACAAGAATACAGTTGACTTTGTCCCAAACTTTGACGACACACTCGAAGAGCCGAGCGTACTTCCTTCCGCGATTCCGAACCTGCTCGTTAACGGTGCGACGGGTATCGCCGTGGGTATGGCAACATCGATCCCGCCTCATAACTTAAGTGAAGTTGTGGATGCCCTCGTTTTCATGCTCGAACGCTGGGAGAAGCTTGACGACATCGACGTTGAGCAGTTGATGAAGTTCGTGAAGGGACCAGATTTCCCGACCGGCGGTCTCATCATCGAAGAGAAGGGTGACGAGGGCATCGAAGCCGCATACGGCTCAGGGCGTGGACGCATCACCGTCCAAGCCAAGGCACATATCGAAGAGATGGAACGCGGGAAGAGCCGCATCATCGTCTCTGAACTGCCGTACATGGTCAACAAGTCCAGCTTGATCGAGCGCATCGCCGAATTAGCGCGTGACGGTCACCTCGAAGGTCTCTCAGACTTACGCGATGAATCAGACCGCCAAGGTATGCGTATTGTCCTCGAACTGACCAAGAACGCAGACCCGAATTTTGTGCTGCGTGATCTCTACAAGCGCACTCCGATGCAGACCACCTTCAGCATCAACCTGCTGGCATTGGTAGATGGCGAACCGCGCACCTTAACTCTCAAACAGGCACTCCGCGTCTATTTGGAGCACAGGCTCACGGTCATCAAGAGGCGCGCAGAATTTGATCTGGAAAAAGCCAAGGCGCGGGCGCACATCCTCGAAGGGTATCTCGTCGCCTTGAAGAATTTAGATGAGATCATTGAGCTCATCCGCTCGGCGCCAGACGTTGAGACGGCTCGCACCAAACTGATGAAGCGCTACAAGCTGACAGAGCTTCAGGCGAACGCCATCCTTGATATGCAGCTTCGTCGGCTTGCCGCACTCGAACGCAAGAAGATCGAAACCGAATATAAAGAAGTGACAGCCATCATCAAGGAATTGACCACGCTGTTGAAGACGCCCAAGTTGATGCGTGGTGTGGTGGCAGATGAACTTCAGAAAGTGAAAGCCGCTTACGGTGACCGTCGCCGCACGCAGGTTGTCAGCGTGAAGGAAGGCGGCACTGCCAAGGCGCTCACCACCAATGACCTGTTGCCGCAGCAAACGGTGTGGGTCGGTGTGACCGATGATGGTTTGGTCTCACGCACCGCGGACGATAAACAACCCAAACATTCCGGCAATGACGCGCCGCGATTCTTGGTCAAGGCATCGACCACAGATACGGTTTACTTTGTAAGCAAACTCGGCAAAGCTGCTGCAGTGGCTGCGCACTTGATTCCCGAAGCGAGTAAGTTGGGTCAGGGCGTGCCATGGCATCGTGTTTCACCGCTGAGTGATAATGACACGCTGGCTGCGGTCTTCGCGTTGCCTGCAAGCAAATCTGCGCTCGGTGAAGAAGTTTGTGTGCTGACAGCCACCCGCTTCGGCATGATCAAGAAGAGTCTTATCACCGAATTGCCGGGACCATCCTCGCAGACCTTTGTGCTGGTCAAGGTCAACGAAGGCGATAAGCTCAATACGGTTGGTATTACAGACGGAAAGAAAGATATCCTGCTCGTCACTGCCAGTGGTATGGCGATCCGCTTCAAGGAAGAGGATGTGCGTCCGATGGGGCTTGTAGCAGCGGGCGTGAACGGTATGAAGCTTGAAGAAAAGGACGAAGTGGTTGGCATGGAAATTTTGCCTGCCGATGGCGATATTTTCCTGCTTACCAACGAAGGCAAAGCCAAGCGTGTGGACCAGAAAGACTTCCCCGTGCAGGGACGTTATGGCAAGGGTGTGGTGGCATGGGACTTGCCGGGTAAATCCACATTGGCGGCGGTTGCCTCTGGTAAGCCAAATCACGTCGCGACGATTCACATGACGAAGGGTGCGCCGAAATCAACCCGCTTGGATGCCGCCGGTCTGCGTAAACGTGCTGCCTCGAAGGGTGATGTGGTGGTTGACGTGAAACCGGGCGAAGGCATTACGTCCATTGCTGTGGGGTGGGCATTGGAGAGTTATGTCAAAGTAGCGAAGGTGGAAGAGCCGAAAAAGAAGGAAGGAAAGGCAACTCCTTCAAAAGGAAAGAAAGAGGCGAAGCCAAAGAAAGCGGAAAGTGGAAAGAAAGCAAAGCCAAAGGCGAAGCCAGTGAAGAAATCTTCTGCAAAGGCAAAACCCAAAAAGAAGAAATAGAAGAAACCTCCCGTGAAGTACTTCACGGGAGGTTTTGTATTGAGTTGACCTCATAAAAGTTTATAATCAAGTCGATGCAGGAGGATGCTATGCAGTACACCATCCAACTTGAAACTGAAAGTGGTTTGATCTTTGTTCACGCTGCTGGAGATTGGGAACGTGATACCGATAACTTGATGGCTGAACAGATCATGCAATCTGTGGATGAAAGCGGATTGCGCAAGGTATTGTTGGATATTCGCGAACTGCGTTTTGACCTTTCCATGGCGCAGATCTTTGAGCGCGCAAGGGCTATGCGTGATCAGCGTACGCAGCATGCACTGGTCAGTTCGCAAGTGGCACTGGTGTATGCGGAGGGAAACCCCAAGTTGGATGCCGATATGCGGTTTTTCGAGATGACTGCCCAGAATCGCTCTGTCCCATATCGCGTTTTTACCGACATCGAAGAAGCACGAAAATGGCTTTTGCAAGCCTAATTCGGTTTCTGAATATTCCCAACCAGATCTAACTCTGGCGCGATCTTTCTCATCGCTGCGATCACATTCCCAACGTGTTCCCAAACATCAATGCCGAAATCTTTGGCGGCATGTTCCATCTCTTCGCGGTTGGTTCCGGCGGCGAATGCTTTGTCTTTCCACTTCTTTTTGACGGAACTAGCTTCAAGGTCGTATAAAGATCGGGATGGTCGCACCAATGCCACGGCGGTGATGAGACCCGTCACTTCATCGCAGGCGCAGATGGCTTTACGGCGCAGGGTGTCAC
>Ga0075012_10003254_pt1 | contig 15628 bp, 11 predicted proteins | sample All_14_2_FD_71474 | JGI IMG/M metagenome (GOLD analysis project Ga0075012, IMG submission 71474) | Freshwater microbial communities in response to fracking from Pennsylvania, USA - Allegheny Zone_MetaG_DW_15 | ecosystem: Environmental > Aquatic > Deep subsurface > Groundwater > Drilled... | reverse complement strand
GATGCCACCGAATGGGCAGCCACCCTCCTCGATGGCCCGCCACCCTCTGGTGCGCTCGTGCCGCCACCCCTCCCGCCCAAGACCGTGGTCTCCCACCTGGTCGAACCTTTCACCTGGCGCACACCGTTCGGCGTGTGCACCCGCCTGAGGTACGCGGCGCCGGACGGCCTGTCAGCCAGTCTGCCGCTTGGCTCCTACTCGCTGGCCGGTGTAGGGTACTCGCTCGAACAGGCCGCGCTGGGCATGGGAACGGCGGATCTGCCCGTGCATTTCGGCATCTCCAACAAGCTCAAGGACATCGAAACCGGCGATGCCCAATCGCCCATCCACGTGACAGGCCTGGCCGCAGCGCTGTACCGCGACCAGGGCGCGGACTTCGATTCGCGCGGTTTCGGCCTGCTGCCAAAGGCCAAAGTACGGTCGGGCCTCTCGGTGCGCGGAGCCCTGTCGCGCGAAGCCGGCAAGGCCCCGAAGCCGCATTGGCTGGTGACGCTGATGCAAACGCTGCACATCAAGGGCAAGGATCCGCTGGCCTCGAAACTCGGCCTGTTCATCCGCGACCTGCCGATGAAAGACCAAGACGGCGTGCTGACCTTTGAAGGCGAGGGCAATGACTGCGAAAGCCTGCCAGGCACGGAGGGCACGGCATTCAGCCCTTCGCAACTGCCCTTCAGCCTGCACGAATGGCGCCTGTTCGCGCTGAACGACAAGGACGATGCGACCGGGCTCTATGCCTTGGGTTGGGGACCATTGGCTTTCACACCGCTGAGGCTGCAGCGCCTCACGCTGGAGGCGGTTCCCGGCAACGCGGAACCCAAACTTCGTGCGCTCGAGGTCATCGGCAAGTTGTCGCTGGCGGACGGACCGGACACCTGGCCGCCCAAGGTCGTCAACGCGCCAGGACCTCACGCCCCGTTCGGGCCCGACGAGGTCTACCGACCAGGTGACCTGTTCAAGCTGAGCATCGACGAGCACGCGGCCTTCAGGCTTGCGGCGGTCGACCTGGCAACCGACCCCAACACCCATCGCCTCCTGTTCTCGGAGAGGCCCGACGGCATGGTGGAGATCCGAACGCCCGCCACCTTGGCCGGCCACGCCGACGTGCCGATCAGCCTGAACCTCGTCCCCAAGCCGGGCGGCGACGCCGAACTGCGCGCGCGCCTGTTCGGCTTTGCGCGGGCGTTGAAGGGCAGCGTCCAGACGCTCTCGCCCGACCTCATCCAGGTCCAGTTCAAGGCCACGCCCTCGCCCACGGCCTGCCTGCGCGTGGACGGCATCACCGCCACCCTCTCCAGGGACCAGGGGCGCTGGAAAGCCAAGCTCGAGATCGAGGTGGCCATCGCCCTGCTCAACGAGGCGAACGAACCCCTTTTCGAACGCGAGGGCAACGGCCGTTGGCGCTGGTTGAACCTGCCTTGGCAACAAGAGCGGGCCGGCGCGCTGAAGATCGACCACACCACCGGGCGCGTCGAATGGCTCGTGGACCATGTCTTCCAGCCCAAGGCACGCCAACCGCAGCTCGAGCCCCTGGCTGGCCTGACCGCGGCGGCATTCACCGTGCGCGGCGTGGTGGCCATGGCCGCGCCAGAGCCGTTGCAGACGGAGTCCTGGCCCCAATTCGAGTCGGGCGCGACCGCCTTGCAGTTCGAAATGCAGGGCCACGAAGCGCCCGTGACGCCACACGCCCCGACATCCCTGACAGGCCTCGGCATCCACCACACGCATCGCGGGGAGGAAGTCAGCGGGCCGAAGGGTCACGATCTGCGCATCGATTGGACGGCCACACGAGAAAGCAGCATCCACTGGCCCGTTGAGTCGGTGAGTTTCGCCCAGCCCATCAGCGGCGAACACTCAAGCTTGGTACAGCTCATGCGGATCGCGGCCACGCCGCAAGCGCTGACCCACACCATTACACTGGCCTTGCGCGGGCACGGGCTCCCATCGTCGGTGCTGGGGCACTTGCCCGGAACCGCCCAACCTGCCCGCTGCGGCTTCATCAAGCCCTGGCGCTTCCTCGCGACCGTGAGGCACAAGCTGGGTGGCGAGCAAGGCGCCATTGAATGGACCAGCCTCGACCACGTCACGGTCATGCCCGCCAAGGGGCTGGTGCTCCCGCCAGACGATCCCTATGTCTACGCGGCGCGCTATCAAAAGGGGACTTACCGCACAAAGAAGGCCTCGGCCCCGGAAATCATCCATCCCGGCGTGGCCAGGCGCATCCTCGCGGAAACAGGCTTCGCGGACCAGCACCTGCAGGCCGCCTTCGCCGCCCAGGACATCGGCCAACTGTGGGACCCGGTCATGTTGGGCGGCAGTGCCACACTGTTCGCCAACCACGGTGCTGACGACAAGCACGAGTTGGCGGTCGTGCCCTGGCTCACCCCGCTCGGGCTCAGTGACAGCAAGCTGCCACGACTCTCGCAATGCGATCCCCACGCAGACCTCCAATGGCGCATCTCGCTGGCCGATGCGCTTGCGGCAAGGCCCATGGTCACGCAGCGTTCATCGGCGCCGGTGATCTTGTCCGCAGGCGCAAGCAGCGTGCGTATCGAGCAGGATCTGCGCAAGGCCCTGGCGATTTCCGACCCGGCGACCACGCTCAACCACCTGCCGGTCGAGCAGGCCTATTTCGAACTGTTTGACCCTGCCAGCGGCAAAGTCGTCCCGATGGACGGGCAATCTGCCTCCACTGTCCCCTACTTTCCCCTGGCATTGGCCGTGCTGCACGCGGTCTGGCAGCGGCACGAAAAACAGGTCGACTCGGCTTGCCTCTTCGCCGCCACGGGCCTGCAATCGAAGGCTGTGCGAGTGCAACTCCAGTCCGAAGAAGCTGCGCGGCCTGTCGAAGGCTCCGGCATGGTGCCGATCGACCTGTACGTTGTCTCACGCGATGCCGTCCATGCAGTACCCGAGGGCGCCACCACGCGGCGGCCATCGAAACTCGACTCCGAGGTGGTGACCACCCGCCAACATCTCGCCCGCCTGCGCGATCTGGCCACTCGGGCCGCTGGCGAACCGGTGGCCATCATCGTTCGAACGCAGCGCACCGTCGATCCCGCCGACGGCCACCTTTTCGAATCGATTGATCCGCCGCCAGCGATCGACGACTTCGGCGCTCCGGCGCAAGGCGGTGCCCCCAAACCCAGCCTGCCGCCCTCGCCCGCTTTTGGCTGGCCCTCGGCGGACCAGACCGGGAACCTGGGCAAGTTCGCGCTCACTGTCGGACAAGAGAGCCCGGTGCTGTCGCAAACAGCGGGCTTGGCGGGCCGGGGCCTGGCACTGGGCTTGCCCGCCTGGGCTGCCCCGACATGGGCGGCCGGCGGAACAGGACCGGAAGCGATGTACCTGTCATTCGCCGACCATGTCGTGTTCCAGCGCCCGGCGACCGTGCGGTTTCGCGGCCCCGCGGCACGCCACCTTGTTCCGGCACCGACGCGCTTGCGTGCGCCCTTGTCCGAACAGCAGGCCGAGGCGCTCGCCATGCTGGCGTCCAACAAGGACATCGCTGAGTGCGCACCGATTCTGCCGCCACGCCTGGAGCGCACCACGATCGGTGATCGCCCCGGCGTCTTCCACGCCATGACCGCCAGCGTGGTGGTGCCCACCGAAGACCGTGGCTTCGACGATGACCAGCCAGGCTTTGCACGGCCAGCATCGTCTGGCCCTGTCATCGTGCACCAGTTCCGGGCACCGCGGTCTCCGGCCTTGCCAGACGATCAGGATCTGGCCTTGCGGCGCCGAACCTACATCTCCGAAGCCGACACGACGCGGGTGTCCGCCAATCTGAAGCGCTACGCCAGCTTCTGCGCACTCGACAGGCCCGCCGAGATCTTCCGGGCACATCACCATGGCGACTGGCGATTCACCTTGGTTCACAGCCCGCTCGATGGGCTCGGCACAGTGCTTTCGCCACAATGGGATGGACGACTGGCGATCACGCTGGAATCCAGGATCGCACCCGATGCATGCCAGACAGCGACCTCGGAAGCGGAAGTGCTGAAGGCGATAGGACTCTTGCCGACAAGCGTCCCGGCGACGCTCTGGGTGACCCTGCGCATTGGCGCTGTCGCATTCCTGTTCAATCGCTACACATGGGGCGCGCCCGACACCAAGGACAACGTCACGACGCGGCAGGCAACGTTCACGATGGCGCCGGAGCAACTCGCGGGCGCATTGATCCGATTGGCCGACGCGCCAGCGGACACACCGATTACGCTGGAGCTTCAAGCAACGCCGGAACCCAGCCAAGTCCCTGGAATTCTCAGCGGCGACCTCTCAAAGCAGAAGGATGGCGCCCTCGCTGCCGGGCCACCTCGCCACCTCGCCCTGCCCTTGTTGCGCGCCGCCGGCACCCGACCCACTCAGCCTGTCGGCACGACCACGGTGGCCTTCGGCGACCCGGCCTATGACAGGCAACTGGGGAGCAAAGCCCTGGCCAGCACGCCCGACTACCATGACGTTTCAGAGTTTGTGCTGATCCTGGACCGCGACAAGTACGACCTTGGATCTACGGTTCACCTCGCTGGTGGGCTGGTGCACAGCGCATCGCAATGTTTCAAACCTCAGGGCGCGAAGCTCGAGTTGACGCTGCGGCGGATTCCGGCCTCGGACGCGCCGCCGGACACCCCAGTTGAAGCCGAACCACTGTATGCGTCCCTCGAGCGCGTGGCCCATTCGATTTCCGACGGCGAGGCCTATGCCATCAAGCTGTCCAGCCTGCGCGACAAGAACGGAAATACGGCTCGCCTGTTGCCTGGCGACAGGCTCGTGTTCAATCTGTCGGCACCGAAAGGCCTCAATGGCTTCAAGCCCAATCCCCGCGAACTCATCGTCCAGTTGACGGAAGAAGCCACCATTGCACCGCCGCCTTCGGTCTACTCGCTGCTGGCGATCCGCCGCGCCAACGAGCCCGCCGAAACGAGCGCCCGCATACCCCTGCACGCCAGCGCTCCCTTGCCGACGCGCATCGAGTTCCCCGATCTCTTGAGGGACCTTGCCAAGGGCTACGTGCGCCGTCGTGCTCTGTTCGTGTGGTCGTGGTCTCAGACCGAACCAGGGCCGGCACAGCTGGCCCTACTGAAGCTTGACCGATCCGGTGGCGTTCAACTGCCGCGGACGATGGACGACTTCATTCAGATCTGACCGAGCACGATTTCTGTTTTCGCATTCAACCCGGAGAACCACCCATGAGCATCATCTCGCTTGCCAACGCGGCGGCAGCCCGTAGAACCGACACCTTGGGGCGCGTGCCAAGTAGTTACCTGGAGATCGCGAAAGCGTCAACCGAGTCGCCAAGAGCGGTACCGCGGGATGCGCCGACAGGCCCCAATGATCCACAAAATCGCCAAAAAACCAGTATTGAAGTAGCGCTCAAAGTCGGGGCGCGTCAAGGTAGTTGTCGCGTCTTTCATGCAGCCAGCAGCGGTTTATCCACAGCTGGCGAGTTGAGCGCGACGATGGCATCGCGCTCTGGATTGAGGGTGACGGGCCCCAGTGGCGACCAGTCGCGTGTTGCGCCAGACCAGCGAGCTGGTTTGGCCTCCCGAGCCCGCATGTACATCGCGTGGCGAGCGGCCAAGATGGCGTGATCTTCACCGGCGTGGCGCTGCGATGGGCTGACGTACCGGATGCCGCTGTGGCGGTGATCGTGGTTGTACCAGCGCACAAACTCAGCTGCCCATGTCCTGGCTTGATTGAGGTCGGCAAAGCCCTTGGCAGGGAACTCTGGGCGGTACTTGGCCGTTCTGAACAAGGACTCGGCATAAGCGTTGTCGTCGCTCACGCGTGGCCTGGAGTACGAAGGCTTGACGCCCAGCTCATAGAGCATGGCCAGCACCGTGGTGGCCTTGAGCGTGGAGCCGTTATCGCCATGCAGCACGGGCTTGAGGGCCAGCAGGGCAATGCCCTCAGCCAAGGCCGTGCGCTTGACCAGATGCGCGGCATGGTGGGAGTCGTCCGTGGTGTGTACTTCCCAGCCAACGATCTTGCGGCTGTAGAGGTCCAGGATCAGGTACAGGTGGAACCAGCGCCCGATGACGGTGGCAGGCAGATAGGTCATGTCCCAACACCAGACCTGGCGCGCTGCCGTGGCGATGTGCGTGGTCGGTGGGCGCGATGCCTTGGGCGCCTTAGCGCGGCCCCTGTGGGTGTTTTGCCCATGCTCGCGCAACACCCGGCAGAAGCTGGACTCGCTGGCCAGGTACACGCCCTCGTCGGCCAGCATGGGCACGATGCGCGCAGGCGGCACGCTGGCAAAGCGCGGCTGGTTGGCCACGGCCAGGAGCTGCGCACGCTCGTCAGGCGTCAATGCATGGCTAGGCATGGGGCGCACGGCCTGCGGCCTGCCATCGCCCGTTGTGAGCCCTGCGTGAGCTTGCCAACGCTGCAGGGTGCGCAGATCAATGCCTGCAATCTCGCACGCAGGGCGCAACCGCGCGCCATCGGCGTGGGCCTTGTGGATGTTCTGGGCCACGATCTGGCGATCTTCGAGGGCGATCATTCGTCCTCGCCCTTGTGGAAGATCGCCTCGAGTTTTTTTGACAGCACCAGCAAGGCCGCAGTCTCAGCCAGGGCGGCGTTCTTGCGCCGCAGATCGCGCTCAAGCTCTTTGATGCGCTTGTGGTCTTGCCTGGTTGCCTGTGGGCTGGCGCGTGCCTCCTCGGGCTCGGCCAAGGCGGTCGTGCAACTGGCGCGCCACAGGGCCAGATCGGCCGGGTAAACGCCCTGTTCGCGGCACCAGGCGCTCTTGTCCGCCTCGCTCATTGAGGCCGTGGTGATCACCGCGTCGAGCCGCGCACCAGCTGTCCAAGCCCGCCCTCGGGCGGGCTTGGACAGGGCATCGGCCTGCCATCGCTCCAGCGTTACCGTGGCAATGCCAGTCTCACGAGAGACCACCTCCAAGGATGCGCTCTCAGGTGGCAACAACCTGGCCACCGCTCTGTCTTTGAATGCTTGTCCGTATCGAGCCACTGAAATCCTTCATCGCCGCCCGCTCATTGGTGAGTTCTATTGGCGCGACAACTATTCTGACGCGGCGGGAAGTGCTGTTCGGCTACCTCCCCACGGAGATCGTGACCCTATACATAGCAGTGCTGGCTGCCATCAACCTCAAAGGGGCGGGCCACATGGCGAACTGATCGCATTCTTGGCTTTCCTCGTGGCCACGCCGATCGTCGTCTGGCTGGTCTACGGCGCACAGATCAAGGCCGCGGGCCTGCCCCCTCCCTTGCCGTTTGCGGAATGGCCCCTCTGGGAAATGTTCACAGGCACCGTGGCCTATACGGCCTGGGCACTTGCACTTCCACAAGCCCCCATCACGTGGTATCAGCCTGCGCTTGCGGGGGTAACGGTGCTGATTACTTCGGCGACCCTCGGCCTTCTTGCTCCGTACTTCCAGCGTCCGCTTAGGCCCGACGCCACGGCAGGTAACAAGGTGCGCGAAGCACACGTCGCAAGAGTGCTGGCACGCACCGCCTTCAGCGACCTCAAGGCGGTCTATTCGACAGAACCCGCCAACATCCATTTCAGGCTATTTCAACTGTCGAATTCTTGGTACGTTGCAAGGCGGCAAGATTATTTGCGGTCCTTTGAGGCAAAGGCTGCGACCGCCAAGGCCTGCGTCCTTTAACTCGACCGCTGCCCGAGCGAGGATCGCACCGCGCCGGCATCGACGACATGCGCTCACGCGCTGACTCCGCTGCCTGGAGATGACGCTCGCGCTTGACGTCCGAGTTGTGATCGTAAATGATCTGCAACATGGTGCGAGGTCTTCGCTTCACAAATACTGAACCTAAGGGATGCATTTTGACAATCGAACAGCTTCAGGCAACGCAATCCTTTGATCCCATCTCGGAAGCGGATAAGCCACTATACCGATTCGATTTGGGTCGATGGTTCTACGCGGACGAACCAGCCTGGGCGGCCGACGTACAGGCCGTTCGAGATATTCTTGACCAGCTCGCCTCGCTCGAAGGAAAAGTGGGGGCTGACTCTGCTGCGCTTTTTCAGGCGATCGAACTGATGGAGCGCATTAGTATCCTTGTGGATCGCCTCAGTGCCTATGGCGGCCTTCGATATGCGGTAGATACGAGCGACTCCACTATGTCCGAGCGAGGGGATGCGCTTTGGGACTCGGCAAACGCCGGCACTTTATTTGTAAAGGCCACCTTCCTAGCGATGGACGATTCAGCACTTTCTGAGGCGATCGTGGCCCAGCCTGGTCTGGAGAAGTTCGGACCGACCATTAATAAGTGGCGTCGTGGCGGAGGCCATACGGCAACACCAAGCGTAGAGGTCTCGTTCGCGAGTCTCGGGGAGCGTCTAAATCCGTTCTCGCGTCGGTTCTACAATCTGATGGTCGCTCGTAGCCCCGCCGTGAACCTCATGGTAGCGGACCGGACCTACGTGGTGACGAACGACGTAGACTTTGCCGAAACCCAGCGACTGGCCGATCGTGACGTTCGAGAAGCGGCCTATCGCAAGCGTCTCGCAGCCTTCGAAGCGCAGGGTGATCTCTACGCCTATGCTCTCCGCGAAAAAGCTATGACTGCCAACGCGCTGGCGAACCAACGGCATTTCAAAGACGCAACTGACGAAGCGGCATTTAACAGCTTCCTCGCTCCAGCGGTAGTTGACGCAGTTCTTGCCAAGTTTAGGCACTTCGCGTCGTTCAGCACGCGTTTCGAAATTGCCGAGGCTGAGTATCAAAAGAAGATGCTGAATCTAACCCATATTGAACCATGGGATCTGTCTATCTCGCCATCCATTCCTACCGCACCCCGTCTCAACATTCGAGACGCGTCAGCGGTCGTTCTCAATGCAATGGCACCTATGGGTGCAGACTACGCGGGCGAACTCGCCCATTTGTTTGATCCGACCAACGGGCGCATGGACTTGGTTGCTGGACCCAATCGAGTCGCAGGCGACTTTACCTCCGGTGCCTATGGCCCGCGCTCGTGGGTGTTGTTCATGCAAGGTTATGGTGGCTTTTTGCCCGACATAGTGACGCTTGCACACGAAGTCGCACATGTAGTGCATTACTGCCTGATGGGGGCTAATCCGGTCGCATATTTCGACGCCGAGGGGCCTCGTTACTTCACCGAAGGGTTTGCGAAGGTCAACGAAATTTTGATTCTCCAGCATCTTGCCGATGGCGCTGAGGATCCGACTCTGAGGCTACTTTATTTGAAGGAAATAGCGAGCAAACTTTGCTCCGTTAAGTTTACGTCGATGTACTGGGCTGCCTATGCTACGAGCTTCGAGATCGAAACGTATCGTCGAATAGCCGACAAGCGCATGACGAAAGCCGATGATATACATGGCGTATGGGAAGAATTTGGTCGGCTGTGGTCATCCGGCTTTGATGCGTTCCCCGAGAAGCGATGTCTCTGGGCTGCAACGCATCATTTCTTCGACGCGCCGCTTTATTACTCGAATTACCTTTTTGCATGGGTACTGGCCGTTAGCGTGTACGAGCGCATGAAGCTCGATCCGACGTTCGCTGGCCGATTCGTCGGCATGATGAAGACCGGGTTCCGAGGCGATCCATTGACCATTTTGAAGACGCAACTAGGGATCGACTTGACTGACGATACGACATTGGTGCCGATGTTCGCCATGCTTGAGGACCGACTTTCCGCATTCGAGGCTGGTGTCGCGGCGCTTTAAAAAGTCATAGACAGTGACGGGACGGTTTCAAATACGCGGCTGACAGTCATCGACCCAGAGGGATCAAGGTGTGTGAAGCTAACCGATTCAACATAGACACTCGGGGGTGTTGTATCTGATCCGGCCAAATGCCGCCGAGGCATGAAAACGGGCGATATCTTCAGTTTTCCAAGGGTCGGGCCCGATGCCTGCCGCACTACTTCAGTAGCGCGAAAACTAGTTCAAATTCCAGAACCAAATTGTATCGGCACTCCAATAGGCACTGCCCACTGGCTTGCTACCGTCCCACAGATCGATATGGCCCTGTCCATCAGGAAACGCTGGAATATCGTTGTAGGCAACAAGACCCCTCTTGTTGGCAATCTTGTTGACGCCGACCGAAAAATGACCCCCCTATTCGACGCACGCACCTACCGCATATCGCGGGCGATGGTCTCCCCTATTTAGATGAGTTCCTTGCCGGCCTGTACTTCGACACCTTCCGTTCAGCCTACTGCACAGTCAACGTGCCAATGCCGACGGTATCGGCGCCTCTCGCGTAATTGCAGATTGCGTAGATCTGCTCCCAATCCCTAGGCGCACAGGTAAGGCATCCCTCGGTCATTGATCCGGTATGGACATATCGGTCCCGCTGGTTGTGGATGTGGAACCAAACGGTGCCATGCGGCTTGTAGCCACTGCCAAGCAAGTGCGGGTAGTCGGCAATACCAATAGTGAACGTCCCTGCAGGGATGGGATTCGTCGGGTGTGTCATGGCGCTGAAAGGCCCCGCTGTCCTCGCAGAAACGCCATCCTTGTACGCGAGGTTAACGTCCAGTTCATACGCGACGCCGCCGATGTCGACTGGCGTGGTCTTTCGCTTGACGGTGATCTTCAGGTCGCTGTATCTCTTTGAGGTTGTTGCAAGATTATTGGTTGCCACATCGAACGTGATGCCGACGTTGACGCCCTCCAAGACTACGGCGTGATCACGTCCTGCTGACGTGGATTTGAACGAAACCTTCAGGCCGCTGGGAAGCGACAGCTTTGCGCCATTGGACATGACCTGGAGCCAGCCGTCCTCAGTGTCGCGGACGTAGCGGTCGGTGGCCGCCTCCACCACGAACTCCATGGCACGGACAGTCTCGGCCGCTGGCACAGGCGCACCGTACCGAAGTTCTGACTTGAGTTGCTCGACCGCGTGCTCGAGGGCCGAGATGCGTGCGTCCTGGTCAAGAGCTCCGGACTTGGCGCGTGTCGATCGGCTTTTGCGAATTGGCATCCTGTTTTCTCCATGTTGTTAGACGAATTAGATCGTGGCTAACACTTCAGTTCGATGTCCACGATCGCGCCTGGCGCTATCGTCTCGGGACCCCAGACTCGGCTCTCGCACGGTTTGCCATCCCCGCCGATTCCTCTCAATTGCACCTGGCAGAGGCTACCGGCTGGAACTGGATAACCTCCCGACATCGGAAACCGGCCGGCGTCCCGGAGGAACAGGCGAACGAACTTCGTGAACTGTGTGCCACCGTTGATCGTGCCGGCAAGGGACGAACGAGTCAATGGATTTACGGGCGGCGGGCCGATCAGAACATCCACCGGCCCCAACGCTTTATCGCGCAGCAAAGTGACAGATATCCAGCCTTCCGTTCGCGGTGGCTTTGGGGCGATGTCCGCGTGCGTTATGACCGAACGGAACCCGAGCGCCACGAGGATGTTGTTTACTGCGGCACTGCCGCCGGCGACGATCAGTGCAGTGATCACGTACCCCTCGAAGCCATGCTGAAACGGCTTCGCTCGTTGCGAGTACACGTTCACCAGGTCGGTGACGATGTCCATGTCGAAGGACCAGACGAACAGCAGCGCGAACCCAACGCTGACCACCGTCTTGACGCCGCGGCCGTCGAAATAGACGAGAAATGGGCGCCACCGAAAGAGCACCGCGAGCCCCGACTCCAGCAACAGCGCCAGCACGAACAGCACGAATAGCGACTTGAACGCCTGCTGATAGATGGCCCCGTCCCCGGGTAGGACCGTGACATCCACCGAATGCGATGTCGGATTCGTGAACACGACCGACTCGGTGAACGCGGCATTAGTTTCGGGTGCTGTGTAGAGCAGCGTGAACTGCTTGGGAGCGCTCGCGGTTTCGGAAATGCTGGTCTTTCCACGCTTGGCATCGGTAGTCACCGCAATGGGTGTCGTCGATCCTGTCGCCAAAGCAACTGACTGCCCTGCTCGGATCGTGTGTGCCTCAACCTGGGCCTGCGCCATCGCCGGCGGGACAAAGGCGACAACAAGCGCCGCAGCAAGAATCACCAGTCGGCCGGTAAGGATCGTCATGTTGGGGCTCCCTTTCATGCTGCTTCAAGCCCAAGAGCGACACGGCCCCCCCAGGAAGGAAGTAGGCTTCCCCGCAACATGCTGTCAGTTTAATTCTTGGGTATACCTCTGTGCATCCCTAACTTTGTGGATCGCCGACTTTATCGAGGCGGCTGTAATTAATCCGCCCTGAAAAATTGACTGAAGCTGCTTCCAGTTCGACTTGGCATCGGTGTGCACGGCGAGCCTGTAGAGCGTTGAGTCGCCGAGCGCCACAGGCGCAATACACGCAATGTGAACGCGAGCAGTCAGCAATTGCCGACAACTCGTAGCTGTCGTAGTGCGCTGCTTGCAACTACGATGTCGCTGGGCGCGCGGAGCGCGCCATGGATCGTGTTTCAACACTTCCTACAGGCTCTTTTGTCTCCTTGTACGCTTTCGTGGCGAGGAAGAATCTGTCGCGCCTTTTGCGCTCGCCCTGATTGCACTGGGCAAGTATCTCCGCCCTGGCACCCTCACAACGACGACATACCGCGGTTCCGCCTCGTCTTTCCTGAGCACAGAGCGGCACTCTACAAGGGATCGAATATGCGGGGTGCCCTGGCGTTTCGCCTCGGTCAGGTCAAGTACCAGCAGGAACCCCAATCGGATGCTGACGTTCTGATAATCGGTGGTTTGCCCTGCATAGCTTTTCGCCAGGAAGTCGAACGATGCGTCCTGCATTTCACGCTTGACCTCAACGACGATCCGCTCACCGGTCGTCTTGAGGGCTACGTCCGCACGACCGCCGCCAAGATTCGTTGCCTCGATTTCTCCGGCTGCTGCTTGGGTGGACAGCCAGCGAAAGTAGTCCTCCTGCAGGGCGCTTTCTGGCGGCACCGTGCCATCTGGATTTTCAAAGAGATAGGCAACTGACGGATCATCCTTTCTGGTCAATTCAAGTCGGTTCTTCAGAAACCTTACCGTCCATAACAGTACGGTGTCAAACAACTTGGCGCCACGAATGTTGTCACGATGATCTGGATGGTTCTCAACTGCCGATCGGCAATGGTCAAAGATATCAATCTCCGCCCCGCTCAGATTCTCGATGCTCGAAGCGAATGCGTTGGCGATGACCTCCCTCACTCTCCGTTCGGTGTCTTCACTGCAGCGGGCTTGTGACAGTACGGCAGCAACCGGCGCCCAAACGGCAGCTGCCTCAATGGGGTTTCGCGAGATTTCGCCTCGATTCGGTACAGCGTGTTCGATGCCCTCTAGGAGAGCATTTGCCTCTGGAACCAATTCGTGCTCGCGGCTCTGCACCAGCCAACGCTTCAAAAGATAGCACTGGCGTTGGAACGATATGTCGCGCCGTCAAAACCTGCTCAACACGAGCCACGTCGACGTTCGCCTTGTTTGCAATGGCCTCCAGCCATTCCATGCTCTCTTTTGCCATGTCCCCTCCTTTAAGCAGCCTGCTTGAGTTGAGCAAGTCGCTGCCGCACCTGCGGCCCGATTGGCGGAATAATTCCGCCAAGCTTGGTCTGGGCGTATGTCGCTTGTTGATATTGCTTTTCCTTGAGGGCACCGCCACCACGAGCGCCAGCAATGTCTGCAACCAATGCTGCCCGATCTGCATACCACCCGAGAATAGGCTCCTGACCAACGGCCATCGAACACACCCCAACTCCCTGGACCGTAAGGACGAAGTCGGTTTCGTTTACCCTTATTTTCCCCTTGGTGCCCGTGATCCGCACTAGGTCGCGCGACCTTAATATTGACAACGCATCATCGAGTCGTTCATAGGCGCCAAATAGATAGCGAATCATGGGGATGCGCCGTAGATCCGGCTCGTCGCTTTCGAATATCGCATCGGCAGCGAGGTGGTGGGCAGTGTTGCCGGTCGACTCAAAAGAGTCCAACAACTCACTTGCAAGATAGTCTGGATTGCGCATCCAAAAATCGAATGCATGCAATCGCGCTTCGCCTCTAAATATTTTCGCAACCGACGCATCGTCTGGATCGCTCAGCGGCACGCCGCCCGCGTTCAAAATGAATAGTATGCGCATCGCATCACGGCGCGGGCTACGACCACTCATGCTTGCTCCTTCTTCCTCAGCATCAACTGGATCATCGCAAACAGACGATGAAAGAGGTAATCGATCTGGGCCACATCGATGACAGGCACTTGGGAGACTTCGGAATGGCGAATCAGATAGCTATTACCGATGGATGTCAGCTCCAATGCTTCAGTTTCCAACCTTGCCCTCAAAGTCGATTCCGATGCCGCACCGTCCAAAATGATCTGAACAGACCGTTTCTTATCACCAGGGTCAGCAAGAGATTTGAGCCTTTCCCACGCGTCCCACAAACGCTCCAGCGCCTCGCGTCGAACGAGAGGGCTGCGATCAGAAAATTTCACGCGGCACTCGTCCAACATGTTGTCTAGAGTACGGTCTCCCGTGTCGAACGCTGCTCGTCTCAGTTCGTCACCCAGAACCAACGGCAGAACTCGAACAATGCGTCCTGTGCCAAGCATCTCAAAGGCTAGGCCGTTGCGCGCAAAAATGCGGTTGATAGTCAACCGAAACTCGTCTTGTCCGACTTGCTGGTCGAAACTCAGGTGATGGTGACTGAAAAAATCGTGGTACTTGCCGGGAATTGGTTTCGCCAAGGCGCTATACACGAACTCAATGAAGTCAAGAACCAACAACGTGTCCGGCGTAAAGGGCTCTCGTTGAGAGAGAAACCCCTCCGCTACTTCACGAGTGGTTTCTAGCGGCCATGCCAAGCCAGGCATCTCCGCGACCACGGCCGCAGCCAGTGAGTCGGAATCGCAACCGCAAATAGCTTGCCCATCTGGGCATCGTTCAGGGAACCGAAGCCCGAAGGCACCGCTGTTGATCAACCCCTGCACCGTAGCGACCAAGCCTGCCCAAACCTCAGGTGAGATCGATTGCTCGGTTCGTGCCTTTGGACCGTTCTCCCTGTCGCTAAAGTAGTCCGTCATCAGCGCACCGCCTTGTGATCGATTGACCCGGCCATTTCCAGGTCGTTGAAGAATCATTCGCGATCGGATGGCAGCGCATTGTCGGATTCACGCCTTCTCGGACACATTGCTCGTCATCGGATCAATGGCAGATGCCGTCATTTCCACATTTCCCTGAATCGCTTGGCCGTGCGCTTAAGGCAGGACAGCCCATTTTCCACAATAGTAACAAACGATTTCTGGGGAGTGACGGGAGCAAACAACTCACTCGCTGGCCGGTGGACCAAACAGATCGTTGGTGATCATTGCGCCACTTGACTCAGCCATCAATTCCCGACGACTTGAACCGCTGGGCACCAGGTGCCCGCATTGGGCGAGCAAGCCATCGTAAGCAAGCACCCGCAGTCGATTGATCCTCTTGGTGCCCTTGGGGAACTGGATCAGATCGTCGTACAGCCTGGGGTGATCAGCACGCGCCAGTTCAAACACCAGCCGGATAGGTTCCCCACTGACCTTGGCGTTGCCGTTCATGGCTTGCTCCCCGATGGCGTCGCACCTTGATCAGCCCGGGGCGCGGCCATCACCGTCCGCGCATAGTTCTGCCCTGCCAGTTGAAAGCCCCGCACATTGGCGAACATGGGTTCCTTGACCTCATGGATCTTGTGATTCGGGAATGCCGCCTTCACCGCCTTC